>Ga0209698_10004303_pt1 | contig 15627 bp, 16 predicted proteins | sample LitLauG_LLR_2012_FD_187203 | JGI IMG/M metagenome (GOLD analysis project Ga0209698, IMG submission 187203) | Freshwater sediment microbial communities from Pennsylvania, USA - Little Laurel Run_MetaG_LLR_2012 (SPAdes) (version 2) | ecosystem: Environmental > Aquatic > Freshwater > Creek >...
AAATTTAAGCTAAGTCCAAAATCCATAGCAAAATTTGCATCAATTAAAAAAGAAATAGAAGTTAAGGGATTACAGGAATTATCACAGGAGATCAAGGTGCCAGTAGAATATTTTGATAAAGAGGTTCTTTCTACCATAAACATACCTAATCCTTCAGATGTAGTACAGATGTTTGAGGGTACGCCAAGTGTATCAGAGGCTGCTGCAATAAAGGCCTCTGGCGGAGATCTCATAATTCAAAAGCACAAATTTCCCCCCAATCTTACCATTGCAATAGCGAGGAAATCAAATTGAGACGTGGTCTGTTGTTAATAGATAGAGGAAGTAAGGAAAGAGAAGCAAGTGAAGAGCTTGAAATTATTTGCAAAGAAGTAAAAAAGAAAGGCAGTTATGCTTTTGCGGAGTTTTGTTTTTTAGAAGTAACACCTCCATATATTGAAGATGGAATTAAAAAATGCCTAAAAAATGACATAGATGTTCTTATTATAGTACCATATTTTTTGTATGCCGGAAAAAAGGTAAAGGGGGCAGTCACAGAGGTTATGAAATATCAAAAAACAACAAATGTGAAATTTCTTGTTACCAAGTCCATGTCTATGCATAGTACTCTTGTAAAATTAGTAGAAAATAGAATCAAATCAGCATTAGAAAAAGATGGAAATTTATTGACAAATGACAAAATAGATGTTTTGGTGATTGGGCATGGAAGCAAAGATCCAAATGCAAAAATTTCAATAAAATACGTAGTAGATAAACTTCGTCATTCATATAGAAATGTTGATCATTGTTTCTTAGAAATCGAAGAACCAACCATAGAACAAGGAATACAAATTTGCCATGAGAGAAATCCAGAGGTTCTTGTTGTCGTGTTTTATTTTTTACATGAAGGAGCACATGTAAAAACAGATATCAATGCTGATCTCAAGCCTGCATTAGAGAAATACAAATTGAAGAAAGTTCTAATCACACAACACATAGGAGCTGACGAGAAAATGATTGATTTGATCATAGAAAGAGCAAAGGAGGTAGAAACATGATTACCCAAAAGGGTCAATCGATTGAGGATAAAAGCATGGAGATAATTGATGATGAAATTGGCTCCCATCCGTATTCACCTGATGAATGGACCATAGTAAAAAGAATGATTCACTCTACTGCAGATTTTGATTTTGCACGAGAAAACAAGGTAATATTTCACAAAGATGCAATAAAAAGTGCCATCGATGCATTACAAAAGGGTTGCAATATCGTAGTTGATGTTAATGCAGTTATAGGTGGTTTTAATAAAGATAACCTGAAGAGATTCGGAAATCAAGTAATATGTAATATTTCAGATTCTCTGGTAGTAGAGGAAGCAAAAAGATTAGACAAGACCCGAGCCCAGACTTCAATGAGATTGGCGGCCAAACAGATGAATCAAGGAATTGTAGCCATAGGCAATGCACCTACCGCGCTTCTTGAAGTAATAAGTATGATAAAAGAATGTGTGACATCACCTGCTCTTGTTATTGGAATTCCTGTTGGATTTGTGTGTGCAGTAGAATCAAAAAACGAGCTTCGCACTACAAATGTACCATATATCACGAATATAGGCAGAAAAGGTGGAAGTTCATGTGTTTCTGCTACAGTTAATGCACTTTTTAAAATTCTGATAGCAAGATCAAAATCTGTATAGAATATTTATTTCCTCGAATAGGAAATACATGCGTTTACAAAGTTACAAGCAATCGGCGAATTGGAAAAGTGCACATGCATGTATGATGCCAGAGTATTGTATACAGTCAGACCATCTTTTTTGTCTTTAATGCCCATACCGATAGACAAGTCATATGCAAATTTTGAATCTTTGGATAACAAATCCAATTCAGAATAATGAAACTCGTGTCCTTTTATAATTTTTGATTTCAATAAAAATGGAGAACCTGACCTAATCTTTGCACTTGTATAATTTAATTTCAGTCTCTGTTCCATAACAGTGATTGCATCAAAAAGTCCAACCATTTTAAATTTTCCAGATTTGTAACTTATTGATCTAGTCAAATACATAAGACCCCCGCATTCAGCATAAATTGGCAAGCCATCTTCAGCAGCTTTTTTTATCAGTTTCTTCATAGAATGATTTCTTTGAAGTAATTCACCTTTGACTTCTGGAAATCCTCCCCCAATGTAGATTCCATCACATGACGGTATTTTCTTATCAGAAATTGGACTAAAGTATACAATTTCTGCACCTAATCTTCTTAATGAATCCAAATTATCTGCATAATAGAAGTTAAAAGATTCATCTAATGCAACTGCTATTCTAGTTTGTTTTTTTTTATTTTTCTTATCAGGAATTTGAGGGAGATTAGACACATCTTTAGAAAGTTTAATGATCTTTTCGATTTTTATGAAACTAGAGAGTAACTTGGCTATAGATTTGATTTTTTTATCAAGAGATATTTTTTCTCTTACTGGTATAAGACCTAGATGTCTTGAGTCTAGTTGAAGATAATTACTTCTTGGGATAACTCCTAATATTGGAAGTTTTACTTTTTTTAGTGCTTCTCTGCAAAGCTGTTCATGTTTTTTACTGCCTATTTTATTTAAAATTATACCACATATCCTAGAATTTTTTTCAAAATTTTTGAATCCCATTGCAGTAGCAGCAATAGAGCGAGCGGCTTTGCTTGCATCTAAAACAAGAATTACATGAGATTTTGTTATATTTGCAACATCGTATGTACTTGCAAAGCTTGATTTTCCATCAAATCCATCGTAATACCCCATTACACCCTCTATTATAGAAATATCTGCTTGTGAATTATGAATAAAACTTTTGAGAACTCCATCCTTTTTCATCATCCATACATCAAGATTATGGGCAAGATTACCTGAGATAGAAGTAAGATAACTCGGATCTATAAAATCAGGTCCTACTTTGAAGGGTTGAACGGAATACCCCTTTTCTCTTAGACCGTGAATTATCGCAGTTGTTATAGATGTCTTACCAACCCCGCTTGTAACACCAGCAATAACAATTCTTGGGATTTTCATATTTCCTCATCATCTTTTTTAGTATTTTTTATAATTTGAAAAAGCTGACGGAGAGCAAGATTGGGATGATGTGTAGCAAGCTTTAACATGTTGACCATACTAAAATCTGCTTTGATGAAATCAAGAAATTCTTCAGCAGAAAGTTCACCTATGATTTCAATTTCTTTGTCCCATTCTTGATCACTTAGGTTTAACCACCTATACTGTACCTTAATTGCAGCCGCGATCTTTGATCCTATTGCTTTTTTCATGGTTTGCTCATAGGATTTCAGAGATTTCTTGGATACATCGCCTTGAAGTACAGACTCACCACCAATTCTGCCCGCTGCTCTGCCAAATTCAATTGCATATCTTATCCCCTCTAGAACCAACGGGTTTGCCTGTCCTGCAGAATCGCCCACCATTATGAGGTTGTCATCGATAGTTGACTGTCTTAGTCCTTCATTTGGAATCAGGCCATAATGAAACTCGACTGGAACAATTCTACCAACATCATTTAGTGGTTTGGGTCTTTTTTCCAATAGTTCAATCAAGAGTTTTCCTGCATCTGCCTGAGAATTGGGTTTTCCCACTCCCACTCCTATGCGAACCTTATTTTTCCCCAACGGAAAAATCCATGCATAGCCTGCGGGAGAGTACTGTGAGCCCACCATGAGATACCACGTATCAGAGTTGATTTTATCGACATATGCCTCATACTCTGCACCTGCACCAAATCTTTTCCATGGCATAGCAATACCAAGAGATCTTCCAACAACAGAGTAGAAACCACTTGCATCTATGACAAGTCTTGAATTAAAAACTAGTTCTTCTTTAAGTGAGGTTGCCCTTACACCGCTCAATTTTCCCTTGTCATTTTTTATCGTATCAGTTACAGTCGTTCTTAGGAAAATGTCTGCCCCCACACTTGCAGCCTGATATGCCAGAAATTGATATGTTTTTCTTACATCCAAAACTACCGCTTGGGGTGTATCACTTTTTTTCATCACATAATTATTTGAAGAGTAAAACGCATAGTTGCTAATTTCATTATAATACTCAGGTGGTATTCCAAATAGTTTTGCTTCCTTTAACCATGTTACGCCGCTTGTCCTAATATTTTGTCCTATTGCCTCATCTCTTTCAAGTACCGCAACCCTGAGACCTTTTTTTGCAGCACTCCATGCTGCTGACAGACCTGCTGGACCTCCTCCCACAACAACTACATCATAATCATAACTTCTAGTCATTAGTATTACTCAAATTTTCTTTGTTCAATATTATAAGCTGTGGTTTTGCCAAGAGACAAGTTTGTCTTTGAACCCAATCTTTTTACCTAGCACGCAAAAAATATTCTCGATGGTAAAGGGACTGGTTATAGTTTACACAGGAAAGGGAAAGGGAAAGACAACAGCAGCTCTTGGAATAGCTCTTCGTGCAGTTGGCTATGATCACAGAGTTTGCATGATACAGTTCATCAAGGGTTCGTGGCACTATGGCGAGATGACATCATCAAAGAGACTAGAACCCGAGTTTGAGCTTACTGCAATTGGCAAGGGCTTTGTTGGAATAATAGACGATAAGAGTTCCATCGAGGATCATAAAAAAGTGGCAGAGGATGCACTCAGAGTTGCGCAGGAAAAAATTAATTCAAAAATCTACAACGTTGTGATATTAGATGAGATAAATTATGCACTAAATCTTGGCCTGATAAATCTAAAAGATGTCTTGGAAATTATTTCAAACAGGCCTGATGATGTAAGCTTGGTGCTTACTGGAAATTATGCCAAAGATGAGGTAATAGAGAAAGCTGATCTAGTTACTGAAATGAGGGAGATTAAGCATCCCTTCAAATCCGGAATAAAAGCAAAAAAAGGAATTGACTTTTAATCAGCAACATTAAATTATGTACAATAAATTTGAAGGCTATGACAACAACTGTCCAGGATTTTCCCGAGGTGGGAGAGATTGTAGTTGCTACTATAACAAGGATAGTGGATCAAGGAGCTTATGTTGCACTTGATGAATATAATAATGTCCAAGGATTCTTGCATGTCTCAGAAATTGCTACTGGCTGGATAAGAAATGTAGCAAAATTTCTTAAAGTGGGGGAAAAAAAAGTCTTACTTGTAAAACGTGTTGACCCGCGAAGGTCTGAAATAGATTTATCATTAAAACAGGTATCATCGGATCAAAAAAAGAAGAAGCTTTTGGAGATAAAACGTGGTGAAAAAGAAGAGGCTTTAATTGAAAATCTGAAATCTCGTATAAGCTTATCCGAGTCCGAGATGGGAAAATTAGAAAATGTCCTAGTAGAGAAATTTGGATCAGTCTATGACGCATTTTCTGAAGTTTCAGCCAAGGGCATATCTATTTTAGATAATCTTGGTATTTCTCCAAAGGCACTAGCGGTAATTGCAGAGCTTGGCTCAAAGATTCAAGTTCCCCACGTTGAGATACGTGGGATTTTTGAACTGACTTGCAACAAGTCAAACGGCGTTGAGATAATCAAGCATGCATTAACTGATTTTATAACAAACAAGAAGGAGATCGCTGTCACATATATTGGCGCTCCCAAATACCGCATTACTCTTACTGCTCCAAACTTTAAGGAGGCTGAGAAGGAACTCAAACCAATTCTTTCCTCAGTACAGGATGCTATAGAGAAGAATGGAGGTACCTTCAAGTTTACAAGGGAAGAATCAAAGAAAACTAGAGAAGGTTAACATGCACTTTCAGATGAGAAAATGTACAGATTGTAAAAGATATACTCTAAAAGACGAGTGTCCCAAGTGCGGAAACCAGACTGTTACTGCACATCCAGGAAAATATTCTCCAGATGACAAGTATGCAAGATACCGTATCTCAGATAGATACAAGTAGTAACTAGTTTTATTTTGCCGTACTGTTTGATGATTCTATACTAATTTTTGACACTCGTGCAGCATCAGCATCTACTGGCTGATTATTATCAGGAGTGGTCTGTAGCTGTGCTATCCTGTCAACAACATCTTGACCAGATACAACCTCACCAAATAGAGTATACTGGTTGTTTAACCAAGGTGCATCTCCAACTGTAATAAAGAATTGAGAACTTCCACTGTTAACATCAGAGCTGCGTGCCATGCCTACCATGTATTTTGTAAAATTCAAACTAGAACTAAATTCTGGTGGAATTGTATGTCCTGAATCTCCAAGGCCCCAAGTGCTTCTATCGCCTTTTATCGTATTTGGATCACCGCCTTGAATCATAAAGCCTGGAATTATTCTATGGAATACAGTTCCGTCATAGAAACCAGAATTGGCAAGTTTGATAAAGTTCGCTGTTGTCTGTGGTGCCACATTATCAAATAATTGGAATTTTATTTCTCCAAACTTTGTATCAATAACTGCAATGTTTCCACCACTACCTGTAGCGGTTGTGGGTTTTACGGCAGTTGTACCTGAGGAGCTATTTCCTTGCAAGGCATTAGTAGATGATATTCCTTTTTGAGATATGTAATCTGGATTGACTTGATAAATCAATACACCCGAAAAGACCCCCGAGTCTTTTCTATCCAAACTTGGAGATGAATATACCAGACGTAGTGGCCCAGTTCCGTTTGCTGGATACTTGACGGTTTTTGAGTAAATTGCCGTATAACCTGTATTGTAGGTTGGTGACTCATTGTGGGTATTTGGATCATAGTATGTTAGCGGAGTAAATGGAAACATTTGTCCAAGCAAAGTATTTTGCCAGAAATAGTTAGTTGGTGTAAAGGAATCATCTTGTAGGAATTTAGATGAGTCAATTCCTCCTATCTTCATGAACCACTGTTTCTTGCTTTCATCTCCTCCTCCTCCAAGTACGTAAAGGTCCTGACCGTTTGAAACAAACTTTTGGCCTACAACATAAACAAGTACATAGTTTGCCCCCATATTGTTTAATGTCTTCCATGCTTCATCAGGAGATTTTAGAAGCATTCTTGCAATGTTTGCTATGACATTTGTATCAACAGTAGCATTATCAGCCAGTGTCTTTCTTTCTCCCAGAGTCTGTACCCAGTATCCATAGTCCCACCAGGAGGCAACCACGGAATCTTTCGGTGTATTATTTTTAATCCAGTTTAAAGCATCTGGCCAGTCACTAGTTGAGATGGCAAAGTTTGAACCTCCATTAAGAATCGTAGGAGGGGATTTTGTTATTGATATCCAGTTTGCATTTACAGGATACAAGGTTGGAACCAACAATAATGCCACTATCACAGCAACAAATGCTATCTTTGGAATTCTTCCAAGCAAATCAATATTTTTCCTTATTGTTGTAGTCTCCTTTCTTGTCTGAGTTGTTCCTTTCTTTAATGACTCGATGGTTTTGACCTGCTTGTTTTCTTGTTTCAGAATGTCTGCCACAAGTATGGCAAGACCTATGGAGGAAAGTATGATTACAGAAGTTGCAGTAAGTAATTCCAATCTAGAGAAAGTAGAACCTGAATATGCCCCCACTATACCTATGATCAAAGCAAATACAATCATCTCATTTCTAATAGAGAATCTAGCTGTATTTTCATCTCCGTTCTTCTTTCTGAACACAAGCCAGATTCCAAGTCCTGCAAACAACATTAGCACTGAGAAATAGCTAAAGTTTTGTGCAAGTGTTGGAGTAGCATGCTCTGCAACAGAGTCAACAAGAGGATCCTCAGATGTTAAGAAGGGATTCATTGCATTCAGATAACGGAAACTTGTAGAATGGAAAACACCTGCAGATAATATCAAAACCCCAATTATTATTAGGGCAGCTAAAGCTATCAGACTATTACGCATACGGTGTTGTTCTTTACTATATTTTTGAATGAAGATTATTATTACAAGCAATACAGCTGGTCCAATCATTGCAAATCCCCTCATACCAAATACAAAAGTTGGACCTGGTCTTGCAAACAGACCTCCAGATATTGCCATAGTTACTGCCACAAACAAGGGAACTGCCCAAAGCAGAAAATTGTGATCTTTTCGTATGAAAGGCAGCGTAATGAAGAATAATCCCAGAGGAAGAAGAAAGAACTCTATTCCTCCCCAAGATGCAAAACCTGTAGCAAGGAAGAATCCACCTCCTATCAATTTGGCCACAGCAATTTTTTTGTTCTCTGATTTTAGTCCACTTAGGAACAGATAGACCCCCAATAATCCATAGAACAAACCTAAAGGTTCAGACTTGAACCATCCAATAGTTCCTCTAACTATGATTGGGGGCGATAATGCAAAGAAAAGAGAAGCAAAGAGACCTGCACTAGTACCTCCTAAAACTCGCACCAGTGCAAATATGACTATTGCAGTCATAGAACCAAAAACTACTGGAAAAATTATAGTAAAATCATAAAGACTTGTTCCACCACCAAATATTTTGTATAGAACTGCATCGGTAACATGCAGAGGTACTTGAGCTGTAGCAAAGACATCTCTTCCAGTAGGAAACCAGCTCATGTCATCATGCCAATGAACATATGCGTTTAGCCCATTATCTACTAGATACTGTGTTGCTCTATAATTGAAGAATGGGTCAAATTCGTTTAATTGAAAACCGTAATCAGCAGCTTGAGATCGAATCATTGCAGAAATGGAAAACGAAATTATAAGAACTCCAATCACAATTAGGTGCCTTAAATGAAAGTCAAATTTTCCCACGGTAAACAATTTTGTATCTTGCATCAAGTTAGTTCTTGATGGAATTTACTCTGTTTATTACTCTTTTGTAAGAATCTGAACCTCACATGATTTTATCAATTGTTTAAAGTCCTTAGCGTCTTTTTCATTACCAACAATTGTTCCAAAATGCATTGGAATTACGATTTTTGGTTTTATTCTTTCTACGGCTTTGGCTGCTTCATTTACAGTCATAACATATGTTCCACTAACGGGTACAAGTGCTATATCGGGCTTTAGATCAGACATCTCTGGAATCAAATCAGTATCTCCTGTGTGATAGATTGTAATACCATTTAGTTCGATCAGAAAACCTATTTTATTATCTTCTTTTGGATGAAATGGTTTTTTAGTTTCAGGATTTATTTTGTCTACATTGTATGCCCTAATTGCTTTAATTTTAATTCCTCGTACAATTTTTTCTTCACCTGGAGAGATACCAATCTTTTCTTTAAAATCAAATCCTTTTAGCATGTTAATGCATTCATTTGCAGCAACAATGGTTGTGTTCTCTGTTGAGATACTTTTTAGATCATCCACACTTAGGTGATCAAAATGATTATGTGAGATTAGAATGAGATCCGCTTTTTCTTGTAAAGTAATTTTGTACGGATCAGTTATAATTTTGATATTACCAACTATGCTGAAAGAGTCATGACCAAGCCACTTTATTTTGATTCCTTTGTACTCAAACATGACTAGAATTTCATTCTACCAAAATTAAAGATTCCTTGGTTCAAGAATAATCTTATCATTTGAGACAGAAAGAACAGAACCAGCATTTTTTTTTATTCTCGCTTTAAGTTCTGCATCAAGCGTAGCTATTATTCCTCCATGTTCTTTCACATAATATACTAGTGCGTCATCGACAGATTTTCCCAAAATGCTGATCTTTTTCAAATCTCTTACAATTTTCAGAGCATTTTCAGCAGAACTTTTTTTTTATCATCCATAGTTAGTCTTTCTAATTCTTTTACTACCATATCTGGTACAACATACTCTATTGCTCCAATTTCTGTTTCAATACTAGACATGTTCTTTATTCTTCTCGAAGCAAGGACCATGAGAAAACTAGAATCACAGATAATTTCAACCACTTGCCACACCAGCTCCAATTAATCTCCATCTTTCAGCAATTCTTCTACTTATTGCTACCTTGCTATTGTCAAAGATGCATACTGGTCTTTTAAATTGCAATTCCACTATCTTGCCTCTTACACTAGTAACTTTGGATAGGAGAGGGGCAGTTCCTAAACTTAATCTCAAAGATTCGCCTGTAGTTATTGGAGAAACTTTGATCTCTTCACCAGAACCCACTGCAGTATCAAATAGATTTACCTCAATTTTTGTATTGTAAGAATTTTCTGGAAGGGTACCGGGTTTACCTATTACAGAGCCTATTAGCGAGTCACTTCGTGTCATAGATGGATCAAGTTTAGTTGCTATTGCAACCAAGCCACCAGCTTTTACCTCCTTTACTATTCCTGCACCAGTTCCAAGAGATGCAATTTCAGTGATAATCGGTTCATATTTTCCTGTCTTTTCATTAGCCAACCCAGGTTTTATCTCAATTTCATCTCCTACTTGGAATGTTCCCTGAACAATACTTCCTCCAATAACACCACCTTTGATTGCTTCTATTCTAGTTCCAGGTTTGTTGACATCAAATGATCTTAGAACATGCATAACAGTATCTTTTTTCTCATCTCGCTTAGGAGTTGGTATCGAAGTCTCAATTGCTCCTATTAATGCGTCAATGTTTAGTTTTGATTGTGCAGAAATAGGAATAATTGGAGCCTTTGAAACACTAGTTCCTTTAACAAATTTTACAATGTCTGCATAGTTTTCCATGGCTTGTTCATAAGAGATCAGGTCTACTTTATTTTGAACTATAACAACTTGCTTTATTCCAAGTGTTTGCAAGGCAAGTAAATGCTCCTTGGTTTGGGGTTGAGGTACTTTTTCGTTAGCTGCTACTAGAAGCATTGCACCATCTATCAAGGCAGAGCCTGACAGCATATTTGCCATCAAACTTTCATGACCCGGACTATCCACAAAACTGACAACACGTGATAACTCACTTTCTTTTCCACAATTATTACATTTTGGTGTTACTGAATAACCCAATGGGATTTCACAACTTTTACATTTGTAAAATGCAGCATCTGCATATCCAACTCTAATAGTAATTCCTCGTTTCAGCTCTTCACTATGTGCACTAGTCCAGATACCAGTCAAAGCTTGGATAAGAGTAGTTTTTCCGTGATCAACATGACCTGCGGTTCCAATATTAACACATGGTTGATAACCATATTTTTTTACATACCAGTCCGGAAGTGTTTCTTTCCAGTGCACGTACAAGCTAAAAAAAGCGGATATGTTAACCTATGCCTTAGTTTTCTCTGCAGATTCTTTCTCTTGTACTTCGGATGGTTTTTCTTCTACCTTAAGTTCGCCGTCAAAAAAGCAGTTTAATTGATAGACTTCTTCTGTGATAGTATTTCCTCTAACAAGTTTACGAACTCTCTGTCCTTTTTCAGCATCTCGCAACCCTACACCTTTAGATAACAAAATATATTTTCTAGCGCCACCGTGAATATCTTCTCGGAGTGGAACTCCTGACTTGTCGCTACCGCCTGTTATTTTTAACTTGCCAGACTCTCCTATCAAGGCAGCATCTAGTTCGTTACCTACCTGTAGACCCAAAAATGGTCCAGTCTCCTTTTCCTTTACCTCTTTTGTAATAGTTTTTCCTTTCTTGTCTGATATATTCAGCTTGAATGTAGCCAAGTAGTAAAAAAAATCTCTAAACTATTAATTAATCTTTGTACCTAAATCTTTTAAAAATACAAAGACCTTTGCTATATTGTTGAATGAATCCATCAAATGTCCTCGTTGTGACAAAATAATGATCTCAATGCAAGCATGTCACATGATATGTACAAATTGTGGGTCACATCTAGACTGCTCAGATAAGGGTTCGTTCTGGTAATTAAAAGCCAGATCTATCAAATTGAAAGTTTTCTGCCAGTTCTCCGACTTTTTGTCTCATCAAATTAAGATAGTCATCATATTTTGCTTCAAACCCACAGTGAGGACACTTGACATTTGTAATTTCGTCATCAAGTATTGCGACTTTGTCACAATCTGGACATTTTGCATCCATGTCTTAATTTGTCAATTAAACTATATAATGTTCTTCTGATTGGTTTGTTAATTTATGCTTACTATCTTCTTGACTCTTCAGGTTGATACATGCATAGGAATAATATTGTGATAGGAAAAATCAAACTCTGGCACTCTGTATGCATAATCTAGGGGATGAACCAATATCAGGATAAAAGTTCTCGCTAAATGAATTCTAAAATCCTTTAAAACCAGATTCAATGATTTTCATAGACTCGTCTCCATGATTGAATAATAGATCTATGACTGACAAAAATGGGATAAAACCAAGTTCCATAAATTGTTGATTATAAACTGGATTATCATACTTGTTAAAAAGTAACTTGATTTTATTCTCATGTAGTACATTCTCATCCATGTAATTTTTACCACCCATTCCGGATAGATAGGAATCAGCATCTACTTTATTACAAATTTCAACTATTAATTCGGTCTTGGTTTTAGACAAGGACATTTCTGAAGTTTTTACTATGGGCTTGTCAATTCCTAATATTTCAAAAACAGATTTCATAAAATCCATGTTGACATCCACAAGAAGATCATTTTTTTTACGATAAATTTTTTCAAAAATTTCTATATATTTATCGTAATAGGGAGCCTTGCTATAATTTATCTTGAGTAGATTGAGGTGATGATCATTCCAAAAAGTACCATTTTGTTCTCTGTTGAGTACTCGAATCTTATTAATTGGTTGACCCCAGTCGTGTTCTATTGGAACTGTCAGCCAACTAGCTCCCTTGGCTGTTTTTATTTTGTTTCTATTTTGATATCCCTTGTTCCTATAATGAACATGATCTCCAATTACTAGCATATCGCTTAATCGTACTTTATTGAAAAACCCCAACCATGGAACAAAATCTGGCTGGTGAATTGATATCAGCAATTTCTAGGAGGTCTCTATTATGTTGTAAAGAGAATCCACAACATATTGGACATCATCTTCATTCATGTATGGATTTACTGGCAATGTAAGCTGATGTTTTATAATTTTTTCAGCAACTGGACATTCGCCTTCTGCATGCCCCAAGTTTCTATAAATTGGCTGCAAGTGACAAAGGTTTGGATAAAGCATTCCTCCGTCAATATTGTACTTGTCTCGCAAGGTAGATCTTACCATATCACGGTCTATCTTCTCATCAAGTGTAGTAATGAATCTCCAATAGACATTAGTCGAGTTCTCAAAGGTAGGAATAGGCCTTACCTTGCTTAGGCGCTTCAAACCTTTTCTGTACCATTCTGCAATCCTGATTCTTATTTTGATCTGCTCATCTAGTTTTGAAAGTTGATTAATTCCTATTGCTGCAGTAACTTCACTCATCATACTATCATACCCGAATTGATTAAAGACCTCTATCTTCCCTTCTCCTCCAAGTCCTCCCTGATGTCTATACGCTTCGGCAAACTCCTGAAGACTAGGATCATCAGTGGTAATCATACCACCGGTGCCGGTAGGCAGTATCTTGGTGGCAAAGAAGCTAAAACATCCTCCTACTCCAAAAGAACCAACTTTTCTGCCCCTATACGTTGCCCCATGTGCGTGTGAACCATCTTCCATAATAATTACTCCTTTCTTTTCGCAGATTTCTTTTATCTCCTCCATTGCGGGTTCTGCAAGGCCTCCCAGATGAACTAACATTACGACTTTGGTCTTTGAGGAGATCTTTCTTTTGAGATCATCAACATCCATGCAGAAACTATCCTTGCTCATGTCAACGAATACTGGCTTTCCTCCCGCATAGATCACAGTATTTGGACATGCGATGAAAGTGTTTGCTGGAACAATTACCTCCGAGTTTTCAACATTACAATACTTTAGAACTATCTCCAACGCTGCTGTTGCACTGTTAACAGCAACACCGTACTTTGTACCAATATATTTGGAGAATTGTTCTTCAAATTTTTTTGTATAAGAGCCAAGTACTAATTTCTTTGACCGCAGTATCTGCCTTACATCTTCTACAACTTTATCGATATCAGTTTCGTCAAAAAAGGGAGCGGCGTTAGCTATTTTTTTTGATTCTCGTGAAGTCATCTTGAATTTTTTTTTTAGTTGTAACCTTTTATTAAGTCTTTTAAATTTACTAGGGGACAAGATTTTTCTAAAAAGAAGTGAATATTATACAAATTCATCAAATGTTTCATGTAAAATCAGTTTCTTTACAGATAATTAATTTCTTATTTGGCTTACCGTCAGATTTTGCAAAGGATAGAGAAATATAACGTGTTCTTTGAGGAAATATAATTGGTCAAAAAAAGATCACTTGGAAAAACAAAATTGAATGTATCAGAGGTAGGCCTAGGATGTGTACAGATTGGTGGACATATAGTAATTAATGGCATACCAGCTAGTTATGGTAAAGTCGATGACGAGACTGCAAAGCAAATTATTGAATTTGCAATAGATTCAGGGGTCAATGTCTTTGATACTGCTGATAATTATTCCTTGGGAAGAAGTGAGTGTAGATTAGGAAATTATCTCAAGGATCGTAGATCTGAGATCAATATATTCACAAAGGCAGGTAGATACCCCACATACAAGACACCCTTTGAGATAGATATTTCTTATCACAGTCTGCTTGCGACGTTAGATAGAAGTTTAGCAAGATTACAAACTGATCATGTAGAATTATTTCAAGTACATGCAACTCCCAAATCAGAGACAGATTTCATCAACATAGAAAAAGCCTTTAAAACCATTAAATCCGAGGGAAAAGCTCTCTATTGTGGAATATCAATCGGAGCTCAATACCAAAACGCAGTAGAAATAATTCAAAGAGATATTGTAGACGTGCTTCAACTAAAATTTTCCCTTATTAATTTTGAACCTATAAAAGAAATTTTGATGCTTGCAAAGAAAAAGGGAGTTGGAGTAATAGCTGCAGAGCCGCTTGCTCAAGGATTCCTCACAGGTAAATACAGTTCTGGTCATTTGTTTCCTTCATATGATAATAGAAGTAATCAAGACATCAATGAAATTAAAAGGAAAATTGAGTTCTGTATGAAATTTAAATTCCTTGAAACTCAATCACGTTCTCTTGGACAAGCTGCAATAGCTTACGTACTTTCCAGGGATGAAGTTTCTACGTGTATTCCAGGTGCTACAAGTGTAGACCAATTAAGGTCCAACATAGAGGCATCCAAAATAATTCTGACCAAAGATGAGCTAGATAGAATAACTGCAATACAGCATGGACAGTCTCCATAATTTACTCTAGAAGCAATATACCAACAGATTAGGAAATGATCCTAGAATTGTAATAATACCTTTGGAGGGAGAGATTAGCTTGTCTTCCCTATTCCTTGCATGACCGTAACTAGAAAGTCAGTTTTGCCAGATTGCGGGAATATGAATACTCCATCAATGCCCAAGGACTTTATTTTGTTTATGTCATCTATTGCTTGTTGGGGTGTCTGCCCAGTTCCAGCCCCAAACTGAAAGTACAGTTTTGTATTAGGCGCTTTTGACTTGACTTGCTGTACTACACTTGAAACCACTTGTTCTAGAGTCATGCCATGTGTATTCTTTCCAAATTGTCTGGCTCCTGTTTCAAGGTTAGGGATTTGTAGACATAAAATATCAGTATTTTTTGCTACTTCGCCCCAATCCCATTGTTTCCCATCACTTTGCCAACCGCCCTGCCAAGTTGGATTAATCCACAGCTTTTTGTTTAGAGAATGTGCTATCTGATATGCTTGACTAAATTTGCTTATTGCAGTACTTTGATCTGTGCTAAAGTCTGGTAC
>Ga0209698_10004304_pt1 | contig 15623 bp, 15 predicted proteins | sample LitLauG_LLR_2012_FD_187203 | JGI IMG/M metagenome (GOLD analysis project Ga0209698, IMG submission 187203) | Freshwater sediment microbial communities from Pennsylvania, USA - Little Laurel Run_MetaG_LLR_2012 (SPAdes) (version 2) | ecosystem: Environmental > Aquatic > Freshwater > Creek >...
CCTACGGGGCTTGCTGTTTCCCCACTTGTCTTCCCACAGCTTGCGCTGTGGGCTGCATTCTTTCGCCGCTTCGCGGCTGGGATCGAGTCGCGCATTCCATTTTTTCGAACCCAATCGAGCTATGACACAGGCTCCTCCGGGACTCGTGCCGGTCTCCCCAACTTGCCCAGCGCTGAAGCGTTGGGCTAATTTGTTTCGCCGCTCCGCTGCTCTGGTTCGACGATTCTCGTCACCGCTCTCACAGGAGATCAGTTCTCCCTCACGTATTGGAAACTGTACGGTTTTCAAATCTGGTCTAGGGGGCGTACCCGGCACCGCGCAGCACTTTGCCCGGGAGAGCACCCGTCATCTTCCCCTGATCGATCACAGGAACACCATTCACCAGCACGTATTCCATTCCTTCTGAAAGCTGATTCGGATTGTCGAAGGTGGCACGATCGCGCACGGTCGCGGGATCGAAGATCACAACGTCTGCCCACATACCCGCCTTGAGGACGCCGCGATCGGCCAGGCGCATGCGTTGAGCGGGCAGCGCGGAAAATTTGCGGATCGCGTCTTCGAGCGTGAGGACTTTTTCTTCGCGGACGTATTTGCTCAGAATTCGGGGAAAGGTTCCATAGGCGCGGGGATGAGGATGCGCCTGGCCGAGAATGCCTTCGGGCGAGGTGCCTTCGGAATCGTTGTCGATGGAAACCCAGGTTTGCTGGAGCGCGAGGGTAACGTCCGGCTGCGACATGCCGAAGACGGCGACGCCGGTGTTGGGATCTTCGATCAGAAAGTCGAAAAGGGCGTCCATGGGATCCTTGTTCCATAGCTTAGCGATTTCGGAGAGGCGCTTTCCTTCGAGGGGCAGCAGTTTAGGATTCTGCACGGAACCGATCATGATGGCGTCCGGCCCGGGAATTTCCTGCCACTCGTTGTCCCAGACTTTCGAAGGGGTCAGCATGTTTTTGCGGATGCGCTCACGGGTGGCGGGGTCTTTCAGGCGTTCGACGAGTTTCGCGGTACCTCCGTCATGTGCCCAGGGTGGAATGAAGGCGGAGAAATCGTTGAACCATGCGGTGTAGGCGTAAGTATCCGCGGTAACGTCGGCGCCGGCAGCGCGGGCGGTATTGATCTTCGCGACGACTTCGGGCATGCGTCCCCAGTTGTTTTTGCCGGCGACTTTGATATGCCAGATTTCGATGGGGACGTGAGCCTCGCGGCCGATGCGCAGGGCTTCGTCGATGGCCTCGAGGACAGAGTCGGCTTCGTTGCGCATGTGGGTCGCATAGATGCCGCCGAACGTGCCAGCCTCGGCGGCGAGGGCGATCAGTTCGTCGGGCGTCGCATACGGAGCGGGCGCGTATTGGAGCGACGTGGAGACGCCGACCGCCCCGTCTTTCATGGCTTCGCGCACCAGTGCCTTCATCCGCTCAAGTTGTTCGGAGGTGGGCTGCCTATCGTCATCTCCTAGCACCACGCGGCGGACTTGCGTGGCGCCCACGTAGCTTGCCAGGTTGATGCCCATGCCTTGCTTTTCAAGGCGCGTGAAATATTGGCGGAAGGTGCGCCAGTCGGGCTTGATCTTAAAATGCTCGTAACCAGAGCGGTCGGCCTGGATGACGGCATCGTTGAGCGGGGCGATGGAATCGCCTTCCCCGGTAATCTCGGAAGTAATGCCCTGGAAAATTTTGGACGGCAAACGCGGGTCGACAAGGATGGTCATTTCCGATTGGCCGAGCATGTCGATGAAGCCGGGGGCAACGATTTTGCCGGCAGCGTCGATGGTGCGTTGTCGAGGGGAGGCAGCAAGGTTGCCTATGGCAGCGATTCTGCCATCACGGATGCCGAGGTCGGCGGAGTACCACGGCGAGTCGGTGCCGTCGATGATGTGACCGCTGGTGATGATGAGGTCGAACGCCGAGGCAGGGCTCTGGGTTCGCGCCCGACTGGGGGCGATGATCAGTAGAAGGGCTAGCACGACGGCGGGTAAACTGGATCTCGCTTTCATTGAGCCTCGTTATACAGACACATCTTTGATATGGACACATCCGACATGGGGAGTAACTTTCCGCAAACGAACAAAAACTAAGAGCTTACCGCAAAGGTCGCTAAGAAAAACCGCTAAGGACGCCAAGAAGAACATTCAAGCCTGATTTCGAGAAGTTGAGCGGCGATATGACAGGGCCCCCAACGCGATCCAGACTCCTAGGGCGAACCACTCGTATACCGTGAAATGGCCGGGGACTGCGGGCACAATCTTCATCAGCGCCATGGCGAGGCCGACCAGCAGGCCGAGAAATGCCAGGGCCCGCTCGGGAGTTGAGAGAATGATCGAGCGAGGAGCGGTGCGGCGTGCCAGGACCAGGCAGGCGGCGCAGGTGGCTGACCATCCGATGGCGCAGGCTACGGATCCAACCTCGGTAACCGGGACCAGAATCGCGTCTCCCAGAAGCATGCAGGCTGCCGTGGCGAGGCCGACGCAGAGGACTGCTAGCGACGGCGTTTGATTCTGCGGGTGGACGATTCCGGCGCCCGGGGCGATCATGGCGCGGCGGCCGAGAGCGAAGACCAGTCGGCTGGCGGCGACGAAATTTCCGTTGAAACATTTGAACAGCGACAACAGTGCGGCGGCCAGGATGATGTTGACGATCCAGCGCGACCCGACAGCGTGTTGAAATGCGACCGCGGTCATGAATTTCTCGCCGGTCAGTAGGCGCCAGGGAGCGACGAGTCCGACGGCCGCGACGATGGTTGCGTAGAAGAGCGTGCCGACGAGGATGGCCATCCAGATCGCGCGAAAAAAGCCGCGGGCGCGGAAGTCGGGGCTGGCCTCTTCGGCGGCTTTGCCGACCGATTCGAAGCCGGTCATGAAATAGGGGACGATTTGAATGACAAGCAGAATCGAGATCCACGGAGCATGGGAGAAGAGCGGAGGAAAATTTCCCGGTGAGCCGCGGCTCACGCCTAACGCTACGAAGATGACGAAGAGTGCCAGGGTACCGAAGCTGGTCCAGTTTTGAAAGGTTGCGCTGAGGCGGATACCACGATAGTTAAGCACGGTTAGCAGCGCGGTCAGACCGAGGCCGATAACAAGGTGCGGGAGATACACGGGGCGTCCGCCAACGCGGTAGAGTTCGACGGAGTCGAGTTGGGGAATGATGTAGCCTGCGATGCGGCCGACGGCTACCGCTTCCCAGGGGCAGACGATGAAGTAAGCGAGGGTCATCATCCAGCCGGTAGCGAAACTGATGGGGCGCGAGAAGGCGGCGGAAGTGTAAGCGATTTCGCCGGCCGCGTCGGGCATGGCGATCACGAGTTTGCCGTAGACCCATCCGATAGGGAGCAGCAGGGCGCCGCCGATGACGAAGCCGAGCAGGGCGCCGAGCGCGCCGCCGCGCAGCAGCCAGTCGTCCATGATGACCAGCCAGCCGACGCCGACCATGGTTCCCCAGCCGAGCGTGAAGTAGTCGGTGGCGCGGAGCTTGCGGGCGAGGGTGGTCACGGGGCTGATGCTGGGTCGTGGATTTGGAGTGGCGCGAATTATAAAGCATCGGCGCCACCCGCCGCGCCGTGCCCGAGAGGACGTAGCCAAAAGAGCAGGCCATCGCGTGCAGGATTGGCTGGCGCAGCTAAGCAGCCGCTGCGCGATGCCGATGTGACTGGCGGGAGGCTAGACTTATGATTGGTCTTTTAGCAGACATAGGCAACGTTCATTTTCCCGACCTGCTTAGCGTAAGTGGCACGGGTATTGGGTTGACCGGTCCGGTAGGCTTGAGCAATTCGAACAGTAGCGGCAACAGCGTTGGGCTCAGCGGCGGAGTTGGGTTGGAATTCAACGCCGGGTACGGGAGTGGTGTTGGTTTGCAGTTGGGAATCGGCTTGTTTGCATAGACGAGCGAATTCCCCATTCGAATGACGGGGGGCGGCTTCTGCCGGAGACTCGAGGCCGCCCCTGACGTTCGCATTTCGAATCAGCCGCACTGTGTTGATCATTGCGTGCTGGTTGGTCTTTCCTACTTTGGCTGCGGTGCAGAACCTGCAGGGCGAGCCAGCAGAGGGAACAGACGCTCAGTCATGCGCAGCCTTGGCTGAATTGAATTTGGAAAATGCGCCTGGAGGCCCGGCCCTCGTCACATCGGCTCGTCTTATCGACGTGCCCTCCACTGGTTTGGAACGGTGGCTCCTGGCTCCCGGTGGATATGGTAGCGGCGGAGCTGGAAGCGCGCTGCACATCCATCAATATTGCAACGTGACCGGTTATATCGCGCCGCAGAACAAGTTCGAATTGAAGTTGCCAGTTCCTAGCGAGTGGAACCAAAAGTTTTTCTTTTACGCCTGTGGCGCCTTCTGTGGCAGCGTCTTTGGCGACGCCTGCAACCTTGGCTTGGAGCGTGGTTATGCCTCAGTGACAGGAAACGGCGGGCATGACAGCCGTTGGGGATTTGACGGGGTTTGGGCCGCGAACGCGCCTGAATTACTGGAAGATTTTGGCTGGCGCAGCACTCATGTGGTCACCTTGATTGCCAAGGCCATCACCACGCATTACTACGGAAAGCCGATCAAGTATTCCTACATGGGAGGCGGGTCCGCCGCAGCTTGGTTTGCTCAAGCCTTCACCGACGGTCACGGCGGATCTGTGCTGAATGCTGAGGCTGCCCAAGCAATCCACAAGTCGGTATTGGAGCATTGTGGCGCGCAGGCCGGCATAGACGAAGGGCTTGTCACGGATCCACTCTCCTGTAGATGGCAGCCGGAAATTATCGCATGCACCTCTGGGAACAGCGGTACTGATTGCTTGAACGGCAAGCAGATCGCCGCAGTCAGACGCCTAATTACGCCCGCGACAAATTCCAAGCGTGAAGTGCTCTACGCCTACCCGTACGTTCCCGGAACTGAAACGATGTGGGCTGGTTGGAACTACTTTGGGACGCCACGTCCCGGCATTACGCCGCGTCTCGCCAACTTGGAGTTGCCCGGGCAACACATGAGATACCTTGCGGATGCGAGGATTAGAGAGCACGCGGATGCTCTCCACTTCGATTTCGATCGCGATCCCGCGACTCTGGGCAGGTCGCGAAGAATCTACGACGCGACTTCATTTGATTTGCGTGCTTTCAAAGCGCACGGAGGGGAGCTCCTTCTGTGGCATGGGTGGGCCGATGGCGCCATTATGGCGACTTCCTCGATCGGTTACTACGAGGGGCAATGAAGTTTATGGGCGGCCGCAAACAGACTGAGGATTTCTTTTGGCTGTTTCTTGTGCCGGGAGTGCACCACAGCGGCGGCGGTCCCGGATTCACCGAGTTTGATTCCATGACCGCGCTGGAAAACTGGGTAGAAAAGGGCCAAGCACCCGACAAACTGATCGCCGGACGGCTCAGCAACGGCGTTGTAGAGCGGACGCGTCCTGTTTTCCCTTACCCCGTTCTGGCGCGCTATTCCGGCAAAGGCGATTTGAAGCAAGCCGACAGCTTCGTCGCTTTCGATCCCACTCATCCCTGATTTTGTCGACGACCGATTCTCTATTTAGCGACCGCAGCCCTGCTTCCGATTTGCTCGTCAACCGGCCGTTATCAGTGATCAGAAGGTCGGCGTTAAGTCGGGACCAAATTCTTCTCGATGGAATTGCTCGCGCCATGAGCGCAAAGACAGTACTCTAGTGCTCACCAGATGCGGCAGCCTTTTTCGGGAACATTCATTGGCCTTTCCTTTGCATCGAAATGCTCCAGCTTGGGTTCTTTTGCAAACAATGGGCGCCAGAGCTGGAGGAGCATTGCGAAGGAAGTGGAAACGACGAGCAGGCTCCAACGGCAGACTTCTGCCGTAGGCGAGAGGTGTCTGGAGCAAGGAGGACTGAATTTATGCGTTGGATTGCAATCTCATGTCTGGCAATTGCGTGTTTCGCCCAGGCTCAGGAACACAAACTCAACTTTACGGCCGAGCCCCAGACGTTTCCATTGTGGGAGCATGGCGCTCCGGGAGCGATGGGCACTTCAGATCAGGACACACCCACGATAACCGTCTACCTTCCCCTCGAAGCAGCGCGCTCCGGCACAGCAATCCTGATCGCGCCTGGGGGCAGTTACACGATGCTGGCCAGCAATCACGAAGGCCGGCAGTTCGCCAATTTGTTCAACGGTATGGGCGTAACCGCATTTGTACTGAAGTACCGGCTCGGACCTCGGTATCACCATCCGATTGAGCTGGAGGATGCGCAACGTGCCATTCGCTGGGTGCGGGTACACGCTGAGCAGTACGGTTACCAGCCCGACCGCATCGGAATGATGGGCTTCTCGGCAGGCGGACATCTTGCCTCAACCGCAGCCACACACTTCGACCGCGGCAAGCCCGATGCCGCCGATCCAGTCGACCGCCTAAGTTGTCGCCCTGACTTTCTCATCCTTGCGTACCCGGTGATTACAATGTCGCCGCCATATGCCCATGAAGGCTCCGTCGCAAACTTGCTTGGACAGAACGCCTCCACCGAGTTGCGCAAGCAGCTCTCGAACGAACTGAACGTAACCGCACAAACGCCGCCGACTTTTCTATTGAGCACCACAGCCGACACGGTGGTCCCGCCGGAGAATACGGTTGAGTTCTATCTCGCTCTGCGCCACGCCGGGGTTCCCGCCGAAATGCACGTTTTCGAGAGAGGTCCACACGGGGTAGGACTTGATCTGGAAGATCCCGCCCTGGGAGTCTGGCCGACGCTGCTGACCAATTGGCTGCGGGAACGGGGACTGCTTGGCAAGTGAGTTTCGAAGGAACCAATCACAGGAAGAGACGGTTTTTTTGTCGTTGATCGCGCTTGCATCGACTCTCATCTTCGGCATCCACGTGGGCAGACTCAAATCATGCCCGATATGACAAGATGTACCGGCTCACTACGGCTTAAGCACACCGACCAAGTGTTTCGTAAATGATGACGCAACTGTGAACCCTGTCGCGATGACGAATGTCAAGTGCCGGTTGGCAGAAGGCTACACGGGCACAGGTACCATTCGCAACCCGCTCGCGGGTCCGGGACAGTGACTTGAGCGAATCGCAAATGTTTTTTGCTCAAAGGAACGCCCTCAATTTGTCATCGTTGCCCGGGCCCGGCAGTACTGCCTGGCCGGCTACCTATTTCCTTTAGATCCCGGCTACCCCAAACCGCTAGCTATTGGTAGGCTTCCGTATCGGCTCGAAAGGGACATGAGCCGTAAAGAGTCTGCCATCAGTCAGCCTGTATATCCGCATCACCGACGAAAAAGGACGTCGCTGCTACGAGCGAATCCGCCGTCGTAGCCCTCAAGTGTGCGGACCCCGAGACATGTACTGTATCCCTTCGCAGATCGCGGTTCGTGGCGCCGGCCGCCCCAGGGATCGACGGCGATTGCGGGCTGGAAATGGTCGTGCCCTTCGCGTCCACACGCGGGCTGTTTGTCTCGGTTGACCTGGATAGCTGGAGAGAAGTGCACACCGTCGGTAAAGCGGCTCACGAAGATATACGTCAGAGCGTACGCGCGCCCGGTCAAGAAGGGCGCGTTCTGATTGACTGAGACGACATTTGCGAAATCGACTTCTGCCGGCCATTGTCCCATACGAGGTAAACGCACCGTCGTTGGGACCGCCCGAGTGATCCACCTAAAGAAGTGTCAAGCCTTAGAAGGGCGGCCGTTGCTGGAGTCGGTTTGCACAGCCGTTCGTTTCTGCTCGAGCGCTTGTTTTAAAGACTCGCCCGCGTATTGGATATGCCGTCGCAGCAGGCTGCAGGCTGCGGTGACATTGCGTTGGCGGCACAAATCCAGAATCTGGTGATGCTCTTCGTTGGCGCGCTTCACGCCGTGTGTCAGGTACAACTGCAGGCGGGTATACCGTTCGCCGCTGTTATTGACGTTGCGGATGATGGCCATGAATCGCGGCTGATTGGCGCGGGAGTAGAGGATGGAATGGAATTGCCAGTTCAGCCTTCCCCAAGTCGAGACGTGATCTTCCCGGCGAAGTTCGCTGACATACTTGCGCAGCACTGCGGCGGCCTCGGAAAAGTGGTCCTCTGTGAGGCGGGGAATCGACAGCTTCAAGACTTCAGGCTCAAGCAGCGCGCGAATCAAGAACAGCTCTTCGACATCATCGGGAGACAAGGCCGGTACGACCGCACCGCGGTTGGGTACGATTGCGATCAGGCCTTCGGCGTCGAGTTGGCGCAAGGCTTCGCGAACTGGAATCCGGCTGACGTGATACTGGGTTGCGATGGCGTCCTGCCGTAGTTGAGCCCCTTCCGGTATTTCTCCCCGGATGATCTGGTCGCGCAACTTGTCGGCCACCGCCGAAGTGAGTGATAGGCGCGGAATTGCTGAATCCGATGCGGTCTCTAAGTTCATCTTAGCGGCTTTTCATCCTCGCACTAGAGTTGTTCTCCGGCGTGCCGGGTCTACTATATCGCATGTTGTATGCAAACAATATCCCCACTAACGTGCCTCAACAATCATTCTGTGCGCTGCAGATCTGAGGTCTGGGGCGCAGTAGACTGCGCGGACTGGACGCGTCCCGCGGCACGAAGCAACAGGTAGAGCGGAATCCCGAGGAACACAATCAGCAAACCGGGCCAGGTGGTTGAGGGCCGGTAGACGAAGAGCACGACAAGGATCACGGAGGCGCCAAGAATATAGAGCGCGGGCACGAAGGGATACCCTACCGTGCGATAAGGGCGGGGCGCATCAGGCCGTGTGATACGCAAACGGAATATTCCTGCCACGGCCAATACGTAAAAGATCAGGACGGCGGAGATGACGTATTCGAGCAAGTTGCTGTAGAGGTTTCCCCACGATTGAGTGGCTGTGTCATACACGCGGGGAAGGAGGGAGGCCCACAGACCCTGCTTCCCCCGGCTTGAGGAATCATTGCCGAAAGCTCTCCGTAACACAGTGCGCCCGCGATGGTCAGTACCCCCGCCACCGCCCACGCCACCAGAAGCCAGCCGGCGCTTCCGACATGGCGGGCCATCTCAGCGGAGACAATGAAGATGCCGGAGCCGAGCATGGCTCCGACGACGAGCATGGTCGAATCGAACAGGCCCAATCCGCGGGAGAACTTACGCAGGTTCTGATCCGTCGTCTCTGAACTTGATGGGGCTTGCTGAGTCATGTTTCCGATCCGCTGCGGGAATAGAGGAGGAAATAGGTTTGACGGTTGCATATTGTATCCATAAAATACCTCCTTGCCTAACTAATTAAGATGATGGGCAAGTTACTGCACTCCGAGGCGTTCTGGCTGCAGATAGGACGACGAAAATGACGAGTGGTGATTGCCAGACAGTCCGGGTTATCGATTCTCATACTGGGGGCGAACCGACCCGGCTCGTGGTTGCTGGAGGTCCGGACCTTGGGACTGGTCCGTTGGCTGCCAGGCTGGAGTGTTTTCGCAGCCGGCACGACGATTTCCGCTCCGCCGTGGTGAACGAGCCCCGAGGATCTGACGTCATGGTCGGGGCGCTGCTGTGTGAACCCGTCGATCCCGCATGTGCCGCGGGGGTTATCTTCTTTAACAACGTAGGCTACCTGGGGATGTGCGGTCACGGTACGATCGGGCTGGTCGCTACGCTGGCGTACATGATGCAGATTGTGCCCGGTCGGCACCGGATCGAGACGCCGGTCGGAGCGGTGAGCGCGATTCTCCATGAAGGAGGCGAGGTGACGGTCAACAACGTCGCCAGTTACCGCAGCGCAGCCGATGTTGCGGTCGAGGTACCGGGCTATGGGATCGTACACGGCGACGTGGCGTGGGGAGGGAACTGGTTCTTCCTGGTCGGCGAGCATGATAAGGAATTAGCTTTGAAAAATGTTGACCAACTTACGGCCTTCACGTGGGCGATTCGACAAGCGCTTCGCGCGAGTGGCATCACGGGCGACGATGGCAAAGAGATTGACCATGTCGAGCTGTTTGCGCCATCCTCGGTTCCGGATATGAATAGCAGGAATTTTGTGCTCTGCCCCGGAAAAGCCTACGATCGCTCTCCTTGCGGCACAGGGACTAGCGCCAAGTTGGCTTGTCTTTATGCTGACGGCAAAATTCAGGAAGGTCAAATCTGGCGGCAGGAAAGCATCGTCGGAAGCGTATTTGAAGGCACGGTGAAAGTGCGGGAGGGCAAGATATATCCCAGCATCAGGGGATCGGCGTTCGTGAACGCGGAAGCCGAACTGGTGCTGAATCCGCGGGATCCGTTGTGCATGGGGATTCGCGCTTGAGTCCGGAAGCATGAGCCAAGCAGCCTCTGACGTGGTGATTGTCGGCGCCGGAATAGTAGGCGCAGCCTGTGCGGACGAATTCGCGCGTCGCGGCATGAGAGTGACGATCGTGGACCGCGATGTGGTCGGGAGCGGCGCCACCGCTGCCGGGATGGGGCACATCGTCGTCATGGACGATTCTGAGGCGCAGTTTGCCTTGACACGCTATTCGCAGCAACTGTGGCAAGCGCTAAGGCCAGCATTGCCCGACGATGTCGAATACGACCAGTGCGGAACGATCTGGGTTGCGGCTGACGACGAAGAAATGTTCGAGGTGAGACGCAAGCACAAGCACTACGCAGCCCGCGGAGTTCCGACGGAAGTCCTGGACGCGAAAACTTTGCAGCAACTCGAGCCTAACTTGCGCGATGGCATGGTGGGCGGCTTGCTTGTTCCCGAGGATGCGGTGCTATATCCGCCCTGTGCTGCCCGTTTCCTCATCGAGCGTGCGCAGGAACACGGGGCAAAGCTTCGGCTCGGTTCCTCAGCGGCCCAGATCGGGCAAGGACAGGTCCGCTTGTCTGACGGTCGGGAATTCACTGCGGAGATCATTGTGAACGCGGCCGGTGCTTTTGCGCCTGAGCTCACGCCGGGGCTGGAGATCAAGAAGCGCAAGGGGCACCTGGTGATTACCGATCGTTATCCTGGATTTCTGCGGCATCAGTTAGTCGAACTGGGCTACCTGAAGAGCGCCCACTCGGTCAGCAGCGATTCGGTGGCGTTCAATATCCAGCCTCGCCGAACGGGGCAGATTCTGATCGGCTCCTCGCGACAATACGGTGCGGAGCACAAGGACGTAGACCACGGGATCCTTGCGCGCATGCTGCGGCGCGCCCAGGAATACATGCCTGCGCTCGGGCCGCTATCGGCGGTGCGAACGTGGACAGGGTTCCGCGCGGCCACACCCGACAAGCTGCCGCTGATTGGTCCGTGGCAGAGAGATCAGTCTGTGTTCCTGGCGACCGGGCACGAAGGTCTCGGAATCACAACGTCGCTGGCTACTGCGAAAATACTTGTGGATCAGATCACAGGCTCGAATGCGGAAATCCCGATCGAGCCATATTTGCCATCGCGGGCAGCGAAGGAATTCGCCCATGCTTGATCAGGTCAGGGTTACGGTGAACGGTGCGTCGATTTCAGTGCCTTCAGGAACGACCGTAGCTGTGGCTGTGACGATCGCCGGCCAAGCGTGCCGGACATCGGTGAGCGGCGAACGGCGTGGGCCATTGTGCGGCATGGGCATTTGTTTTGAGTGTCGCGTGGCCATCGATGGGAGACCACATTGCCGAAGTTGCCAGATTTTGTGCGAGCCGGGCATGGAAGTGACTACCGATGAGTAGGGAATTGCAGCAACGGTTCGACGTCCTCGTCATCGGTGGAGGTCCTGCGGGCATGGCGGCCGCAGTCCGTGCGGCAGAGTGCGGAGTCCATGTAGGAATTGTGGACGACAACCCGACCTTGGGAGGGCAAATCTGGCGCGGGGGCCCGGAAGACGGACGAAGTCGTGACGCCGGCAGATGGAGCGAACTGCTGCGGACAGCAGGAGTCACAAAGCTATCCGGCAAGCGAATTTTTGACCAGCCAGACAGAGGCATCGTGTTGGCCGAGGGAAACGACGATGTTTCCGAACTGCGCTACCAGAATTTGATCCTGGCGACCGGAGCACGGGAACGTTTTCTGCCTTTCCCGGGCTGGACGCTGTCGAATGTGATGGGTGCTGGTGGGCTGCAGGCGATGGTCAAGTGTGGTCTTCCGATTCGCGGCAAACGCGTGGTTATTGCCGGCACCGGTCCTCTGCTTCTCGCAGTTGCTGCATACCTTCGCAAGAACGGCGCCGAGATCCCCATGATCTGCGAACAGACGTCGTGGAGCAGCCTGGCCGGGTTCAGCCTGGCTCTACTGAGCCAGCCGGCGAAAATCGCTCAGGGGTTGCAGTTGAAGCGCGAGCTGTCTGGAGTTCCCTTCGTCGCGAACAGTTGGCCGCTTGCGGCTCACGGTCGCCAGATTCTCGAGAGTGTCACCGTCTCGCGGGGCGGAAAGTCTGAAACCATTTTGTGTGACTACCTTGCTTGCGGGTTTCACCTGGTTCCCAACATCGAACTGGCGCAGTTGCTGGGCTGCCATGTCAACGGCGGCTACGTTCGGGTAGACGACCTCCAACGAACGACAGTCAAGGAAGTCTTCTGTGCCGGCGAACCGACAGGTATCGGAGGTGTTGATTCGGCGCTGATCGAGGGACAGATCGCAGGTCTTGCTGCCGCCGGCGGCACGGCAGAGGCTCAAAGATTGTTCGGCAAGCGGGAGAAAGCACGGCGATTCGCGCGCACTCTGGATCGAACATTCCGATTGCGTCCGGAACTGACGAAGTTGCCGTCCGCCGACACCCTCGTATGCCGCTGCGAGGACGTTCCGTATTCCCATCTCCAGCAGCAAACGTCGTGGCGCGCCGCGAAATTGCACACACGGTGCGGAATGGGTCCGTGCCAGGGAAGAGTGTGCGGACCGGCGACCCAATTCTTTTTTAAGTGGACCCCAGATTCGGTCCGACCACCGGTTTTTCCCGCGCGCATTGGAGACTTGGCTTCCATCATCGGCGGTCCTGAGCCTGAGAACAGCACGGTGGGAGGAGGTTTGGAATGAACTGGAACGGCGTGAAGCCTGCGGTAACAACCTGCTTCAATCAGGAACTTGCGGTCGATCATCGTTTCGTCGCGGAACATTGCCGCTGGCTTCTGGACAACGGCTGCACAGGCATTGTGTCCCTCGGTTCTCTGGGTGAAGGCGCGACTTTGTCGTTCGATGAGAAGCTCGAAGTTCTGCGAACGTGCATCAAAGCCGTTCAAGGACGTGGCCCGGTAGTGGCTTCCATCTCGGCGCTCACGACTTCGGAGGCCGTTTCCCTGGCGAAAGCCGCGACCGATCTGGGCTGCGATGGCCTGATGGTGTTGCCTCCCTATGTGTACAAGGGAGACTGGCGCGAAATGAAAACGCACGTGGCGGCTGTATTTGACGCCACGCCACTTTCCTGCATGCTCTACAACAATCCCGTGGCCTACGGAACCGATTTCTTGCCGGAACAGATACAGGAGTTGGCAGCCGAACACGAGAACTTCGAAGCGGTCAAGGAGTCAAGCACAGATGCCCGGCGTGTGTCGGCGATTCGAGCGTTGCTGGACCGCCGGCTCGAAATATCCGTTGGCGTGGATGATGCAGTGCTGGAGGCGATCGGAGTCGGAGCGACCGGGTGGGTTGCTGGCCTAGCTAACGCTCTGCCGCGCGAATCCGTGGAACTGTTCAACTGCGGTATCAACGGAAAAGGTGACAAGGCCTTTGAGCTATATCGCTGGTTCTTGCCCTTGCTGCGGATGGATACGGTTCCAAACTTTGTTCAACTCATCAAATTGGTGCAGGCGGAAGTTGGCATCGGGAATTCGCGTGTGCGTGCGCCCCGTCTCGAGTTGGTCGGGAGTGAACTCGAGCAAGCCAAGAAAATTATCCGTGACGCATTGCGCTCCCGGCCACGGTCTGTGGTCAGCTATGCGTTACCGAATGGAAAATAAAATGCTGGCATCTATGTCAAAACTCTCAGGTCGATCGCTAATCGGGTTTCGGGAAGGCACAAGTGTGGGACAACCGACGTATGCCTCCAACCCTACAACTGGCGAGCGCTTGCAGCCGGGTTTCATTCCGGCCACTGCGGAAGAAGTGGAACTTGCGGCCCGCCTTGCGGCTGAGGCTTTCGATGCCTACAGGCGCGTTTCAGGGCGTGACCGCGGCGCATTCTTACGCAAGATTGCCGCAAAGATCGAGTCGATTGCGGGCGATGTGGTCGAGCGCGCCAGTCAGGAGACGGCCTTGCCCCACGCGCGACTGCAAGGCGAAACGGCCCGGACCTGCGGCCAGCTTCGGTTGTTTGCGCAGGTTGCGGAAGAGGGATCGTGGGTCAACGCTCACATCGATCGCACTGATCCTGAACGCAAGCCCGCTGCCAAGCCGGATATTCGCTCGATGCTGCGCCCACTGGGCCCCGTGGTAGTGTTCGGCGCGAGCAATTTCCCGCTGGCATTCTCTGTCGCCGGAGGAGATACCGCCTCTGCGCTTGCGGGTGGGAATACGGTAATTGTGAAGGCACACGCCGCGCATCCTGGCACGAGCGAACTGGTCGGCCGCGCTGTGCAGGAAAGCGTGCGGGAGTGCGGCTTGCCCGAAGGGGTGTTTTCTCTTCTGTTTGGCAGCGGTTCGCAGATCGGTACGGCTCTGATGAAGCATCCTCGGGTGAAGGCTGGGGGCTTCACGGGCTCACGCGTCGCGGGAAGGACCTTGATGGACGTGGCGGCGTCGCGTCCGGAGCCAATACCGTTTTATGCGGAAATGAGCAGCACAAATCCCGTCTTTATCTTGCCGGGTGCGCTCGGGGAGCGCGGAGAGAGCATTGCAACGGGACTACACACATCGTTCACCATGGGAGCCGGTCAATTCTGCACCAAGCCCGGCATGGTCTTTCTGCCGCAAGGTTCAAACGCTGATGCATTCGCGGCAAAGTTGCGTGAGTTAATTGACGCATCCGCTCCATTCCATCTCCTGACGAAGACCATTCACTCTTCGTATGATTCTGCAATCGCCAGCCGCAAGGCGGACTCGGGTGTCAGACTGGTAGCTGAGGGCCCCAAAGCGGGTCTGGGCACAGGTTTTGCCGTGAACTCCGCACTTTTCGAAACCGACACCGCGTCCTTTCTCGGTTCAGACCTGGATTCAGAGATTTTTGGCCCCACAACTCTACTGGTGCGTCACTCAAGCCGGGATCAGGTTCTAGAGATTGCTCGGTCGCTCGAGGGCCACCTGACCGCAACGATCCATGGCACAGAACAAGATCTGAACGAGTATGCCGACCTGATCGCAGTTCTCGAGAGCAAAGTAGGCCGCCTCATCTTCAACGGTTTTCCAACTGGCGTCGAAGTTACGCATGCCATGGTCCATGGAGGCCCATATCCCTCAACCTCCGATGGCCGCTCCACGTCAGTGGGAAGCCAGGCAATTTTCCGATTCACGCGCTTGGTCTGCTACCAGGGGTTTCCCGACAGCGCCCTGCCCGACGAATTGAAAGCCGCCAATCCCTTGGGGATTTGGCGAATGCTCGACGGACAGATGACTCGAGGGTAAGCACCAACCGGTTTGTCAGAGTTGTGAATGAGCTTCCACCCTCGCTTGTCGGCGTGAACGGTGCTCCGCAAGCGTAACTAGTCAAGAGCGTGGCCCTTAAAGTACTGGTCCGGCGGCGGCCCAACGCGAGCGAAATGAGAGTGCTAGTGTAGTGCGTCATGCAGATGGCCGATTATGAAGGGCTGTGCGGGCGCGCTTGACCTTTTCCAGGAT
>Ga0209698_10004305_pt1 | contig 15623 bp, 19 predicted proteins | sample LitLauG_LLR_2012_FD_187203 | JGI IMG/M metagenome (GOLD analysis project Ga0209698, IMG submission 187203) | Freshwater sediment microbial communities from Pennsylvania, USA - Little Laurel Run_MetaG_LLR_2012 (SPAdes) (version 2) | ecosystem: Environmental > Aquatic > Freshwater > Creek >...
GGTCAATAATTCGATAATCGAACGCATCGCCTGCAACGCCGACGCCGGCGTGAGCCAGCGGGGCATATTCAAACCCCTTTTCGCGGCGCGCAAATCGCACCACCGAGAAGTCGCTCGTGCCGCCGCCGAAGTCGGCCACCAAAATAGTCGCGTCCTTCGTCAAACGCTGCGCGAAAAAGTAGGCGGCGGCGACCGGCTCGTAAACATGATGAATTTCCTCAAATCCGAGCGCGTTGAGGGCCGCTTCGTAGCGTCTACGCGCCAGGCTCTCGTCGGGAGCTGCGCCCGCAAACCGCACCGGGCGTCCGACCACCACACGTTTGGGAAACTCCACGCCGGCGTGTTCACGCAGACGACGCAAGAAGATCGCCAAGAGCTCTTCGAATTTATAGCGACGGGCGTGGATCAGCGTGTCGGAGAATAGCGAACTGGCGGCGAAGGTCTTGAAGGATTGGATGAAGCGGCATTCGCCTGCCAATTCAAGAAATTGGTCGATTGCCCAGGGGCCCGCTTCGACATGGGTGCGCGCCGTGTTGCGCGCCTCAAGCGCCTCCCAGAAACACAATACCGAACGGAATGCATCGAAGCTTTGTTCGTCGTGATTGAAATGTAGCGCTTCGGCCCGTCCTTCGGCGTTGATGATGGCGGCGACGGTGTTGGTGGTGCCGAAATCGAGGCCGATTGAATTTTGCACGCTCGCCTCCGCGCAACAACGAAAGCGCCCCGGCCGGCGCCGGGGCGTTTGGTTTCCATTGGGGCGGCGCTTCTGAGCGCCCGGGAGGCGGGAGTCAACGAAAAAGCGCTCCGCCTCGGGGCGAAGCGCTTGGTTTTCGCGCGACCTCTTGCTTTAGCTTTGCGAAGCAGCGATTGCGGCGGCCGGATCGATCCGCACGCCCGGGCCCATGGTGGAGGAGATCGCAATCTTCCTCACAAAGGTGCCCTTGGCGCCGGTTGGCTTGGCCTTCGAGACGGCATCCACAAACGCCTTCGCATTGGCGAGGATCTTGTCTTCGCTGAAACTCGCTTTGCCGATGCCGGCGTGGATGATGCCCGCCTTCTCGACGCGGAATTCCACGGCCCCGCCTTTGGCGTCGGCCACCGCTTTTTTCACGTCCATGGTGACGGTGCCCACCTTTGGGTTGGGCATCAAACCGCGAGGGCCCAGCACTTTGCCGAGACGGCCGACGAGCGCCATCATATCAGGCGTGGCAATCAAGCGATCGAAATCGATGGCGCCGCCATTGATGGTTTCAAATAGATCCTCGGCGCCAACAATATCAGCGCCCGCGGCCTTGGCCTCATCGGCCTTGGCGGAGCGTGCGAACACGGCGACGCGAGCCGTACGACCCGTGCCGCTCGGCAGCGATACGACGCCGCGCACTTGTTGGTCGGGATATTTCGGATCGACGCCGAGATTCATCGAGATCTCGATGGTTTCGTCGAACTTCGCATTGGCGCGCGCTTTAACCATTTTCACAGCTTCATCGAGCGTGTGCAATTTGCGCGGATCGACGCCGGCGTGGCTTTTGGCCATGCGCTTGGTGAGCTTCACGCCTTTGGTCTTTGTCGGAGCTTGTGCCATGTGCGCTTACTCCACAACCTGCACGCCCATCGAGCGGGCGGTGCCTGCGATCATCTTAGCGGCCTGATCGAGATCGGCGGCGTTGAGATCTTTGTGCTTGGCTTTGGCGATTTCCTTGCATTGCGCCATGGTGATTTTGCCGACCACGTCGACGCCTGGCTTCTTCGAGCCTGAGCCCGGCTTCTTCGCCGTCGCCAGTTTCGCAGCTTTCTTGATCAGGAACGAGGCCGGCGGCGTCTTGATCTCGAACGTGAAGCTCTTGTCTTGATAATAGGTGATAATCACCGGGCACGGATCGCCCTTGGTCATGTCCTGCGTGCGGGCGTTAAAGCCCTTGCAGAATTCCATGATGTTCAGACCGCGCTGACCGAGCGCGGGACCGATCGGGGGCGATGGGTTCGCAGCCCCAGCCGGCACTTGGAGCTTAATCTGCCCCAGAACCTTCTTAGCCATGTTGTCCTCTCAAGGCTGGACCAGCTTGACGCTGACCTGAGGGTGCGTGGTGCGGGCGGCTAAACCCTCCCACGCGGGAAGCGGGGCTTATAAAGGCGCCAAACCTGGCTGTCACCCGCTTCTCACGGGCTTTTGCGCGAAACGTTTCGCCGCCTGGCGGCAAATGGCGTGGTGGGAAGACCAAATGAAGCTCTGCCGCGGGCTTGCGGCATCGAAGCGCTTGAGGTTGCGCGTCCAACTCACCGCCCTACCCGGACAGGCGCTCGCCGCGATGGGCGCACCGAGCCGAGCACGCAGGGGTGATCTATTATATGTCGCCAGGCGGCTATCATGATCTGGAGAATTCTGCGACGCGCCGGCGCCGCTTAAACCTCACCGGCGGGCGCCGCGACGCTGGCGCTCAGCAAAGCATTTGGCCTTGAAAAGCAGGCGCCCGGGCTACACAAGCCACCTGCAGAACCCAGGGCCCATTGCCCTGGATTGGCCCCAGCCAATCGGTGAGCGTGGTCGTGTTCCATAGGTGCAAGAAAATGCGCTGGGGCTCGACCGGCAAAGGCAAACCGTCGCCGGTCTCTTCGTGGATGAGGCGGCCGTCGACATACCAGCGCACATAGCCTGCCTGCCAATCGAAACCATAAACGTGCGGCGCAAGCGCTGCGTCAAACAAAAGTGGCAACGTGATCGTGCGCTTGGCGCCCTGTCGGAAATAGGTGAGCTGAACGGAGTGCGTGTCGCGGCCTAGAATTTCGACGTCGATTTCGTCCCAAGTGCTCTCGTCGCCACCGCGCGTATAGGTGAAGAAGCCATTGACCAGCCCCGAACCGCGCGCTGCTCTAAGGCGGGCTTCGAAATAGCCGTGCTGATAAAGCCCATTGCTCTGCAATTCGCCCGAGGAAAACTCCTTGTCGCCGCCGCCAGGATTGCGCGCGAGCGTGATCGCAGCGCCGGCGGGGCCAAACCCGATTTGCCCCCGTCGCCAGTCACTTGCCGTCCACGCCCCGTTGGACCAACCGTCAGACACCCGCCAACGCGTTTGGTCCAAGCCATGCAGATGATCTACGAAGTGTTCGCCCTGATCAGCTTGCTGGGCGTGCGCCAGGGGCGCGGCGTGCGCCGCCAGCAGCATCGACAAAACAGCAAAGAAATTGCGCGCGCCCATCCGCGCGATCATCGCACAAGCCTAGCGCGCCGCCAGCGCTTTCGTTGCGCGCAAACTGCTTAGCGGAGCTTTTCGACCTGGCTATATTCGAGATCGACGGGTGTCTCGCGGCCGAAAATCATCACCGCCACCTTGAGTCGCCCGCGCTCCTCGTCGACATCGGAGACCATGCCTTCAAAGCTCTGGAATGGACCGTCCGACACCTTCACGCGTTCGCCGACTTCGAAATTCACCTTCGGCCGCGGCTTGGCGACGCCCGCCTCCGCCACGCGCCCCAAAATACGCTCAACTTCGCGGTCGCTCACCGGCTGAGGCTTATTCTGAGTGCCGAGAAAGCCTGTGACCTTCGGCGTGTTCTTGACCAGGTGATAAGCCTCGTCAGTCATTTCCATCTTCACCAGCACGTAGCCTGGAAAATGCCGGTGCTGGCGCACTTTCTTGGCGCCGCGCACCACTTCGGTGACTTCCTCGGTCGGCACCTGCACGTCTTCAAATTGCTCTTCAAGGCCTTGGCGCTGCGCTTGATCGCGGATCGCTTCGGCGACCTTGCCCTCGAAGTTCGAATAGGCGTGCACGATATACCAGCGCGAACGCCCGCTCGACGGCTTTGGCTGCGTCTGTTCTTGGGTTTCCATGCTCATGGCCTAAAAATGCAAACTCAGAATGAGGCGAATGAGGAAGCTCACCAACGTGTCCACGGCGAAGAAGAACAACGCCGCCGCCACCGTCATCATCAGCACCATGATTGTGGAGACCACCACTTCGTTGCGGGTGGCCCAGGTGACCTTGCGCGCTTCAGCGCGCACTTCGCGCCAAAATTGGAGCGGACCGCCGCCACGTCTTGGTTCTGTTTCTTCGTCGGCCGTATCGGTCGCCATTTAAATCTCTACTCTGCCGCCCCTGTTACTTCGTGTCCGCCGCCCGGCCCGACAAGGCGCGGATGGCAGGAGTTGAGGGACTCGAACCCCCGACCCTCGGTTTTGGAGACCGATGCTCTACCAGCTGAGCTAAACTCCTATCGCCGCCCCGCCGCCTCTAGCGCTTGCGGACAAGCCATAGGAGCAGCGGCCGCGCTGACTTCTTCGCGCCGCCGGTTCAAGGCCAGGGCTTATGCCCCAACAGGGCGGCGCCGGCAAGGGCGGAAGCCCTCCACGCTTTACCCAAGAACCAACCCCGGGACGCCGGCGCGAGCGGCGAAGCCTAGAGGTAGGCCGCCCTTCCCCGCCTCGCATTTTGTGCGAAGCAAACGCCCCCGCAAGAGTTCGAGGCCCATGTTGAAGATGAGCCCTGGGCGCGCCGAACAAACCCGCACTCAGCAAAGGTTGGAGACGCTTTGCTCGATTAAGGCGCTTCATCGCTGGGCTGGGCGTTGCAAAAAGCGGGCTTGGCTGCGCCAAGCATGCCACAGCCGCGGCGGATCTCGCCCTCAATCATGGCGCAGGAATTCTGCGCATTGCACGGAGGGTGGGTGGCGCCTGACACCTGAATGCATTGCCGCACGAGGGCCGCCGCCGCCGCCGCGCCACGATCGTCGGCGCAGCTTTGGATGGGTTCGTTGATCTCGTCTTGGGCGGTCTTGCGCAAATCATAGCCGTCGGGACTGCGGATGTTGTCGACGCGCCAGCCTTGGGGGGTTTCCACCATGTCCCAAAGCACGGTCTCGGCTTGGCCGTAGACGGTGAACTTCGCCGCCACTACCGCTTTCGCGTTGGCCGGCGGCGCCGCAAGCGTCACCGTGACAGCGCCGACCTGACCGCAATCTTGACAGTTGAACATGATGTCGCCGTCGATGAACGGCTCATCATTGGCGTCGGCCTTGTCGCTTGCGGCCTTTACCATTTGGGCAAGCCCGTCAGACATCGGTACATCGGAAACGTCGGTGCTCTGGTTGTGGGCAAGCTTTTGCGCCCCCGCCGCGTACATGGCGGTGATCACCGTCGCCGGCCCTTGATCACCGGCGGAGGGGGCAGGCGGCGCCGGTTGTGATGGATTGCACGCCCCAAGCGCCAGACACGCCAGTGCCGAAGCCAGAAAAATCCGCACCTCGCCCTCCCCGCTAAGCGTTTGACGCTAATGAGTGTGGGCGGCGTTGACAATCAACGCCGCCCGCCACCCCGGTAACCTATCGGTCCTGCTGACTAGCCAGCGTAGAGCACTTCCCAGGCGTGGCCGTCGGGATCGGTGAAATAGCCTGAATAACCGTCCTCATCTTCAGCCGCCTGGGCCACCTTCGCGCCCGCCTTCTGGGCCTTGCTGATGAAAGCGTCGACGTCGCCTTTGCTGTCGGTGAAATAGCTGATGATCATGCCGGCGCTGCCGCGCGGGGCAGAGCGCAGGCCAACCGGCTCGACATAGGCGTTAAATCCACTGCGATCGAGCAACGTCAGATAGACCCCGTCGAGGTCGAAAACTGCATGGTCTTCGTCGCTCTCTTCGGGCGTTAGCCCAAGCCCATCGCGATAAAAGGCGAGCGACTTCGCCAGGTCGTCCACCGGAATTGTGACGCACGAAATCGCTGCAGGCATCCTACCCTCCACACATGACGCCGAACGCGTCTTGCGAGCGCCAGGGATGATCGGATTCTGAGGCCCGGGAAAGCCGATCGGGCGCCCCTGCGTGCGAACCTTTTTGTTATCCGCCGGGGTCGCACGATCGCTCTCGCTTCGCAGGCCCGCGCTAAAGCCTACGGGCCGGCTCTTGGCTATTCTCCCGATAGGCGAAAAGCGCCCATAGTTTCAGAGGTTAAGCTGTGTCTTTGGCGCCGCAATCACTGTTAATTGTTAACATCTGACGGGTGCGGAATTGCCCGCAATTTCATAAGCCTCCAAGTGTGGGGTCCCCAGAACGGGTATCACACAGGGGACGATAAATAATGCGCAATTGGATCATCGGCGCCGCGGCTCTCGTCGCGCTTGCCGTGCCGGGAGTGGCGGTCGCACAAGCGACCGGCTACGTCGGCTTGGACTACGCAAATGCCGACGTACAGCACAACGGCAGCAATGACGGCTGGGGCGCCAGCGGCGCTGTGGCTTTCTCGGGCAGCTCATCGATTTCTTTTGAAGTCGACGCTGGGGCCTTTGACACCAACCACTCGAACGTCGGCACGCTCTCGACAGTCGCGGGCCACGTGTACACGCGTAACGACGATTATCTGTTTGGCGGCTTTGCCGGCTATCAGCATTCAGACCATGTCGATGCCTGGTCTGCCGGGCTTGAAGCCAACAAGTATTTTGACAATTGGACCCTCGCTGGTTCGATCGTCTACGAAAAAAGCGATGACCTGAAAGCTGACGCTTGGGGCGCGAATGTTGAAGGCCGCATCTTTGCGACCGACAACCTCCGCATCGACGTTCGCGGCGGTTATGCGAGCGTCAATCCGAACGTGGGTTCAAACATCGACGTTTGGGATGCAGGCGTTGGCGCTGAATATCAATTCGCGTCACTGCCAGTCAGCATCGGCGCGCGCTACGATCACCTCGACTCCGACAAGAACACCTTCAACTCCGAGGATGTGGTGTCGGCGACCATTCGTTGGAACTGGGGCGGCACGCTCAAGGACCGCGATCGCCACGGCGCAAGCCAATCGGGCCTCACCACCATTGGCGGCCTGACGGGCATCTTCTTCTAAGCAACACTGCGAAATGAAGTTGCTGTGAGCGCCCCGGCCCAAGCCGGGGCGCTCTTTTTTCGCCCCCTGCCAAAGCGCGCCCGTCGCCGTCCTCCACCGGCCCGCCCAAAAATGCGCAAGCGTAAGACACGGGATGCGGGGCGCCGCCCCGACCCCGGTGTTGCAAAATGGCACCACCTCCGAGCATAGGCGGAATCGCAAGGTTTCGTTCACCTTGAGAGTGCATCGGTGATCTCCGACCCGCGCCTTGGCGCGATCACCATGGGGATATTTCGTATGCGCAAACTTCTTTGGGGTGCGGCCGCCGCGCTCGCCATTACCGCGCCGGCCGTGGCTCACGCCGACACCACCGGTCATATCGATTTGGGCTGGACCAACACCGGCATTGGTGACGGCTTCGGCAATTACAACGCCTATTCACTTGGCGGCGCCGTGCAAACCGAAGCCGCGCCGGGCTGGACGGTACAGCTCGACGGCAACACCATGACCCAAACCTGGGACCATAGCCACTACGACTATTCACACGGCTATGCAGCGCTGCACGCCGATACGACCCTCGACACCTTCGACGTGGGCGCGTTTGTGGGCATGCAAAACTTCTACGGTGAAAGCGGCAAACTCATCGGCCTGGAAGGGCGCACCGCCTTCGACAATATCTCGCTGCAAGCCTCGACTGCTTACACGACTTTCAGATACGGAAGCAGCTTCAGCGCCTGGGATGCGCGCATCGCCGGCAATTATTTCCTGCAACCGAATTGGGCGATCAACGCCGGCATCGTCGGGACTTGGATAAACCCCCACGGCACCCACGTCCAAATGGCCGAGTATTCGATCGGCACAACTTATAAATTCAATTGTCCGATGTCGGTTTCCTTGGACTACACGCGCAGCAGCGACGACTACCGACACAGCCACACTTATGACGGCAACACCGTTATGCTCGGCCTGCATTGGAACTTCGGCGCCGGCACGTTGCAAGACGACACTAATCACGGCGCCAGCTGGTCAGGCGCACAAGCGCTCGAAAACTCGTTCGCGCGCTGGGACTAAGTCCAAACGCGACGAAGAAATAAAGTTCGCACCCGCGCCCCCGGATCCAGGTTCTGGATCCGGGGGATTTTTTTGACAAACGCCGGCTCCGCACGCGTTCGTGCTACGGGCCGAGGACTGCCAAATCGGCAAGCCGTTGGATCAATTATCCGGCCACAGGCGTGAGCCAGGCGATTGGCAAAAGTTGCTCGCAGACCGCGTCTCCCTGGACGGTGTTGGGGATCGTGGTGCTCGTCCTTCATTTACGAACCCGACATTAACCGAGGGTGCTGCGTCTCCGCATTCTGACGGCCCGCGGCGGGTCAAAGTCGCCAAATTCACGACATTCAGGCCCGCCCTTCGGCACACTCACGCCCGCAAAGCAAGCAGGCCCGTGCCACAACTCACGGGCGATCGCGGCGTTCATGGTCGTTATGTTCGACTGCGCAGCACAGTTCTTGCGCATTCCCAGACAATCGAGAAAATGTAGCCAATGCAGCCAGAGGCAATCCAAGCCATCGAGGAGGCGCTCGATCGTGCTACTCGTCTCGGCCGCTCAAACCAATTGCAGCAAGCCGAGGCGATCGTTGTCGAGGTTCTGAATGGTTCGCCCAACCATGCCAGAGCCCTGCATCTGCTTGCCTCCATATTCGAGAACCGAGGCGATCGCGACCTCGCTATAGCCACCTTGACGCGCGCCGCTCAGGCAAACCCCGGCGAATTCAAGATCCAAGCGCACCTCTCCGCTCTTTTCAGAGACGCGGGGCGTCTGGATCAGAGTTTGGAACATGCACGCCACGCCGCGGCGCTTAAGCCGAACGATGTCCAAGCCCTGAGCGACTTGGCCACGATACACCAATTGCGGGGAGAAAACGCGATTGCGCGGGCGTGCTGCGATCGGGCTCTCGCGCTGCAGCCGGAGTTTGCCCCGCCACACAACACGCTAGGCCTGATCGCTTTGCAAAACGGAGACCTCGACCAAGCAAAGCAGCACTTTGAGAACTTCGTTGGCGCTGAGCCCAACGCTTCGCATGGGTACGTCAATCTTCTCGAAAGTTACACAGTGAGGTCTGGAGATGACCCTCACATGGGCGAGATTAAGCGGAAACTTGAGCGGGAGCTTCCGAGCGGAGATGAAATGCTCCTCAGGTTTGCTCTCGCAAAAGCCTACAGGGACCTTGGCCTCGATGAAGCATTTCTAGCTCAAGCCTTGGCTGGCGCGGCCCTAAAGCGGAGCACCATCCCATACGATGAGGCTACGACGCTCAAGCAATTTGACGACATCCAAGCCACGTTTTCTGCGGAGTTCATGCGGCGCATGAGCGGCAACGGCTACCGAAGCCAGCGCCCGATTTTTGTCGTAAGCATGCCGCGCGCCGGCAGCACATTGGTCGAACAAATCCTTGCCAGTCACCCGATGGTGTTTGGCGCAGGTGAGCTAGCTGATTATTCAGAATCCGTCGCCGCAGTGTGGCGGGAGGGAAACATGCGCCTCAGGTTTCCGCAATTCGTCGCGGAGGCTGCGCCCGCAATGTTCGCCCGTATCGGCGCGTCCTACGTTCAAAAGATTTCGCCCCGCGCGCCGGACGCAAGCTTTATCGTGGATAAGATGCCCGACAATTATCTTATGGTCGGTTTGATTTCGCTTACCCTACCCGACGCCAAGATCATTCATGTGAAACGCGATCCTTTGGATACTTGTGTGTCTTGCTTCTCCAAGCATTTCGAGGCGCGCCAAGACTACACATACGACTTAGCGGAGCTGGGCCGTTATTATCGCGCCTATACCCGCCTCATGGACCATTGGCGCGCAACCACGCCTCCCGGCGCAATTCTCGAGGTTCAATACGAGGCTCTCGTCCAAGATCTCGAAGGCGAGGCGAGACGGTTGCTGGGGTATTGTCGATTGCCTTGGGACGACGCGGTGCTCCGGTTTCATGAGACTAAGAGGCCGATTAAAACGTTGAGTCTCGCGCAAGCCCGTCAGCCTATTTATCGCAATTCCGTCGGCCGCTGGCGGAAATATGAGCGGCTGCTGCACCCGCTGTTTGACGCACTGGGCGATCTCGCGCAGCTCTAATTGTCAGCGCGCGCGAAGCGCCCATGCAAATGGCGGCTAAGCCACGGCCCGCGCACCAACAAACAATGGACGGATTAACCCGCTCACGCGGGACCCACATTCTGCCAGCGCTTGCGCCTGGACGGTCGCCTTCTGCCGAAGGACTAGGCTTGGAAAGGCGCCGTCGAGCCCAACAGTTGGTCTTTGCGCTTGACGTATTTAACCTTTGAGTTAAATTCCAATGACGTGAGCGACCAAGACCCCCTCTCCCGCACGCTCCAGGCTTTGGCCGATCCGACCCGTCGCGCCATTCTGGCGCGCTTGGCCAATGGCAGCGCCACCGTGAACGAACTTGCCCAGCCGTTTGACATCAGCCTGCCGGCGATCTCCAAGCATCTAAAGGTGCTCGAGAATGCCGGCCTCATCTCGCGCTCCCGCGACGCGCAATGGCGGCCATGCAAACTTGAGCCTGCGCAGCTGAAAAACGTCGACGCCTGGCTCGCATATTACCGCAAGTTTTGGAGCGGTTCGTTCGATAAAATGGACGCCTATCTCGCCAAGCTCAAACAGGAGAAGCGCTGATGAGCGCAGTGCTCGCCGACGACGAATTATTGATCACCCGCAGCTTTGAGGCGCCTGCTGCGCTCTTGTTTGCGCTATGGACCGATGTCCATCACTTCGCCCAATGGATGGGTCCTGAAGGCTTCGATTGCAAAGAGGCTGAGATCGACCTTCGCGTCGGCGGCAAATATCGCGGTATGATCCGCTCCAAGGACCACGGCGACAATTGGTTCCACGGAATCTATCGCGAGATCACGCCGCCGAAACGGCTGGTGTTCACATGGACCTGGGAGCAAGGCCCGTCTGGCGATGTTGAAACGCTCATCACCATCAGTTTTGCCGAATATCGCGGCCTGACCACCATGACCTTTCATCAAACCCCGTTCTTGAACGCCAGAGCGCGCGATAATCACATTCAGGGCTGGACGTCTCTGTTCAACAAACTCGCGGCTTATGCCGCCCGGCAACAGGAGCAAGCAAAATGAAAAGATTTATGGCCGTGTTCACCGGCTCGCCACATTCCGCCCAGGGCCAAGCCTGGCAGAAATTAGACGAGAAAACCCGCAACGAACGCACCGCTGCCGGCATGAAGGCCTGGCACCAGTGGGCAGCCAAGCACAGCGGCGCAACCTTGTTCGACGGCGGTCCCCTCAGCAAAACCAAGCGCGTCACCAAGGACGGGATCGCCGACATTGCCAACAACCTCTCTGGCTTCACAATCATCCAGGCAGAATCGCAAGCCGCCGCAGCCCAATTGTTTGAAGATCATCCCCACTTCTCGATCTTCCCCGGCGATGGCGTTGAGGTCATGGAAATCATGACCATTCCCGGCGCGTGAGGGCCCCGACATGATCACTATCTCTGCTTTCAAATGGGTTCCCGATTTTGCCCAAGGCCAAGTGCGTGATCTGCGCGTGCGCTGGGCGCTTGAGGAGGCCGGCATTGCCTATCGCACGCGCCTGTTGGCGCAGGGAGACCAAAACACTCCTGAATACCGCGCGCTGCAGCCGTTCGGCCAAGTCCCCATCTTCGAGGAAGACGGCTTTGTGCTGTTCGAAACCGGCGCCATCGTACTCTATATTGGCGAACGCAGCGAAACCTTGTTGCCGAAAGACGCCCGCAAACGCGCGCGCGCTGCCCAATGGTTGGTGTCTGCGCTCAACTCGCTTGAGCCCTTCATCATGCAGGTGGCGGCGATCGACGTTTTCTACAAAGATCAGGAATGGGCGAAGCTACGCCGCCCCAGCGCGGTCGAGTTCGCGTGCGGGCGCTTAAAACGTCTCGCCGAAAAATTGGGCGACAGGCCTTTCCTGGACGGCGACAGTTTCACGGCCGGCGATTTGATGATGACGACCGTGCTGCGCATCAAGCCCGAACTTACCAACACCGAGCCTATGCTGGCCAAGTATGTTGAACGCTTGACCGCCCGCCCAGCCTTCAAGCGCGCCTACGACGCCCAGATCAACGATTTCAAAAATGCCGCTTGAGGAAGGCTCACCCGCGCGTCTCGAGCGGAACGCCCCGAGAACAGAGCTTTGCGTTTGATTTGCTGGCCGTTCAGGCCACATTCAGCTCGACGGCTCTAGAAAACGCTCCGGGAGCATCGGTCATGAAACGTATTTTCGGCGCGCTGATGGCGCTGTTGGTTGCCGGGGGCGCGCTGGTCCCGGCCGCCGCTCAAGCGCAACCGCGTCATTATTCGCATTATTATTCCTACGGACATCATGATCACGGCGACGCGGTCGCAGCTGGGGTAATTGGGCTCGCGCTCGGCGCAATCATTGGCTCGGCGGTGAGCAACAGCCACCGCCACCGCTGCTATGACCGCTGCGGCTATTACGACAATGGCTATTATGGCGACGGCTATTACCGCCAAGGCTATTACGACGGCGGATATGGCGGTGGCGGCCCCGCGCTTTGCATCGTGCGCGAGCAGCGTTGGGATCCCTATACCGGGCGTCCGATCTTCATTGAAGAACGCCGTCCCTGCTGAGCGCCAAGCCGGCAAGCATGCCGCTCATCGGAGCGAGACATAAGTCTTCACTGCCAATAAATGCGTTGGCGCCCGTTTGCCGCCGATGCTGGTCGTGAGAGCCCGCTTCCGCAATTGTCCAGTTGCGCGGCTGCGTTTATAATCACCGCATGAGCCAAGCGACGCTGGGCACGGCGCCGGCGCCGGGGAGATCTTGCGCCGGCTGCACGCTGTGCTGCAAATTGCTGCCAGTCCCGGCGCTCGAGAAGCCCGCGCGTCATTGGTGCGGCCATTGCGATATTGGCAAAGGCTGCAAAATACACGCAACCAAGCCAGCCGGATGCACGGCGTTCTATTGCCAATACATGCTTGACGCCAGCTTGCCTGAAGCCTGGCGACCTTCGGACTGCCGCATAGTGGTCCAATACGATGTGGGTCGAAAGCTGGTGACCATTCACGTCGACGCCGACCGGCGCGGCGCTTGGCGCAAGCCTCCATTCTACGATCGAATAAAGAGCTGGGCCAAAGCGATGCTCGACGCCGAGGGACTCTTGCTCGTCGCCGATGGACCCGCGATCATCGCAGTTCTGCCTGATCGCGAGGTTGATCTCGGGCCCGACATTCCCGGCCAAGCCTACGTCGCGACCCGCGCAATGACGCCAACCGGCGTGCGTTACAGCGTCGAGACCTTGGCGCCGGACGATCCGAGGCTTGCCTAACGCGCAAGCCCGGAGCGTTGCGCCATGGGCGCGCGCGCCTGGTTGGCGGTGCTTAAATCTGGCGCCACTCGTCGGCGGCCCGCAAATGCCGCTCGTCATCGGCGCCGCTGCATGGGCCCCGCCAGCGGCCGCTCAATCGCCCTACTGACCGCCCAGATTGTGCATCATGTGTTCGTTGATCTGGGCGCGCTCCAGGATGCCGACATAGGTCGGGTTCATTTGGTAAAGACCCTGGAGGTAGGCCACGTCAGCGTTAGATAGCGCGGCCGTCTTCAAGTTTTCCGCGCAATCTGAGGCGAGATAATTTGCAACACTCGCAAGTTCGCCACAACTCACCCCGCCCCCGTCTGCCATGTGTGAAAGAGACAGAAGGGCGAGATAGTCAGCGATCGGTCCTACTGGCCGGCCGCTGATCACGTTCGCATCGACCACGATGAACACATTTACGAATACGCTGCGGAGGCATTCGCTTAGCCGGCTCCCAGCACAACCGCCGGGATTGTTTGACAACGGATTGTCGATGACCATTTGCGAACCGCTCATGGTCGCGGTCACGTACCAAGCCTGGATCGGCATGGTCACACGCCTGATCTGCTGAGCTTGGCTGGCAAAGTGAAAGCCCAGCAATTGCGGCGTGCGCTGTGCGACGTGATCTACAACGCCCTGCGGTTCGGCCGTGAAAATGATTTCCACGTTGGGGGCGCAGCTCGTTTCCGAAGCAGTCGGTGCGCCGACGCTATGCGCAACTGCCTCAATTCGCGTCGCGATAAAGGCGTTGAAAGCCTGCGGTAGTCCCAGAATTTGCGGGCAGATGCCCGACTTCCAGCGCGTGATCTGATCAATTCGCGGGGAATAGCGCCCATGCGCTCGCACAAAGCCGGTGACCGCGCCCTGCAGCATCTCTCGGGTGCGATGGCCAGTGACGACAATGGTCTCAGCAGAAACTGGCGAGGCCTGGGCGTGCGCTGGCGCCGGCCAGGTCAGGAGCATGGCGATGGCGAGTGTCCAAGACATGCGCATCGGTCAAACCCTAACACCTTAAACAGGCCCTTGACGAGAAGGTTGCGCCTCGCCGCTAATGGGTGAGCCAGGTAAATGCACGGCGAAGAAACGCCTGCCCGTCAGCAGTCACCGGCGCGCCATGGGCCATGAGCACCTTCTGCGAAGGCCACGCCAAAATACCCGCCACGCTGGCGCGAGCGGCGCTGCGATCGGTGAACGCCCAGCGAAATTTGTTCGGCGTTCGCGGCGCCGGGGCGATCATCCCATCCAGGCGGGCGACCAACGCCTGCGCGCCGCTAAACCAGCCATGGGGGAAGTTTTGCAGCAGATCCGCAAACAGCGCCGTTGCGCTCTGGCGATGAAAGAACACCACCTCTTCGGCGATGGCGTTCTGGCGCACGATCACTTGCTCGATCTGGCCCTTCCACCCAGGCGCGGGTTCATCATCAAGATCTGCGTCAAACCCGATCTCTAGGCGCCGCTCGCGTAACCCAGGCGCTGCATAGAGAACAGCGCGCGGATAGGCATTGCGCCACATGCCAAGCGAGAGATGGTGCATCTTGGTTGGCGTCACCAGAAAATGCACCTCGCCCAGGGCGTCAACCGCGGCGCGCAATTCCTGCGACAGCGCAATCGGCGACCAGGCAAAAAGCCCGCCATTTGCAAGCCGGATCACCGCCATCCGGGTTGGATAGCGAAAGCCGGCGGCAACCACGATCGGTCCATCTGCAAACCAAATCTCATCGCCAAATGGCTGCAACACACTCACGCCAGTGCTCGCCCCCTCTTAGGTTTCGGGCGCGCGCAACAGCCCGATTCCGCTGACGCGATGGCGCCCGCCATCGGCGCCAGCAAACATCAGCCATCGCCCGCCGTCGAGAGCTGCCTCAAGCGGAAGGAGAAGCGGCAAAGGGACTAAACCTAAGGCCGCTCGATTTCGAGCGGCCCCTGGGTAGATTGGAGGGGTCTATTGCTTGGCTTGGCGCTTAAGCCCGAAGTTTGGCCAGCACTTCAGCGCTTACCGCCTTGGGGACTTCTTCGTAATGATCGAATTCCATGACGTAAGAAGCCCGGCCCTGGCTGAACGAACGCAGCGTGTTGACGTAGCCGAACATATTGGCCAACGGCACCATGGCTTGGATGATGGTGGCGTTGCCGCGCATGTCTTGACCTTGGATCATGCCTCGGCGGGCGTTCAGGTCGCCAATGACCGAGCCCACATATTCTTCTGGGCTCGTCACTTCGACTTTCACCGTGTTGGCCCGATAGACCTCGTTGCGCAGCGCGTTTTGCTGCTCTTCAAGCTGCCGGGCGGCGACGTTGCCATCGGTCAGTTGCCGGCTCAGCGCCGCGATGCGTCCATCCACCTCGGCGATCTGCTGCACGAGTGAATCAAGTTCCGATCGGCGCGACAAGAGTCCCATCGCCGCCGTCAGCGGACCGACGCGCAGCGTGCCAT
>Ga0209698_10004306_pt1 | contig 15622 bp, 10 predicted proteins | sample LitLauG_LLR_2012_FD_187203 | JGI IMG/M metagenome (GOLD analysis project Ga0209698, IMG submission 187203) | Freshwater sediment microbial communities from Pennsylvania, USA - Little Laurel Run_MetaG_LLR_2012 (SPAdes) (version 2) | ecosystem: Environmental > Aquatic > Freshwater > Creek >...
CGAAGGTCGCCAACGCGAAGGACCACCATGGGATGTTCACATGGAATTGCATTTGCAACATGTCCGAGACAAGGTAGCCAAGAAAACCTGTGCATCCGGCCGTTCCGAGAACTTCTAGGCTAACCCAATGGCCGCCAAGATCAAGCCAGAAATCACAATCAGATCTGAGATAACTCTCGTGAAAGCAGCAGGTTGGAGAGGATCAGAAGACCAGCAAGGACAAGGAGATGATAAGTGCCATCGAAACAGGGAAGCCACGTCTTGCCAATGAAGACCCAGCAGAATTTGCAGCGCTGAGTAACAGGTATTGCGGCTTTGAAGGATCAGGGTAGCAAAGAGCCTCCCAGCACTTGTTCAAAGCGTCTGCCAAATGTCCCAGATCTTGCCAAAGGTTAGGATGGCAGACTCTGGAAATTTACGGGCGGTTACCTGTTGAGAACGAACGGCAAACTAGAGCTGGTATTAAATTCCTGCCCAGACATGCGGATAACCTTTCCCACTAAACCGCGCGATGTGGTTTCCGAAACTCTCCACCCTCGAAGAGCGGAGAGCACGGGTGGAAAGGATGCTGACTCAACTTGCGTTGAATCAGGAGTAGTGTTGAAACCCCTGAAAGCTGCTGCACTGGGGGAACCCCACCGAATTGACTGTGCCTCAAATTGTGCCCCTATCTGCTGCTACTGTGCCACGCGACCTGATACCGCCAGTTTTGAGCATTCCGACACTAAGGTAGCAAGATGCGCAGTCTCGCGGACCAATTCTTCCAACGTATTGTTTAGGCCACGCGCTGCCTTCGTCGGTCAAAGGCCTCCGTCGGGAAGTAGGGCGTGACGGTTCGATTCCGTCCCCGGGCATCAGGCCGACCTATCCCCGCTCACACGGGCACAGTTGCTTACGGAAAGCTCTTGTCGAGTGGATTTGATCGGCCGTCCATTCCGCGGTTTGTCTCGCAGAACTCATTCAGAGAGTGCAACAGGATCTTGCACGCGCCGGTTTGTATGCGAATCCCCTCGTTTGGTGATTTTGATCACAGCGCTGAGTGACGGAAGCCGCTGCAGCCAAGTTCTGCTTTAGCGAGAATCGCGACTACGTGCTTGACCAAGGGCAGTGGGATTAACGCTCGGAAATGAATTTTCATTGGATTCAGGCAGGGATAGCGCCGCCGGTCGCTTGGGAGTGCTCAATTTTGATCAGCATTTTTCAGCTGCTTCGAGGTATGACTACTTGTCGATTCACGGCACCTTGGGCTACAAACTGCAGAGTTGAATTCGCAATCCAGATAACTTGAAGAATACTTTTGAGGAGGTCGTAAGATGCTCATGCGCCATCAGATAACGGTACTTCTCTTCTCGATCCTAATCTTGGCACTATTCGCCAGCGTTCCAGCCCCGGTCGCCGGAGGAGCCAACCTCGGCCACCAAATCTATGCTATTCCCGCATTCTCGCGCCAGTACGGCACGTCGTGCAGCACCTGCCACGTGGACTTCCCCAAACTCAACGATTTCGGCAAGGCGTTCAAGGATGCCGGATTCAAGTTTCCCAAAGATGACGAAACCTTCATCAAGGTTCCACCTGTGATGCTGGGGTCTCCGGCGCAGAAAGAATTGTGGCCGCATACGATCTGGCCGGGAACCATTCCCGGATTGCCTCCCATCGGATTGCGATTCAACACATTCTTCCAGGTGGTCAGCCCCAACCGGAACAACTTCAACCTGCAACCGGCGATTCCGACGGCTCCTTTCATACCTCCTCCTTTCATACCTCGCACTGACTTTCAGTCTGGCTTCTTCAGTATCTTCATGGCGGGTAACTTTGGGGACGACATTGCGTTCTGGGTGGACGACGACATCAGCGTCGGCGGAGCCAACTCCAATGGCGGGTTAGGCGACGGTTATCTGAAGTTCGTAAACATTGGCCGGCACCTGAAGCTGCCCACCGACTCGTTCAGCTTTCGAGTCGGGCAGTTTGAGCTGGATCTGCCCTTCAGCCAGGCCCGCACCTGGAACCTGAGCGGTTGGGACATCTATGACCAGGCGAACATCAGCACGGTGAATTCCATCCTTGGCCTGCCCAGCGTCAACAACTCCTTTTCGATGTCGAATGCGGCGCAGGGGGTGGAGTTCAGCGGCGGTCACACCTACGGCGGTTATCACTATTCGCTGGCCATTGTGAACCAGAACACCAGCGGCGGCGCAGCGGCGGCCGGAAACAACGTTCCGCCGGAAGTTGCCTACACCTCAGACTCCAACTTCAAAGACATTTACGGCCGTCTCTCGTACCGGTTCAACCTGGAGCGCGACCCGGCCAGCCGCAATGAAATTCAGGCGGCGGGAACCTCCGGACCTCGCGATCATACCTATCTCAACCTGGGAACTCTCTATTTTTACGGCCGCTCCGTGCAGCGGTTTCAAGGCCAGAACACTGCGGGAGTTTCAACTGTGTTGACGGCGCGCGAACCGTTCTACCGCGCAGGTGGAGACTTCAGCTTCAACTATCACGCCTTCAACCTGTTCGGACAGTACCTGTATGGGCGTGACCAGAACCTACTGCCGCTGCTGCCGGTTGGACTTCCACTGCCCACCGGCCTTCTCCGGGGAAGCCCCGCCAGTTTCAGCGGCGGCTTCCTGGAAGCAGACTACTTGGCGCTGCCCTGGCTGATGACCATCATGCGATGGGATGCGGTACACTCCACCGCTGACCTGATTAACGGCATCGGGGCCACTCCCGACACCGACATCGGATCGTTCGTGTCGCCCTTCCGCGCCACGCGAAATCGCTTTACTCCCGGCGTGCAGTTTCTGGTTCACGCCAACATAAAAGCGTCCTTCGAGTACCAGGTCCGGCCGCAGCAGATCGTTTACGACCCAACGACTGGCAAGGCAATCGTTGGTCCGTTCCGCACGAACTCGGCGATCGCAGGTCTGGAATTCGTTTACTAAACCGGGGAGGCCCGCCTCCCCTTAACTAATAAGGAGAAATCATGAAACGTACTGCTCTGATTCTGATCGCAGTCGTAGCTGGATTCACTCTGGCGGCCAGCGCCGGCACCATCAGCGGACAAGTTTCCGGAGTTGCAGGACCGTCGGTGGTGTACGTTGACGCTATTTCGGGAAAAACCTTCCCCCCACCCACGCAGCATCCGGTGATCGACCAGAAAGGTCTGGTCTTTCAGCCGCATCTCACAGCGGTCCAGGTTGGCACGACCGTCGACTTTCTAAACAGCGACAGCGTGGCGCACAATGTCTTTTGGACTTCCATCGGCGGTAACAAGAAGCTGAGTCACAACCTCGGCACCTGGCCGAAGGGTGAAAGGAAGTCGTTCAAGTTCGACACGCCAGGCGCGGTGCCAATACTTTGCAACGTTCACCCTGAGATGTCGGCTTATCTCGTGGTTGTCCCGACTCCCTATTTTGCCGTTTCGGACCAGACCGGGACCTACAAGATCGAAAATGTTCCTGACGGGAGCTACACGGTAATCGCTTGGCACGAAGGGGCGAAGAACCAGTCCAAGCCTGTGTCGGTGTCTGGCGACGCGAAGGCGGATTTCACTCTGAGCAAGTAAAGAAAACAGGAGTGTGGGAGCGGAGGCTCACTGAGCTTGCGCTCCCGCAAACAACCGAATGAAAAGTTCGTCAATCGTATCGATGAAAAACCTGGTGGCGATTTTCGCACTGGGCTCACAGTTATTCGCTCAAACGGCTGGAAATAAGCACATCCCAGTGACCGCGGTAAAAGGCGAAAGCTGGATCAGCCATCTCCATAAAAGGTTTAGCGACACCAGCATGGGGAAGACTTGGCATTCCGGGCCGGTTGCGCCCATGCCAGGAGAGAAATCCACTGGTGGGCAGCAGAGACTGTCGCTCGATTTTGCGGCACGAACCATGGCTTTCCACGGTTCCGATGTGTACCGCCTGAATTGCCGGGGATGCCACGAAGAGTCCGGCCACGGTACGCCTCCCGAAATCAATTCCGTCATCGATCCGGTTCGGGCGACGTCTGTCGAAGTCATCATGGCAAGAATGAAGAAGGCCGGAATGAACATGAGCCGGGCAAACGCGACGCTGCTGGCAAAGCAGTCCAACACGGCGTTGCTGGACCGCTTTCACAAAGGTGGTCAGGACATGCCACCGTTCCCTCAACTGAGCGAACCGGAAATCCGGTCTCTGATCGCTTACCTGAGACAGCTTGCCGGCGTCCCCGGGGCAGAAAGGGAACAAGTAGAGATCAACGAGTCGCCCGCCCATGTAGGCGAGCTAATCGTAAAATCTACCTGCCACATCTGCCACAACGCGGGGGGGCCGAACCCCAATCCCCAGCAAATTCTGGAAGGGGCGATACCCCCGCTCAGTACTCTCACCGCGCGGACGAGCCTGCCCGAGTTTGTTCGAAAAGTCACCGCCGGTTCCCCTATCAGCATGGGCGCGGCGCCGATGCCATATCGAGGAAGGATGCCAGTGTTTGACTACTTGAGCGAAGACGAAGTAGCGAATGCGTACTTGTACCTTACGCTTTACCCCCCGCAAGAATAGGAGACCTGAATGAAGAATATTTCCGATGCTCGGACGGCAATCACAGCCGCAACGTCCATGCCCGGCTCCCGTTTGACGTCGCCAATCCGCCACATCCTTCGTCAGCCTTGGACTCTGCGCCAGACTCGGCTTCTCGCACTGATCATCATTATGATTATGGTCGCCACCAGCACCGCCCTGGCACAAGTTCTTACTCCGGCGGAGATAAGAGATCCAGATCTGCGCTCATTGCAGCAACAATACATCAACGATTTGAAGGTGATAGGCCAGGATATTCAAGGGCTCCAGCTTAAATATCGTTTCTACCTGAGTCGCAAGTTGGATCTCGACGAACCCCAACAACAGCACGCTGATCAGCGCTCGATTCGATTTGATCGCTACAACGGCCAGACCGTACTGGAAGTAACTGGCAACTACTACGCAGCCTATCCGGAAAAGATTGCGGCCGACCAGCGGGCGCGGAGCACGTTTCTGAACGTAGTTATGCCGATCTTGAGGTCGGAAGTTCCTCGCTTCCAGGCGAATCATCAGGTACAAGGCTATGCCCTCGAGATTTCCCACCACGTCCTCGGGAACGTCATGGGGGTAATGGTGGAAAGGCCCGAAAACCTCATGGTGTTTTTGCCGCAAAGCGGCGCTCTCCAGCTTCTGGGATCCAGGGATGAGAACGCGCGACAGGCAGGGTTAATGCAGGGTCAGATTTTTCTAAACGCCGAGCCCATCAATATCTGGCTCAACGGAGAAGGGCCCCAGCCTGCGCCAGGCACGGACCAGAATTTAGGCTTCGCCGAACCTGTGGAGCGGCCTGCCGGAACTCAAATCACACAGACAGGTGAGGGGAGTAGCGGACAAGCGGGGGCGAGTGCCCCGGCCACTCCAGTAGTGAAAGCGAACGATGTTGTGACGACGCCGGCGCGGGACGCATCACCGCAGGCGCTAGGGGCGCTGCAAGCTTCCAATCAGGAAGTACTCGCCACGCTGGTAAAGGAGTTGGACCCGCAAGCACACTTTGTCTCCTATGCGTCGCAGAGCTTTGTGGCGTTCCGCCAGGGGATCTACCTTGAGCTCTCGATGAATACGACTCTGCCCGAGCCCGCGGTGGGATCGCGATACAAACTTGCGGCGATGGCATTTGATGACCACATAGCGCACCTGATCCGTCCCACGCTAGCCTACTTCAAGCAGGAGACGAGGTTCGACGGGATCAGTTTCAGCACTACCGTTCACCTGCCGGGACGATCTCTATCCGCCAGCAAAACCGAAGCCGTGGAATTCTTTTTTCCCTTCGCGGCATTGCGCTGCTATGAGAAATACGATTGCACTGGCCAGCAACTCATCGACACCGGGACAGTGCTGATCAACGGAGAACGTGTAGCTTTGGACCTGCAGGTCGCTGAGGGCGGCCCTGGCCGCTGAAAGCTCACGGACTCGAACACGCCGCTTCACTGGACAGCGGGATTCTGAGCGGGGACCAGTACCGATCCCGAAGGTTGCACATCCGAGAGAAACGCTTTCTTTCATGGAGGGCGAGGATTTGAGCATCAGGCGCGGTTTACAAGTCCCAAGTCTGACTTTTCAGACTGTCTTCAGCGCCTGGCCAATTCTCTGCAAGCCTTCGCGGAAGATTTCGTGGTCCACACCCATACCGATGCGAAAATGGTTGGGCAGACCGAAAAAGTGTCCAGGCACGGCTGATGTTTCGTAGTCCGTGCGCAGTCGGGTCAGGAAACTATCGACGTTGCCACGGGCCAGACGCAGAATGGCAGTCGTGCCGAATTCCGTATGGGGAGTGGAGACACCTTCCTGACTCGCCAGAAACTCTTGCAGCAGGGCGCGATCCGCTTCGACGATTTTCCTTGCGCGTTCGCGGATAGGGTCAAGGTTTTCCAATGCTACGACGCTTAGCAGCTCCGCCGGGTGCGCCGGGATGGACGCAAACAGGTCGTTCAGTCGCCACATGGCGCGCGCCAGATCGGGCTCGGCCAGAATCCATCCACAACGCAGGCCGCTCAGGCCGTAGATCTTGGTCAAACTCGTGGTGACGACAAACTCCGGGCCCAGATGGTAGGAGGGCTTCGGGGTATTGGTGTAAACGGCGTCGAGGTAGACTTCGTCCACCAGCACGCGCGCACCAACGCTGCGCGCCAGGCCGCCAATTTCGCGCAACGCCGTTTCTGAAGCCAGCACGCTGCTCGGATTATGCAGGTTGGTGAGAACGATCAGTTTTGTTTTGCGCGTGATGACGCGCCGAACCTGGGCTGGATCGAGCGCATAGCCGCTCTCCTCGATGCGGGCAAAATGCTTTACCGTCGCACCCAAATATAAGAGCGTGGAAGTGAGCAACTCATAGGTTGGCTGTTCGATGAGGACCTCATCGCCCGGATCGATCAGCGTTGCCATGGCGAGATGGTTGGCCATCGAGGTGCCGGCGGCAGCGACTACGCAATCGGGATCAACTCCGCATTTTGTTGCGATAGCACGCTGCAGGGGAGCGTAGCCGTAGGTGCTGTCACCGTTGATCTCCAACTGCTCGATGGTTACCGGGAGCTCATGCAGCGGAAACGATCCCACGCCGCTGGTCGCGAGATTGAACCGCGCGCGGCCATTGGTTTTCGCCCACAACATGTAATCGGAGTGTCTATGTCTCATGGGTTCGGTGGCAATGCGTTTCTCCGCTTGGCACGGCTCCAGTACAAATATACCGGGATGCCCGCCAGCAGAATAATCAGTCCGATGGCGGAGTTGGCGGGGAAGGTCGCGGTGGTAGTGATCACGATGGCGGCGCAGGCCAACACAAAGAAACCCGTGGTATAGGGATGACCCGGCGTGAGATACAGCGTTTGCGGTGAGGCCAGGCTTTTTCTGCGGAACACAAACAGCGATGCTGCAGTCAGGCCAAAGGAGATGAAATCGACGGAGATCACGTAGTTGAGTATCTGCTCGTAGCGTCCGGAGAGGGCAATCACGGTCGCGGTCACGCCTTGCAGCACGATGGCCACGACCGGAACTCCGGTGCGGGGAGAAAGCCAGCCGACACTCTTGAAGAACAGACCGTCCCGGGCCATCGCGTAGTAAACCCGCGGAGCGGTCAGAATGCCCTGGCTCAGAAAGCCCAGTGTGGAAACAGCGATGCCGAATGCAATCCACTGCGCACCTCGTTCACCCAGGGCGGCGCGCATCACTGACGATGCGGGAGTGCGAGTCGCGGCCAGGCCGTGGGGACCGAGCACGCGCAAGCAAACAAGATTGACCGCGAGATAAAGCGCCACTACACCGATCACGCCGATCACCAGTCCGCGGGAAAGATCGCGTCGTGGATTGCGCATCTCACCGGCCACGAAGCTTGCGGTCTGCCATCCACCGTACGCGAAGGCAACCGGAATCATGGCAGCGCCGATCGCGCTCCCAAGTCCCAACGAGACCGGACGGTCGAGCAAGGGCAAAACCCGCACCGTGCCGCCGCCCCACAGCATTCCTGCCACAACCATGGCGGCGATGGCGGCAGCCTTGAGCAGCATGAGAGCACTCTGCACATTGCTGCCTGCACGCACTCCGAAGCAATTGATCGCCGTCAAACCCAGCAGGGTCACGGCGGCGATCAGCCCGTCCCCCGCCGAGAGGCCGGTAATTTCACGATAGTACCGGCTGAAGGTGACCGCCACCGCCGCCATCCCGCCGGTTTGCGTCACCAGAAGAAGGACCCATCCGTAGATGAATGCGACGGAAGGATGGTAGGCCTCGCGCAAGTAAAGATATTGCCCGCCCGCGCCCGGCAGGCGGGACGCCAGCTCCGCCCATATGAACGCACCGAGCAGGGCAAGTCCTCCACCGACGAACCACACTCCCAGGATCAAAAAGGGAGTGTGCACGCGCAGGGCAACTACGTAGGGGTTGATGAAAATACCAGATCCGACAATGCCACCCATGACGATCATGGTGGCGTCGAATACTCCGAGCAGTTGCCGAGGTTTGACGGGGTTCAAGAATCAGCCTAAGGGAGTCGTTGTCCAGTCGAAACAAAACCGCGTCGGGCCGCAGGCCTGATCCCGATCACCTTACCATAGCGTTGGATTATTCAGCGCCGAGTTCGGGACAACGAAGCTAGAGAACATCCGCGCGTGGTAGGCTTTTGGAACTCGCTCTACCGTGCCGTGGAGGCCCATGAACGACAGTCGCTCTGCTCATTTTGACCTGCAGGCAGCCGCAAGAGAAATGATGCTGGAACATGGATTCGTGCCGGACTTCCCTCCAGAAGTCGCGCAGCAGCTCGCGGAGCTGAAAGCAGATCCGCCACGAGTGGCGCCAGGCGGGGACATCCGGGACCTGCGGGCGCTACTCTGGTCATCCATCGACAACGATACCTCTCGCGATCTCGACCAGATCGAAGTCGCCGAACGTTTGCCCTCTGGAGAGATCAAAGTGCTGGTGGGAATCGCCGACGTGGACGCCTTCGTCCACAAGCAGTCGCCGATTGATGAGCACGCGGCCAAGGAAACGACGACGGTCTACACCGGCGTCCGAAATTTTCCCATGCTTCCCGAGGAGCTTAGCACCGGAGCCTCTTCCCTGTTGGAAAACGGGGACAAGCTGGGCGTTGTGATCGAGTATGTGGTTGGGCCGGATGGCGGCGTGAGCTCCAGCGATGTCTATCGCGCCATTGTGCGCAATCAGGCGCAGCTGGCCTACGATTCCGTGGGCGCGTGGCTCGAAGATAAAGGCCCCGCTCCGGCGAAAGTGGCGGCCTCAACCGGGCTGCAGGCACAACTCAAGCTGCAGAACGAGGCGGCTCAAACACTGAAAAAGCAACGCTACCAGAATGGAGCCCTGAACATAGACACCGCCGAGGTGCGTCCCGTGGTTCTCAATCAGCAAGTGGTGGGCGTTGTGAACCAGCAGAAGAACCACGCTACCGAGCTGATTGAGGACTTTATGATCGCGGCCAACGGAGTCGTGGCCCGTATGCTCGAAAAGGTTTCATCTTTGCGCCGCATCGTAAAAACGCCCGAGCGCTGGGACCGGATTGTGCAACTTGCGGCCACGCACAACGAAAAACTCCCGGCGCAACCCGATTCCAAGGCGCTCAATGATTTTCTGCTCAGGCGCAAAGCCGCTGATCCAGATCATTTCGCAGATTTGTCGCTGGCCGTAATCAAACTCATCGGACCGGGTGAATATGTGCTGGAACGTCCGGGAGATCCGGAGCAAGGCCACTTTGGCCTGGCAGTCGAGGACTACACGCACTCTACGGCCCCAAACCGGCGCTTCGCCGATATCATCACGCAAAGGCTGATCAAGGCGCTGCTTTCCAGTCAGGCGGCTCCCTATTCCGATGACGAACTGGCAGCCATCGCCCGCAACTGCACGTTGAAAGAAGATGCCGCGCGCAAAGTGGAGCGGGAGATGGCGAAACGAATTGCGGCGGTTGCGATGAGTGGCAGAATCGGAACGACATTTGATGCCATCGTTACGGGCGTTACGCCGCGCGGGACCTTTGTTCGTGTTCTGCGGCCGCATATCGAAGGATTGCTGCTGCAGGCACAAGCAGTGGATGTTGGAGACAGGTTGCGGGTGAAGCTGACCCGAACCGATGCACAGCGTGGGTATATCGATTTTGCTCGGGCATAGCGGACATCACTCTATTAGTAGAGTCACCAGTGTGGTGTTCGGATAGTAGTGGTCGAGAATCTCGCGGAACGTGGCCCCGGACTGCGCCATGGCTTTCGCTCCCGCCTGGCAGAGTCCGATGCCGTGTCCCTCGCCCGTTCCTTCAAGAACCACGCCTCTCGCGTCGTTGCGGACAGTAAAGTTATTGCTGGGTACGGCGTCCCAGCCGAGACGGCGGTCGATGTCCCGCCGGAGAGCCTCTCCAGGTTCGCGCAGATCAATATCAATCGCGTCGGCGGGCGATAGGTGACGGACCCAGTGCGATGGATGGCGAAGGCAGTAATCGCAGACTGCGGAGAAATACGGGTAGCCGTGACTCGACAGCCCCACTTCCTGCGGAGTGCGAGTGTGCCCGCCGCAGCTGCGGTTAAACATTGCCGCCACGGCATGGTCATGATAGGCCAGCACTAGACCGCGGGTTGCGAAGGTGGCGCGGGACGCGTTGCTTTCGGGACGTGGTGGCTCGCGAAGAAACTGACAATGGGTGGTGTCACAGAAATCAAAATCGTGATGACGTCCTCGGGTTGCGATGAAATATGAACGCGTAGCCACTGCCTGCGCCTGCAATGCTTCAAGGGGTGTATCCGGCGCACTCTCGGCCTGAACCACTGATGTCACCGCCGTCTCCAGATCGATCTGGACAACCGGAACCAGAATGCCAGCAACGGATTTGACCTCAAGCACACCGTGGTAGCGGCGACTGATCTTTCCGGGAATCGCGAGCACGAAGTCGGCGACGCCGTTGCTTCGGCTGGACGCGTGGAGGTTAGATGCTCTAACCGACTGGTCGCCAAGGCGGAATACAAACTCGTCGCCGGAAACTGTTATTTCCGCAGTGTCCGTTCCAGAACTTCTTTCCAGTACGAAGCTCTTCTCTCCCCCTTGAACGATCTCCGTCTGAATCATCAAAGCCTGTCCGGGGGCAGTTTTCAGGATGATCTCCTGAGCTCTGAAGAGCCCCAGCACTCCGATGCGGACATCCTGAGCGCAGGCGGCTTGAGTTGCAAGCAGCACGTACGCGAGCAGCCTCATTCTGAGCGACATTCCGGGTTACTCCTCGATCCGGCTCAACATACGCCCCGCGATCAGCGCCGCTTTGGCACCCGGAACTCCATGCACCCGGACCATCAGCAGCAATTCTGGCTGCTCGACTGGCAGCAACACGATCACAAAGCCGTCCCCCGGAGCGTGGTCGTGATGGGTGCAGGCGGCGGTGCCGGTTTTCGCCAGCGCGCTCGAGTGCTTCAGCGCGCGATCCACTTCCGCTCCCGTACCCTGCCGGGCGGACTGTGCCATTCCGGCCATCACATCGCGCACCCCGGCCTGGTCGCGACGCCGATTGAGTTCCAAGTAGGCATGCGCCATGTTCAGAGGCGAGATGAGCCATCGATTCCCTACGCCGATCAGATCCGGGCCAGATAACTCGGGAGTGGGTGGGTCCAGCCCGAGTCTTTTTGCCGCAGGGATGACGTCCGCGCTGGTCATCCCCGCGGTGAGCAGTCGAAAATACGAATTGCAAGAACCAGCGATAGCGGCAGTGATGCCGATCTCTCCGTGCCCGTGGGGCAGCCAGCAGCCGCCTGCATCTCCGCGACAGACATGAGTCGGATAGCGAAACTGGTGCTCTTCGCCATAAGCCAAAGCAATGAAGGGTTTCACCAGTGAACCCAATGGAATCGGTCTGTCGGCATCATGCCAACGAGAAGCGAGCAAAGTCCCGGTTTGGACATCCAAAAGGAGGAAAGAGACTTCTCTGCGGGTGAATTCTCGCTGCAGGATTTGGGCTGCAGATTGCGCGTACAGCGAATTTCGGCCAACCGCATTTTCTGCGAACGCCGCTGGAAAGGATCGGGTAGCAGTTGGGGCTAAGGATAAGACCCCAATCACCAGCAACAGTTCGATCTTGTTTACTGGGACCATTGGTATGTGACTGTTTGCAGTACCTTATCGCCAGCGTCGCGAACCACAATTTTCTCCGAAGAAACCGCGGACAGGGCTGTGCTAAGGCTGCCGATATTCTCCGAAAGAAATTGGGGTTGTCGCTCTCTCCCCGGATTGCCCGACGGACTCAAGTCCGGGCGATCGATCACCTTGACCAGGCGGGCAAAGTTGTCTCCTTCGCGCTTGTGGTCGAACTCCGCCACAAACACAGCAGGCTTCAAATCGGATTTCCGATTCAGGTTTTTTAGCACGCCGTTGATCAGCGTAGGATCGTCGGAAATCATCAGATATTTGCCTCGGACTGCGGACAAAAGTGGGTGCAGGCCGTCCAGTTCGTAGTAGCCGCTGGTCTGCTTCCAAGCCACGCCCGACTGGCTGGCGGTCAGGCTTGGCCGAATGAAACTGGTCAGCACAGTGCGGGCAGCGGTTTCGTCCCAATCGGAGTTTCCCGCCAGAACAGCCGCTGAGTGAATTCTCACGAATACCCCGACGCTGTCGCGCTCAGTCGACTGTAGGTGAAGCACTGCGTTGACTTGGCGTTTTTGCAGCAGATTCTTCAGCGCAACTGTCCCTTCAGCGTCGGACTTGCGCTGTGCCGGGGCCTGGTCGATTCGGGTTTCCAGATCAGAACTCGATCCCGTTTCGCCTGACGTCAGTTGAGCTTCCGGCGCGAGCTGCTCCGGAAGAACTGGGCCCGAGTGCGGAGCCAGGATTTTGGTTTCAAGCACCTCGAGACACGGATCTGTCGATGGACAAGGTTGAGCTTCGTAGATGCCTACGCCCTCTGGCACCAGGCGGACGAGATCTGACACTGCTTCGCCCTTGTCAGGGGTCGACCTGGCCTCGCCCACCTTCTTCAGCAGGACGCGCTCTTCGCGGTATTCCTTGCCGGAGCGAAACAGGTCGGAAACGGCTGCGGTATACGATTTCATGCCGGTAATATTTTGTTGCACCCAATACGAGCGGAAATAGGGGCTGGGCACAATTTTTTCCAGGTTCAACACCATGCGCAGGTTCCCGACGGGCCCAGTGGCAGCCACCGACTGGGCAAACCAAGGCTCAGCGTCGATGGTTTGGTTCTTGCCTCCCGCCATCAGTTGCAGAGCGCTGGCCATCAAATCTTCTCGGGTTGCCAGCAGCAGATAATTTTCGCTGACGGCGAACTCCACTTCCCGCTGTGAATCCGGATCACGTCGCAGATAGAACGTCATGCCGCCTGCACTGCGAGTCTCGAACTTCGCACGCGTCTGCCAGAGCTGGTTCTGCATCGCATTCGCCGAGGGCAAGCGCGTGATGTAGACAAACTGTAGTTTTCCGATGTCGTAAAGCGCGAGCGCACTCTCGCTTCCCGCCATTTGGGACATGAAGTTCATGTCGGGCGCAAGACCTGCGGCTATAGCGAATTGTTTTCCGGCATCTTTCAAACGCAGGAGCAGCCGGGAACGGGAAAAGACCTCATAGTTGCTGCTGCCCAGCCAGGCCTGCTTCTGCGGCGATCCACTCCAGTCCGCCAGCAGCGCTGAGCAGTCTTTCGCCTGAAGATAAAGAAGAGCTCCAGACGGAACATATTTGGACAGCGGCACCTCGGGCGGTGTGGTCGCCCGATACGCGGCCCAGCCCAGCCCCATGCTCACTGCTCCGATCAGGAGGAAAAGCGTTACAGTTATTTTTCTCATTGCTGCGTTCCTCCTTTCACAGCCCTGGTGGCGCGGATCGAGCCAGCAATCGGGGACGAACCCGGCGATCTTGCTCCAGCGCTTCGTGCAGGATTGGCTGTCGTGCTGCGTTAAGCCGTTGCCGATACAGCCGCGCGCTTACTTCTGTGATCGTACTGCTGATTTCCTTGCGGAGCGTGGGCGCCTTTTCCAGTCTTTTTGCTACCCGCAGATAACGCAACGCTTCGTCCAGGCGATCGAGCCTGATCATCAGATCAGCGAGAGTCCTCGCTATCTGCTGTGCGGTTGGCAGCTTAAAGGGGCTGTCTAACTGTCCGGGCACGTTCTCGTCCTCGACATCGTTATTACTTTCGGGGGTGATCTCCCCTTGACGACTAACTAGAGGTGAAACCGGGCTGAAGAACAGTTGGCGAAGAAGCGGCTCGATCACGCCGCGGGCAAATTCGTCTGAGTGTAGGCCCGCCGCTGCCTGGAACAATGGGATGCGAGCGTCGTCGCGGGCAGGAGTATCTGCCAGCGCGTTCCCAAGCAATTGGACTTTCACACGTGCGTCAGCGGAGGACTGGGCCGGCCCGAGCCGGGCATCGTAGAAGAAGGGCTGGTCCGCCAAAAAGACAGCAATCGCACTGGGGCCACCTGCCAGCAGATTCAATTCCGCGCTTCCAAGTTCGACGGGACGACGCATATCGGCCAAAGCTAGCGCCGATTCTGTTCGCACGATGTAGGAAACATCAGGCCCCGCCGCGATGGCGGTGAGGGCTTTCTGTGCTGAATCTACGTTTTGGCCAGCGGCAACCTTTGCTTTCGCAAGCCGCAGCCGACATGCAGGTTCCCAGGGCAACGCTTTTACCAGTTGTTCAAGAAATTCGATTGCCTCAGCGTTGTGCCCCGTCTTCTCCAGCAGGGCTGCCGCGGGATCCAGATTCTCGAAGGGAATACCCACAACCACCACCAGGCGGCGCAGCAACTCAACTGCGCCCGGCATGTCGCCCGCAGCGATACGAATTTCGGCCAAGCCGATAAAATTTGCAGCTTCGAGCTTGTGCTCGTCAATCTCGCGCGCGAAAACAAACTCCAGTATCTTGCGCGCTGACTGTTTATCTCCTGACTCAGACAGCTGCCGCGCCGCGACACGCAAGACTTCCAAGGCAGGCGTAGTCTGCGGCTCTGTGCGATAGCTCTCTATTTTGGAATCTAGCGCTCCCATCTGTACCGCGACCTGCAGTTCGAGCGGAACGATGGCCGCCGCTTCCAGAGTGCGGCTTTCTGTGGAAAGCACGGCGATCGCGTCGCCGGCCGTCGCATAATGTTTCGTCGCGATCAGATATTTGATCCATCGCACTTGCCACGAGCGCAGCGCCTGTTGCGCCCCTTCCTTCTGCAGCCCTTCCGCCTTCGATACTGCGTCTTGCTTCGCCTGCAGGATGCGTTGATAGATGGGTGCACGTTGCGCCAGCGGGATCCACGAAGCCTCCACCACATCGGCCAAGACCGTGGTGGGATCGTCCACGGCCGAGGTCAGGTCAAGGAGCCAGTTGGTCGCTGCCACCGGATCCGCCGTCGCAACATAAGCGCTGTGCAGCAGCGCGTTAGAACGGTAGTTGCCGTTGTGCCGAAGATAGACCCGTAGAAGCGCATCCACGTCGGGTTTTAGATCGTTGAAAAGTTTTCTGGTACGCAGGTGCTCGCAGGTGCGAGAAAAATCCGCCCAGAAACTCTCCGGCACGCGCGCGCTGTTGACCTGTTGCCCCAGCGCGGAGAAGACCTGTTTCCACTGTGTAATGGCTTCTGCGCGCGCGCCCTGTTTGTAGT
>Ga0209698_10004307_pt1 | contig 15618 bp, 13 predicted proteins | sample LitLauG_LLR_2012_FD_187203 | JGI IMG/M metagenome (GOLD analysis project Ga0209698, IMG submission 187203) | Freshwater sediment microbial communities from Pennsylvania, USA - Little Laurel Run_MetaG_LLR_2012 (SPAdes) (version 2) | ecosystem: Environmental > Aquatic > Freshwater > Creek >...
TGCCGATGAAGGCCACCGGCATGCGCCGCCGGTTCTCGATCTCGTTCAGGAAGCGCCCCTCTTCCGCCTGGAAATTGCCGATGAGCGCAATATTCGCACTGGCCCCGATCAATTGGATGCCCTCCGAATGTTCCTTACCGTTGTGCACATCCACCTGGCGGGAAGCCTCGATTCCGAGTTCGCTGGCCAGCGTGGTGTGGGTCCGCAGGAATTCGAACTCTTCGCGGGTCAACTGGGGATTGCGCCGCTGCATTTCGAGGAATTTCTTGGGGTCCCATTGCATCATCACGATGCGCCGCACGCGGAAGCCGTCGGCGCCCATATTCGACACATTTTGCGCAATGTAGACGTCCATTCCGCGGATAACCGACATCACTGCAATCAGCGTGGTAGTGGCCAGAATGATGCCCAGCAGAGTGAGAAAGCTGCGCAGTTTGCTGGAGCGCAGAGAAGCCACGGCGGCCACTACCGCTTCCCAGAATGAGGCGTGCGCAGACATGGGCGATTAATACCATCATACGAGGCCGGCCCGCCAAAAGTTCCCCGAGAGTGCAGCCTGCTATTTTCCGAGGTGTACGCGGTCCTTCTCGTTTTCGTTGCAGAAGCTTTCAAATATGTCCGAATCGGCCAGAAGATCGTGGGGGACCTTGATGGTGAAGGGTTTGGTGTACATCTGAGGATCGTCGAAGGTCATCTCGACGTCTATGTGTCCGAAGTCGCGGCGGCGATAACGCTCGACCACGCGCAGGGCCTCGCTGTGGGGGTGGCCCATCACGTCAAGTGCGGTTCTGTCATTGAAGCCGGCGGTTTCCACTACCAGCGTGTCGCGCTCCCAATGCCCAACGGAGTAGCCCAGCCAGGCCGGCAGGTCAAATTCCTTGGGAAGCCCGCGGCCGTCGGTGTAGATTTGACGATGCGAGTTGCCGGCCTCATACAAGATCATGGTCAGCCGCGGTGACTGAACGATCTTAATCGGTTCGGAGAGGAGATCTGCGACGGGGATACCGGGGACGCCCACGCACACTTCCGCGGGGTTGCTGAAGGCCGTGCTGTGGCGCAGGATTTCCGCGGCTTTGGGACGCATCGGCGATTCGTCAGGCTTGAAGTCCAGGAGGATATTGAAAGCGTACCGGTGTTGCGTGCCGATCTCCATTCCCGGCACGTCCACGGCAATGGCGGCATCGATGGCGGCACCGTAGAGACGCTTCATTTCCGCGACGGAGGTGAGTTCATGCATCCAGACCCCCGAGAGGTCGGGCTTGCCATCGGCGCCGCGCGGCACAGGGGCGGCGAGGTTCGGTTTGCCGTCGCGCGTGCGGGGCGTTCCTGGCGTGGGAAAGTTCAACCATTGCGCGTAAGCGCCGGTGGAGAGAAACGCGAATAGGACGAACAGCCGCTGAGGTTTCATCTTCCGAGCCTTCCATCTTTTTTTTTCATCCGCGTTGCCTATCTTGAGAGCGTCCATGAAACCTCGTCTGACCCGCGCGCCGGAGATGGTCGGATGATCCCGTTGGAGGCCCCCGGGTATACGCAGCGCAAAAAGGCCGCCGATTTCGGAGCGGCCTTTTTGGTTCTGTTACTTCTTCTGCCTTGCCTGATGGTTACGGATTCTGGGACGCCGTGTACGCCACGATATTCATCATGTCGTCGGTGGTCAGGTTGGCTACCACAGGTTTCATCAGCTCGGCCCATGTTCCTTTGCGAAAGCCTTGCTGCATGTCGAACATCTGACGCATCAGGTAGCTGGGGGAGCGGCCGGCCAGACCGGGCACGGGGCCCAGGCCTCTCAAGTCGGCGCCGTGGCAACTGCCGCAGGCGGTGGTCTTGCCGCCACCCTTGGTGACCAGCGCTTCGCCCTTTTTCACCGCGCCGACCGGCACGTAGGCTGTGAAGCTGGAGTGCGGATCGCGCAGAACTTCGGTGGCTTCGGCATTGATTGGCGTTTCCACGATACGATTGCCGAGCGGCTCCATCTCATGGCCCTCGATCAGGAACAGACCGTTCGAGGGCTTGACCTTGGGAACCATTTTAGCTTCGACGACCTTGATCCAGGGCGTCCATTTCATGGCCCCGAAGTACTCGGCGGCGGCTTTGATCTCGTCGTCGGTCATGTTTTTCGCGAACTGGACCATGAGGTTCGTGTTGCCTTTACGCGGATCGGCGCTCTTGCGGTTGCCGTTCCTGAAATCGCTCATCGTGTGGAAGAAATATTCGGCGGAGAGGCCGCTGACGCCGGCATTCTCGGCGCGCCCCTTGCCGTTGGGATAGTGACACAGGCCGCAGGCCCATACCTGGGGCTGCTTGCCGTGAGCCACGACGTCGGGCATCTGGGGATGATCGCCGGGGAACCAGTCGGCCGGGCCGAAGCGGTTGGCGATCTGCGCGCGAGCGTATTGCGCGGTGGCCCCGGGGATGCTGCGCGGAGTCTGATCCGTGTTAGCCGGACCAGGGGGTGGGGCTGCCGCTCCCGCTTGGGGCGGACCTTCAAAGCCGTAGGCCCACGGCGGTGGATCGGCGGCAAACATTGTGCCGGCGCTGACGACGAACACGAGCGCGAATGTCGCGATACGGGAGAGTTTCATGGAGCCTCCTTTGGGCTGCGCGGCGGGGTGCAGGGCCGCTATCGATTTAGGGTACACCAGCGATGGAAGGCGTGGGGGAGTGGAGGAAGTTGCGCCCGCTCCTGCCGCTCGCCTCATGCAGGCTTGCGGAGCAGGTCGACGATCGCCTGCAAGAGTTTCGACTTTACCGCGTTGCGCTGGGGCGCGTGTGTGATGTAACGGACCACCGCTTCCAGTCCGTTGACCCCGGGGCGGAGATTGACGGCGGGCCCGGCGGAGAACTCCCGGGCTCCGTATTGATGGGTGACCCGCTGCCAATCCTTGGCAGCTTCGGCGGCATCCACCTGCGTTTCGCGTTCGACGATTTCGCGGATCTGCTGTGCCGTCTCGTACGGATCGCCCGCCGACGGCAGCGTAAGCTGTAGCTCGTCCCATAACCATTGACCGGACGTCGAGAAGTTGAAGTAATGGCGCTCCATGGCAAAGCTGTTGGAGAAGGCCACGCGGCGGCCGGTAGGGTGGCCGGTCTCGGTCCAGTTTCCAAGCTCGAGAAGCACGGTCTTCAGCGGCCCGATCTCGATGACTTCGCCCGAGACGCCTTCAATCTCGACCCAATCGCCCACGCTGATGCCATGCTTGCCCATGAGCGTGAACCACCCAAAAAACGCCACGATGAAATCCTTCATGACTACGGTGAGGCCGGCGGTGACGAGGCCGATCATGGTGGAGATCTGGGTGGGCGGGCCGAAGAGGACGAACAGAATCAGAAGCGCGGCGGCCACTTGCAGCGTGGTCCGGACGATCACCCGCATTTGATGGAGGCGGCGCCGGTCGGTCTGGCGGAAAGCATGGCCCATCGCGCCGTTCAGCAGCACCGCGGCCAACAGTATGCCGAGGATGGCCGCCAGCGAACGAAGCATCACATGCAGGACCGCCCGCCGCCGGGTTTCGACCAGGCCGCTCCAGCGCTGGTAGACGGTAACGAGTTGGGATGTGTCCTGCTCACGCTGATCGAGGCTGGTGAGCGTTTTCTGCCGTCCGGATAGTTGCCGCAAGCGAGCTACCGAGGCTGCCGCAGAGGGCTGGTCGGGCAGTTGGCGCTGGAGCGTGTTATGTTGATCGAGCAGTGTCCGGGCGTGCAAAGCCGCCGGTTGCGCGGCGGCCTGCAACTGGCGCTGGTACGCGCCGAGTGAGAGCCACTCGCGAATCTGTTCGCTCAAGGTTCCAGTGGCGCCGGGAGTGCCGAACTTGACCGTCTGGTCGGCCACCTTCTCCGAAGCTTCGTGCTCCTGCAACAGGCGCTGGAGCCTGGCCCGTTTGTCGCCGCCCTCGCGCGCGAGGTCCTGCTGGGAGTCGTCCAATTCGTCCTGATCGAGATCGAGCTGCGCCTGGGCCAGATCCAGGGCATCACCGGCGCTCTTCCCCAGTTCTTCCACGCGTTTCTTGTCCGCCTCGACACGCTCCTTGAGTTCGGCGACGCGGCCGCTCAATTGGCGCAGGGGGCCGGCGGCGGGCAATGCGGCTTCCGCCTCGGTTTGGGCATCGCGCAAGGCTGCTGCGAAGGTGAGGTCGAGCTCGTGGTCTGTCAGGCGCCAGGCTTCGCGGGCCTGCTCCTGCTCGTCGGGCGTGGCCGCCAAGGGAGCCAGCCTCAGGGCCGTCTGCAGCAGGTTTGTGTCCACGAGCGGTTCCTCGCGCGGCTCCTCGCGCGCTACGGACTTCTTTTGTGGAGCAGCGGGCCTGCCGGAATCGCGCGTGGCATAATACGTAAACAGGGAGGCCGCCAGCAGGATCGCCAGAACCACTGCCGGCAGGCTTTTGGAAGCTTGCGTCAACGTGTATCTCCTTCAAGAGTACACTTGATAGGGTTGGAGTCTATTATGCGTCGAATCTTCAAGTGGGTGGGCATTGTTCTGGTGGTGTTAGTCGTAGTGGTGGTCAGCCTGCCGTTCCTGATCAACGTGGACCAATTCAAGCCGAGGTTGGAGTCGGAGCTTTCCACCGCTTTGAACCGCGAAGTGACACTGGGCAACCTGAAGCTTTCGCTCCTCGCGGGGGAAGTGACCGCCGGCGATCTCTCGGTCGCGGAAGATCAGGCATTCGGCAAACCGGCATTCATCCGCGCGAAATCGCTGAGCGTGGGTGCGGAAATCTGGCCCTTTCTGATGTCGCGTAAGTTAATCGTTACATACCTGACTATCGACCAGCCGGACATCGCGCTGGCGCAGACGCCCTCGGGCGATTGGAATTTTTCGAGCCTGGGCGGCAAGACTAAGAAATCCTCCGCGGCGGCCGCGCCGGGAGCGGCGCCTTTGGACCTTTCGGTGAAGCTGGTGAGGATTACCAACGGCCGGTTAAAGCTAAGCCGCACATTGGGACACTGGAAGCCTTTGATGCTGGAGCAAGTGAACATTGAGCTGCAACAATTTTCGGCCAATACTGCGTTTCCGTTCACGCTCTCGGCGAAGGTTGCAGGCGGTGGCTCGATCCAGTTGAACGGCAAGGCAGGACCAATTAATCCCACGGACTCGGCGATGACCCCGGTGAATGGCTCGCTGTCGGTTACGCAACTCGACCTGGCGGGCTCGGGCATGAACGATTTCGCGCCGGATCTAGCGGGCTTGGCTTCGTTCGAGGGCACCGGCTCGTCCGACGGCCGGATCATGCAAATGGACGGGAAGGTAAAAGCGGAGCATCTGAAACTTGCGAAGAACGGAACTCCGGATGCCCGTGCCGTCGAGTTCGATTTCGCCGCGCAACACGATCTGCGGAAACACAGCGGCACTCTGCGCCGGGGCGACATCCACATCGGGGGCGCGACGGCGCATCTGACGGGGGTCTATGCCGAGCAAGGCGAATCGATGATCCTGAAGATGAAACTGGTGGGTCCGGACATGCCGGTGCCGGAATTGGAAACGATACTGCCGGCGCTGGGAGTAGTATTGCCGGCGGGCAGCAGGCTGGAGGGCGGAACGGCCAGCGTGGAGCTGGCGATGGAGGGTCCTGCCGACCGGCTGGTGACGGCGGGGACACTGGCTCTGAACAACACCAGGTTAACGGGATTCGACCTGCCAAAGAAGATGGCGAGCATCGAGAAGCTGGCCGGGATCCAAGGCGGGCCGAACACGGATATTCAGACACTGAGCGCCGACGTACGGGTGGCGCCGGACGGGGCCGGCGCGCAGAATATGAAATTGGTGGTACCGGCGATCGGCGACCTGAGCGGTGCCGGAACCGTGAGCCCGGCGAACGATCTGGATTTCAAAATGAGCGCCACGGTGCACACCTCGGGGGCGCTCGCGGTACTGGGGAACACACCCATTCCTTTCACCGTGCAGGGGACCTGCGCGGATCCGGTTTTCCGGCCCGATGTGAAGGCTCTGGTTAAGGAAAAGGTGAAGAGCGTGGAAGGCGATTTGGAGAAGGCCACGGGTGGATTGCTGAAAGGCCTGCTCGGCGGGAAGAAGAACTGACGCGCCTCCGTCCTGGACGTGAGCGGTATTGCTTTCGTCCGCCTAACTTTGTTTGAACCGCGGCCACAGCCTCTCGGCGTTGCCACGATCGAGCGCGTGTTGAACCTCGGCCGGGAGCTTGATAACCGGGAACTGCTCGACCGTGGATTCCGTCGGTTCGATGGGGAAATCCGTTCCGAACAATAATTGGGTAGTGGGCGCAAAGGCGCGAAGGGCGGCCATCGGCATCGGATACGCCGCATGGGCGCACTCGAAGTAGAGCCGCTTCAGCTCGTAAAATGTCCCATTGGGGATTTTCTCGTTCTTTCCCTCGGTACGATTGAACTTGCCGTTTAGGTTGCTCCCCGCGCCCGGCACCCGGTCCTTGACGCGTCCAGCGAGGGTGGGCACGGCGGCGCCCGCATGGTTCACGATCCACTTGATGTTCTGACACCGGGAGAGCACGCCATTATAGAGCAGGCTGACGATGGTGCGCGTCGTATCGAAATCGAACTCCACGACTCCATCGCCAAGCCCCGCCAGGTTATGGCAGCAGTTCGCGACCGTGGGATGAAAGAAGACGGCAGAATTGCGCCGGTTCAATTCGTCAAACATCGGCAGGAACATCGAGTCACCCCACCATTTGTCGCCCGTATTGGTGAACAGCGAGACTCCATCGCATTTCAGCGTATCGAAGCTATATTCGATTTCCTTCATGGTCGCGTCTACGCTCTTGGCGGGCAGGGAGGCGAAGAACCCGAAGCGCTGGGGATTCATCTGCACCGCTTTGGCGCCATACTCGTTGGCTTCGCGAGCGAACTTGATAGACTTCTCCGTGCCGTCATAGAGGAGATCGCCCGCGATGGTCAGCGAAAGAATGGCGGATTCGGTCCCGAATTTATCCATTTCATCCAGCGAAACCTGAGGAGTGTATTTTCGGTTGGCCACACTCGGCTGGAATGGAGGCAGCATATGGTGGTGCACGTCGATGCGCCTGGATCCAGTGCGGCCCTTTTTGGCTTGTGCCATGAGATCGCGGAACGGCATCAAGCTGGCCGCGCTGGCCGCGGCCATGGTTTTCAAAATATCCCGGCGCGTTGTGTCTGATTGGGGCGGTTTCATAAGGGTCTCCGAGACGAACGCTCGCGGGAGATTCTATCACACGGCGTAGTAAGGGCTGGTTACCGCCGTCAGCCCCCACCTCACCCCGCGTTCATCATCCGTAATGCCGCTGGGCCCAGAATCCCGTATGGATTCGCCAGCGTCTCGATCAATTCAAAGTGGTTGTAGTTCTCGCCCACGATCGTCTCCACCGGCCTCCCGGCCGCCTTCACCGCAGCGGCAAACTCGCGACTCTGGCGCTGGAACTCGGGCGTTTCCAGGCTTCCGTAAGCCAGCACCAGGGGAAGATGGAGTTGGTGGATGTGCCGTTGCGGGCTGAGCGCGTCTTCGGTGGCGTCGTCAAGCTTGACGTAAGAGCTGCGCGAAGAGAGCCGCGGAGCCCGCAGATCGTAAATACCACTGACGAGCAGCGCGCCGCGTACGGTACCCTCCGGAAGCAGCGTGAGCGCCGCGCAAGCCAGGTGCGCCCCGGAAGAATGACCGGTAACGAAAATCCGGCGGGCGTCCCCGCCAAACGTATCTGCGCGATCGTGCACCCACTGCATGGCCCTTTGCACCTGCTGCTCGATGGGGAGCAGGTTGCCGCCCACGTCCTGCACCGGCGCAAAATCCGGAACCACGAAATGCGCGCCCGCCGCGACGAACAGATCGGCGGGGAAGCAGGAGTCCTTGGCCACGCCCCCGCGCCAGGCGCCGCCATGAATAAACACCTGCACCGGTGCGTTCCCGCCCTGGGCGCGAAAAATGTCCAGCTTCTCGATTTCACTGGGCCCATACGCGACACGCGTCGGGACACCCAACCTGGCCCGAGTCAAACCGCTGTTGCTGGCGTATCGCTGCTGGACCTCCACCGCATTGGGCGCGTAGACCGCTTGGTCGTACATCGCGTCCAACTCGACCTGATCGTAATCCAGAAAGACCTTGGGTCCTTTCGTGTGAGGAGGCGGCCCAAGCTTTTGCTGCGCCTGGACCGCAACCGCGCCCGCCACTGCCACCAGTGCTCTGCGAGTCATGCCCCCGCCGCCTTCGCGATCGCCCGCGCACTCCCCAGATTGTCTACGCCCCGGCACCGATCCATTTTAGGGCAAATCGGGGACAGGCTACGAAACCCCCAAACAGCGGGGATTTCGTTGCCAGTCCCCGCTTTTCGCAGCACTACGCGGAAACGGCGCGGCGCTAGAGCGCGTCCCGCGGATCAGCAATCTTTCCCGCCAGTGCCGAAGCCGCGACGGTCTCCGCCGATGCCAGATAGTGGCGCGCTTTCGGATGGCCGTTGCGGCCGGGGAAATTCCGTGCCTGCGTCGAAATCATGACTTCGTCTTCGGCCAGCGCGCCCATATTCAGCGCCTGGTTGGAACCGGCGCTGGGCGGGAAGACATTGGCGCCGGCGTCTACCAGGATCTCGATCAATCCCTCGCGCAACGCCGCGCGGTACACCCCACGAGAGGCCGGCACCACCTGCATGCGCACTCCGCGCGGAACCTGCCGATACCGCAACCGGGCGGCAAGCTGGCGGATGTCGCACAGCCGTCCCCCGGTGCTGCCACCCACCTCCGCTACCTGCACCGGCACGCCGGCCACTTCCTGTACCGGTTTCACATTGCCCACCGTGGGCGGGCAGGCCACCTGCGGTTCGATCTTGCCGGCATCGATCTCCACCACCTTCTGATAGGTGGTTCCCGGATCGTTCGCCAGCATCTCCCAACTCTTGGCGCCCGAAAACGACCGTGCGAAGGCCGCGGTCTTGTCGTCGGGGTTGACGAATCCGCATTTGCCCCCTACATCGATCGACATCAGCGGATACAGCAGGCGGTCCTCGATCCCGAGCGCTTCCATATAGGGGCCGGCGTATTCGATGGCCTTATACACCGCGCCGTCTTCTCCCAGGCGGCCGACCATGTACTGTGCGACATCGCGAGGGCCGACTCCGGCGCGCGTCTCGCCGTGAAAGAATACTTGCATCGTTTCGGGAACCCGGAACCAGGCCAGCCCGTGAGCGAAGCCGAGCGCCGCCATCGAGTTATTGCCTACTCCCGTCGCGAATACGCCTAACGCGCCATAGATCGGGGTGTGCGAGTCGCACCCGATGACGATCTGCGCCGGCCCCCACAGCCCGCTCTCGATGATGCAGTGGTGCACGCTGCCCGTGCCTCCGTCGAAGACGTTGCGGATGCCGTGCCGTGCCGCAAACCGGCGCACGGCCGCCAGCGTTTCCGCCGCCTGCTGCGTCGCAGGGGAAAAGTTGTGGTCGAAGACGAACGCGATGCGCGAAGGGTCGGCAATCCGGGCGTTCTCCATCTCGTTCTCGAACACCTTCATCACGAAATTCGAGCTCAGGTCGTGCATCACCATCAGATCGACCTTCGCTACCACTACGTCGCCGGGAGCCACCTCCTTCTTTCCGCTCCCCTTGGCGAGGATCTTCTCGACCATGTTCATAGCAGCTTCAGTCCCTCGCTCCCGCTCCAATACGTGTCGCCATGGAAGCGCCGCACCCTTTCGGTCTGCGATTCAAACCGCACTGCCAGGATCGATTGCGTTTCCAAACGGTCGGACGGCTCGTAGGGATAAGGGCCCGAGAGGTTTTCCACATGGAGGCGCACGGGGACCGGGTCGCGAGTGCTCGCCGATCGCGCCACCTTGACCCAATGGCCGCGATACTCCAAAGCCAGGGAAACCGAGAAATCCTCGCCCAGCGTTTCGCCGGCCGCCGGGCGGGGCGCCGTCTGGCCGTTGGTGAGAAGGACGACCAGATCTTCGGCGCCGGCTCGCCGGAACCGGCGTTCCAACCGGCCCGTGAACTCGTGGTCGAGCACGCCGACGCCCACGGCCAGTTCTTCTTCCAACCCGGTTCGCGCCAGGGCTGCGGCATGGCGGTACATCGAGAGCTCCCACTCATCCGGCTCCGCGGGCAGCGACACGTCCACCGCTTCCACGGCGCCCGCGCGCATCTGTTGGTGAAGATCGTAGGGCACTTGGCCCAGTCCCAGCACGCCGATTTTCTCCCAGCCCTTTTCGGAGCAAATCTCGAGCAGCCCCTGAGCGGGATTCGGGCTGGGGCGGATGTCATTGAGAACCGTTACCGATTTGATCCAGGGATAGACTCGCGGAGATAGCGCACACAGCAGCACCGGTGACTCTTCGCGGGGGATGAGCAGCAGCGCCCGGTTCCAATACGGCATGTAGTTCGAGAAATGGCGCCCCTGGTTGGATTTCCAGATGTCGGTATACACCACCAGGAGAGGTAAGTCCCGTTCGCCGAGATGCTTCCGTGCGGACGCCAGCCGCGTTTCGAAGGCCTCTCGAGGGAGTTCGGTTCGATCCCACGTAATCCAGCCGCGCTTCATCTCTGAAACAGTTTCCTTTCCGTTTGGTTCAGCGGCGTGCAGCCGTTCGCGGTCACCAGCAGGGAATCGCCAAAGACCATGTATCCCGACAGCGGCAGATACGTGTTGGGGTGGGCAATGAGCGTCATCCCCTCCTTCACCACGTAGTTCACCTCCTCCAGGACGTAGGGATTCTCGTCCAGATGCAGGCCCAGGCCGTGCCCCCGCACGCGCGTGTATTTCGGCCCGGTGTAGTCGCCATACCCATATTTGCGGAAGACGTCGTTTTGCACGCGCGCCACGTCGGAGATATTCACGCCCGGCCGCAGAAAATCTTCGGCGGCCTTCTGCGCTTCCGAAAAAATCGCGAACGCTTCGCGTTGTTTCGCGTTCGGTTCGCCCAGCACCAGCGTCCGGCAGATCTGCGCCCAGTATCCGTCCACTTGCGGCGTCAGTTCCGTGGTCACCGAATCGCCCAACTGCAGCTTCCTTTCCGTGGGCGGCTTCATGCCGGTGACTTCGGTTCCTCCGGAAGCGATCAGCATGAAATTGTCCTCGGCCCCGTGGCGTTTCAGAAACGCCTCTACCTCCGCGGCCAGCTCGTATTCGGTCATCCCCTCTTCGGCGACCCGGGAAAAATGTTGATAGCCGCTATCGGATAGGGCGGCGGCCTTCTTCATGCTTTCCACTTCATCGGAAGTCTTGACGCGCCGAATCTCCTCTACGTCAAACGTGGCCGAGGCGGGTTCCCCCAACTCTGCCACGAATCGGGCTTCCATCAACTCCATGCCGGCAACCGCCTGCGGAGCCGCTCCTCCCAGAGCTTGCGCGAAATTGCTCGCCACGCTCACGCTTACGGATGGTGGGATCAGTTCCGCGTCCCAGGGGTCGGTGACGATCGCGCGAACCTCTCCGGCTCGCGAGACCATCGCCGCCGCATGAGGCCCCGAGAAGTTCACATTAAGCAGACAGCGAAAAAAGTCTTTCCGCCAGGTGTGGCCGTAGAGCAGCAAACGCTCCCACCCGCGCTCGCTCATCAGATTCGTTAATTGGTGCAGCCGCTGCTGGTTCAACACCTTTCGCCCTCCGGCTCCCGGCCCCTGGCCCCTGGCCCCTGTCTTCTCACGGCGACACATCCTCCAAAAACCACTCCGTCGGAAGCTCTCTTCCCAATCCCATCGCGCGCGCCCGGCGCAGCACCGCCGCACCTAACGCCGCGAACTGCGTCCCCGCACCCGTATTGTTATTGAACACCGTGATCTGGCCGGGATGCGTCCGGCCCTGCACCTTGCCCGCCACGAGATCCTGCACCTCGTGAATCGCCTCCCACTGCACGATGCCTTTCTGTGCCACCTCCCAAACGTCGGGCGATTGATCCAGTTGCGCCACTTCTTTGGAGTGAACCACGTACAGATCGGCGCGTCGGATGGTCTCGTCATCAATCTCGCGCCGTTTGTTGCTCGCGTCGGAGCCGCCGATGGAGGCCACGTACATTCCCTTTTCCACCAGGTGCCCATCGAAGACCGCGTCCCAGGCAGCCGTGGCTGCCTGCACAAAATCGCTGCCCTCCACGGCTTTCCGCGAGGAATCGACCGCTTCCACCGGACGCCCCAGTTGCGCACTCATCTTGCCACAGAATTCGCGGCAGTGCTCCGGATTCGGGCTATAAACCTTCACGCGCTCGAAGGCAAACTGGCTGCACAGAAACTCCAGGTGCGCGCCGGCCTGCCACCCGCTCCCGATCAGCCCCAGAACCTTGGGGTCCCTCGGGGCCAGATACTTGGCGCCCACTGCGCTCAACGCGGCCACGCGCAATTTCTGGATGACTCCGTCGGGCATGATCGCCACCGGCTCGATTTTTTCGATATCGAACAGAATCACGAGCCCGCAATACCGGTTTCCGGCCGCCACCGGCAGAATGCGGCGCCGTTTCACTCCCGCTGTGTACGAGAAGCCCGCCATGTCGGAGGTGATACGCAAGGCCCAAACCCCGCTCTGCGCGCTGCTGCCCTCCTGCGATTTGAACCGGTAGCGGAATCCGGGATGCTGTTTCGACTCGACCGGCATATAGGTCTGGCTGCGCGGCCGGTTGACCGCCCGGCCTTCCGCCAGCTCGCGGTAGATACCCTCGGTGGCGGCGATCGCATCCTGCGGGGTGAGGGCGCGATCCACCTCCTCGTTGGTCAGCAACAAAGTCATGCCGGGCCGCTGCCTTGGGGAAAGAAGAACCGGGAACCGGATTTCAACAGCGGGATCAAGCCGCCCGCCTGCACCATCTCCAGAAGGAACTCCGAGGGTGGATGGCCGCGCAGCGATTTGCCGGTGGTCAGGTTTTCCACCGTGCCCCGTGCGATATCGACGCGCAGCCGCTCGCCTGTTTCGATCAGTTCGTGCACCCCCGGAGCCTCGAGCAGGGGCAGCCCGATCTCGTGGCCGTTCCGGTAAAAGGTGCGCGCAAACAACTCCGCCAGAATCACGCTGATCCCCGTCGCCTGGAGCGCTTTGGGCGCGATGGCCCGGCCCGAGGAACATCCGAAATTGCGCCCCGCCACAATCATGTCGCCAGGTTTCACGTTCTTGGGGAAATCGGGATTGGCGTTCTCCAGGACGTGCTTCACCATTTCGCCGAAACCCCCGAGCGTCACAGCCGTGGGGGTGATCATGTCGGTCGGAATGTTGTGTCCGAACTTCCAGCAGGCGCCTTCAAATATCAGATTAGTCTTCATGCTCTCCGATTTGTCTACGCCGCGGAAACGCTAGGGACGGCAACCGCCCGCGTTTGGCGGTTGCTCATCAATAACAGCAGCAGCGCCGTGGTGGCGAGCGCCAGATCGAGTGTGAACGGTACCACATAGCTGTGGGTCCGATCGAAAAGATAACCCGCCAGCAGGCCCCCGCTTGCGGTGCCCAGGCCGAAGAACACCAGGAACAGACCCATCACCGCCCCAACTCGCTGCGTACCGAAATACTCGAAAACAATGGTGGGCGTGGCATTAAAAATCCCGCCATACCCGATTCCGAAAATGGCGGCGAACAGGTAAACGATGTCCGAACCGGGAGCCATGGTAAGCAGCGTGGCGATGCCCAAGCCAATGGCGACCACCGCCACCATGACGGCTAACCGGGCGGAGGCTTTGTCGGCGATCGCGCCGCTCAGAATCTTGCCGAAAGCGCTGGCGCCCACCGCCAGGCTCAATGCCAGGGTCGCTCTCGCCGGCGTCACCCCCTCTCCTCGCAAATAGAGGACCAGGTTTTGCTGCACCGCCAGCATCGCATGGGCCGCGAAGAACACGCTGGCTCCGAAGATCCAAAACATCGGCATGCGGACCAGTTGCGCGACGTCGGGCGCCTGCACGCCAAGGCCACGGCGCGACTCCGCCTGCGGCACTGGCTGCCGCTTCTCCGCCCGGCGAACGGCCAATATCGTCAGCACAAAGGGAATCGCCAGCCAAAACGACAGGTACAGAAACGTGCCCCCGGCCCCGCGCCGATTAAACTGCGAATTGGCCAGCAGCGGACCGATTCCCCCAACGCCGATTCCGGCATTGATGAGCCCCACGGCGCTGGCTCTGCCCTTGGAAAACCACGGCGCGATCAGAATCGAATTGGGGAGAATGGAAACGGCTGAGGTGCCAATTCCTAACAGCAGGCAGAAGGCGTAGTACTGCGCCAGGGATTGCGTCAGAGAGAGCAGGGCCAAAGCCAGGGCCACCACCGCGATTCCCGCGAGCAATACGGCCTTGGGCGAATACTTGTCTACCAGCCATCCCACTACCGGCGAAAACGCACCGATCAGCAGGAGCACAATCGACCCGCCCCCAGCAGCGGCGGCATGGCTCCAGCCAAACTCCTTAATCAGTACGGGGTAAAACGCGGGCAGGGAAAACAGACCAAACGAAAACGCGATGGCCAAAACGCAAAACGAGGCGAACAGCGCCATCCAGCGCTGAAAGGTCGGCGGCCGTCTCATGGAGTCGTGGCAGCGATTTTATCACAGCAGGTTGTGGGCCGCCCCAGCATGTAACACTGGATGCAGATGCCCGCGCCCCAATCCAAACTTGGCGTAATCGCCAAGATCCTGTTCGGAGCGGCCATCTTCGCCTGGATGGCCTGGAGCGGGAAGCTGGACCTCGCGCAAGTCGGCAAAGCCATCGCCCAGTGGCCTCTCATGCTGACGATCATCGTCCTCGGCTACGGGCAGTTGGCCATTACCGCATGGCGCTGGAATCTCTTGCTGCGCGCCCAGCAGATCCACCTCTCTTTCGCGCGGGCGTGGGGTCTGATGATGATCGGAATGTTGTTCAACATCGTCGTTCCGGGAGCGGTGGGAGGCGATCTGATCAAGGGGTACTACATCACCCGCGCGGCGCCCAGTCGCAAGTCCCACGCGGCTACCTCGGTTCTCATGGACCGCCTGGTGGGTCTGATCGGGCTGCTCTTGCTGGGCGCCGTGATGGCTCTGGCGAATTGGCATGAGACCCTGCGCAGTCCCGCCACCCGCAGCCTGGGGACCTTGACTGTCGGCGGTTTCCTGGCAGGATTGGCGGGCCTGTATGTGGCCCTGCTGGCCGGCAGCCGGCTCGCGGCATCCCACGTTCTTCCGAAACTGCTGCGGGGCGTGTTTCGGGCGCTGCACGAGTATCGGCGGCAAGCCGCCGTGATCCCCATCGCACTGGCGCTCAGTGTCTTTAATCAGACGCTCAGTTTTGTCATGTATTACCTGGCGCTACAGGCCACGGGGGTAACAGATCTGCCCATGAGCCAGTTCTTCCTGATTGTGCCTTTGGGGCTGGTGACGAGCGCCATTCCGATCTCTCCGGCCGGAGTGGGCGTGGGCCAGGCGGCCTTCTTCGCCCTGTTCCGAATCGTGGCGCCCGCCTATGCCACCGCCGGCGCCGAAGCGGTCACGGTCTGTCAATTGATGTTCATTCTGGTCTGCCTCAGCGGATTGTACTGGTACATCTCGTACAAGCACACGGCGGTGGAAGCCGCCGCCGATTCGGGAGTGATATGATCTGCGGAAGCATGCCACTGCGATTTCTGCTCAGCCTGGTTTTGCTGGCCGCTCCAGCCTCCGCCCAGTGGCTGAAGTACCCCACCGCGGGGGTTCCCAAAACTGCCACCGGGGCGCCGAATCTGGCCGCCCCCCCTCCCCGCGCG
>Ga0209698_10004310_pt1 | contig 15616 bp, 18 predicted proteins | sample LitLauG_LLR_2012_FD_187203 | JGI IMG/M metagenome (GOLD analysis project Ga0209698, IMG submission 187203) | Freshwater sediment microbial communities from Pennsylvania, USA - Little Laurel Run_MetaG_LLR_2012 (SPAdes) (version 2) | ecosystem: Environmental > Aquatic > Freshwater > Creek >...
CGGCTATTTATGCCAGTCCAGCGCGCCTTTTTTCCAGAGATACAAATAACCGACCAACAGGATGGCAATGTAGAGCATCATCTCCCCGAAGCCGTACCATCGCAAATCGCGAAATATGTACGCCCAGGGGTAAAGGAAGATGGCTTCCACATCAAACAGAATGAAAACCATCGCAACGAGGTAAAACTTAACAGAGAAGGGCTCGCGCGCATCGCCTGTGGGTTCCATGCCGCACTCGTACGGCTGCTGCTTGGCCCTTGTCGGACGGCGCCAGCCCACCAGAACGGAAACGGCGGTCAGCGCACCGGCGAGAGCCGCTGCAATCAGCAGGTGTAAGAGAAGCGGAGCATACGTATGTAAACCAGAACCACTCATAGGCGAAGCGCTATAATAACGATTCGAACGCCACTCGGTCAAATGCTGCTGAAAGATTCCTGCGAGGGGCATTTAGTCCTTGGCAGGTTGGAGCAAACTCGGAAATGCTCTTCGGTCACAATACCAACGTGAAAGCAGGCGACACGACCTATCACGTCCAAACGGAGGATCGTGGGCCCGCTCACGCGCTGATTGATACGACGGTCTATTTTCGTGGGCGCGTTTTGCACCGGCGCACCAACAATTATTTTGATTTGCTGCCACTCGACGCCGATCGCGAACAGGCATTGAAGCTGCGCGTCGATGAACAGCACCACACCGTTGTCGAACAAATTCAGTCCGGAGCGCTTTCGGTTGCGCTGCCACCGGAAGAGAAGCCGGCGCCAGTGCCAGCAAAGGCCCCCGTTGCCGCGGCTCCGGCGGTGTCCGCTCCCGCGGTTGTCCCACCGTCCGCGGGTCTAAAGTTGGAGCTCATCAATCCCAGGACCTGGCTCACTGGAAAGCGCGCGTTACTGCAAATCGTCGTGCGCGACCAGGCGGGCAATGCCGCCGATGGTGCGATCGTCACCGCAAAAGTCGATGGCGCTGCCGTGTCCGCGGAATTCTCTACCGTAACCGGCGGATTCGGTAATGCCCAGTTTGAATTTGAAATGCCTGCGCTCACCCATACCGACGCCGCTCTCGTTGTCGAAGCCTTCAAGGGAAGCGCCCGGGGACACCTGCGCTTTCAACTGAAGATGAAGCCCCGCGTCCCTTCCGCGAGCTGAAGATGCAAACCACTCTCTCGATCATTGTGAACGGCGAAAATCGCGCGGCGAAGCCCGGCGCCACCGTCGTCGACTTGCTTCGTGAACTGGGACTCGACTCCGGCCGCGTGGCCATCGAACGCAACCTGGAAATTTTGCCCCGCCCGAAATGGGCCGAAACCAATGTGGAAACCGGCGACCGCTACGAGATCGTCCAATTTGTCGGCGGCGGCTAGAGGCGCCCGAAAAATTTGGCCTCCGTACCGTTCGGTCACAACGGCGTCGCGTTCCTTCTTGAGCAGCAACTCCCCACATTTCTGCGAAGTTTCTCCCGTACCTACCTATACTCGAATTACCGATGACACCGTTATTTTCATTGATCCTCCACACTCCGGCCCGGGAGATTTCTAAGTGAAGGCGATTGTCGTTATTCCGACTTACAATGAGCGGCAAAATATCTCTGCCCTGATTCCTGCCATTCAGCAACTGGTCCCGGAGCTTCACATCCTTGTCGTCGACGACAATTCGCCCGACGGAACGGGGCAAGCAGTTCTTGAACTCGCTGCCGTTCAGGATGGAAGAATTTCACTTCTTTCCCGCCCGTCGAAGAACGGCCTCGCGCAAGCCTACTCTGCAGGCTTCAAAGAAGCGCTTCGGCGCGACTATGACCTGATTCTTCAAATGGACGCCGACTTTTCTCATGATCCGGTCTATCTTCCCGCCTTTCTCCAATCCGTCGTGCCGTTCGATCTTGTCCTGGGTTCGCGCTATTTGCGCGGCGTCAATGTGGTCAATTGGGACTTCAAGCGCCTCATCCTTAGCAAAATGGCTTCCGTTTACGTCCGGTTTGTCACCCGAATGCCCTTCAGCGATCTGACGGGCGGCTTCAAGTGTTGGAAGAGAGAAACCCTCGAAAAGATTGACCTGGACCGTGTTTTCAGTAACGGCTATCTCTTCCAGATTGAGATGACCTGGAAGGCCTATCGCAAACGCTCGCGCATCGGCGAAATCCCCATCATTTTTTACGAACGGGAAATCGGCCGCTCCAAGATTAATTCGAAAATCATCTTCGAGGCCATCTGGGGCGTCTTGACCCTTCCGTTCCGTTCGTAGTGCCGGTTTCGGTAACTTTCACGCACCCGCTTTTGCCGTGCGCGTTGTCTTGGCAGCGGCGCTTCACCACAATGGACCTTCATGGAAATGAAGCCTCTCTCCGCTGCCCGCTGGTTGCGGCCTGCGCTCATCGGCATTGCCCTTGTGTACGCCTTGCTCGCGGGGCTGCATACCGTCAGCGAAACCGACCTCGGCTGGCAGATGGCCACTGGGCGTTACATCGTGCAACATCATCAGATCCCTTCCATCACGCTTTTCACGTACACGGTTCCTGGCTCGACGTGGATTTACCCGCCGTTTTCCGGCGTCCTTTTCTATCTGCTGTACTTGATTGGCGGTTATGTAGCGATCTCCTGGTTTAGCGCGTTTGCCTGTGCAGCCACCGTTGCGATCGCGGTTTGGCGCGGCGGCCACGTCACCGCTGCTCTTGCGATTTTGGCGGTCCCCGCAATTGCGTTTCGGACGGTACCGCGTGCCGACCTTTTCACCACTCTATTGTTCGCGGCCGTCCTGGTGCTGCTTGTGCGCCACTATGAAGGTCACCCTGTCCGGCTGTGGCTGCTGCCCATCCTGATGTTGTTGTGGGTAAATCTTCATCACGGGTTCGTCGCCGGATTGGCGTTGATGGGTGCTTACGGCTTCTCAGAAGTGTGCGACATGCTCATCGCCGGCCGCAGAGCTACCTCGCTCGCTCGGTTCCGCAAAGCCGTGCCTTGGCTCTTTGCTTCAGCGGCAGCAACGCTCGCCAATCCCTGGGGCTTCGGCATTTATCAAGCCCTCTCGCGGCAAAACAAAGTCACGCAGCCGCTAAGCAACTTCATCGGCGAATGGTCGAGTGTCCACTTCAACGCCCTTGCGCTGCGTCAAGCGCTGAGTCCCCGCGATCCCGCAAGCGCGGACTGGTGGATCCTGGCGATCTCTGTGATGGCCGTTTTTGTCTGCGTGTGGAAAATGCGGCCCGGCCCGGCGATCTTGCTGATCGCTCTTCTTTACGAGTCGATCGAACACATTCGTTTTCAAGCCGTTTTCGCGGTGTTGGTTGTGGTGCTCGGTGGTTCGTTGCTTCCCCAGCTGGCCGTCCCGTTTTTCAAACGCCGCACTATTCTGGAAGGTCAAGAGTCTCCGGCACCACCAGTAACAGGTTCAACCTGGCGAGCGCTTTCGTGGATTCTCATCGCCCTGTTCGTGGTCTTCGCTAGTGTGCGCTCCTACGATCTTGTTTCGAATCGCTACTACATCGAGACGGGCCAGCTCCATTTCTTCGGCGCCGGAGAATCCTGGTGGTTCCCTGAGCGCGCCATGGACTTCATGGAAAAGGAGCATCTCCCCGCAAACCTTTTTCATTCCTACACTATGGGAGGCTTCCTCAACTGGCGCGTCGGTGAGCACTATCCGGACTTCGCCGATGGCCGCTTCATCCCATTTGCCGGGGCATTGTTCAGCGAACAGAACGAGCTTTCTGCGGCCCCGCCTGATTCCGCGTCGTGGCAGAAAGCTGCCAACCACTGGAACATCAACACAATGCTCTTTTCTCTCTCCCGCTACGCTGGACTCGGCACCTTTCCTCTAGACGACTACTGCCGCAGCAAAACATGGAAGCCCGTCTATCTCGACGACGTCTCGATCCTTCTTGTCCGCAACCGCCCAGAGAATACGGATCTCCTTGCCCGCGCGATGGTGCGCTGCGAAACAATACATTTCAAGCCCCCGCCAGCGGCTTTGGGGAACTCTTGGCGCGCGCGTGCCGAACGCTTCAATTTCTTGATGAACTCCGCTTCCATTTACTATCTCTTCTCGCGCGACCAGGACGCCTTATCAGCCTTGAAAGAAGCCGCTCAACTCTTTCCGAACAATTCCAATCTTCACCTGGTGACAGCGCAATTGTTTCATTCGAACAATCGATTCGAAGAAGCCGAGAAGGAATACCTGGTCGCCATTCATTCCCAGCCAGGCGATGCCGCTTGGTTTGCTCTCGCGCGCCTTTACAATACCCAGCATCGGTACCCCGAAGCCGTGCATTGCATCAGCGAGTCCGTCGCGTATTCGCAAGTTCCCTACGAGCGATATCGAAGCTTGGGACACGTCTACCTGACCATGAAGCAGCCACAAGACGCGCTTGCAGCCTACGAGCGAGCGGAGCGCGCCAGTCCTTTCCGCAACGACGCCACCGATCTCGGGAAATCGTTCAATGCTCATTTGGCGGAGGATCGAGCGCGTGCTTATCGTGCTTTAGCGGATCTGCCGAATGCCGCCGCACAGCAGGAGTTGGCGGTCCAGTTCACGCCGGAAGATTCCGTGGCATGGCTCACCATGGCCGAATTGTACGAAGCTCAGGGCAATTCACTTGGTGCCGCGACCGCGCGGCAACGTGCTGCCTCATTGCAATCGCCTGCCGCAAACATCCCGGCGTCCGATTCGCCCCAACACTAGTGGAATTCAGATTCCTTCGAGAAGGTGGCCCATTTTGCGCTTCTTGGTTTTTAGGTAAGCTCGAGAGGTTTTTGAAATACGCGGCTGGCAAGGCACCCGCTGAACCACGTGAATACCGGAATTTTCGAGTTGGCGAACCTTTTCAGGATTGTTGGACAGCAATCGAATTCTCATGGCCCCGAGTTTTTTCAGAATTTGTGCCGAGAAGTCATAATCGCGCGCGTCGGCTGCAAAGCCCAGACTCTCATTGGCTTCCACCGTGTCCATGCCCCCGTCCTGCAATTCATAAGCCCGCAGTTTGTTCATCAGCCCGATGCCGCGCCCCTCTTGCGGCAGATACAGCAAAATTCCCGCGCTTGCCTCGCCGATTTTTTTCAACGAGAGCTCCAGCTGTGCGCGACAGTCGCAACGCAGCGAAGCCAGAACGTCGCCGGTCAAGCATTGCGAATGGACGCGCACCAGCGGGGCAACCCTTCCGTTCACTTTCCCGCGCACCAGCGCCACCGCCTCTTCCTCGGGGCCGTCACCCTTGAAGCCGTAGATGGCGAATCGTCCATAACGCGTTGGCAGCTCGGCATGTGCGATCATCTCCACACCAGTGCTTTGACTGTTCGCGAGTTTGTTCGGCTGTGGTCTTGAGCTCATGAGGAAACAAGAAGTATAGCAGGGACTCCGCTTGGCACCCGCTTTCAGCCCCTTCTGCCAAGGCCGCTTCGATACCTGTTATTTGATGCCGCCGCAACTGCATGCGCTACTCGCTTTACATCGACCGGCGGATTGATTAGCGTTAGCCTGAGACACGCAACCAACAATGGATACCGCGAATTCCGTTCGGGACCTGCTATTCACCTTGCTGTTGAAGGTGGGCGTAGCCTCGTCCATTGCCGCGTTGCTGGCTCGCTGGAACACCTTTCGCCGCGTGCTCTTCACCGAGGAACGCGATCCCGATCAGAAACTCAAACTGATGCTGTTTATGACGCCGGCGTTGATTGTCGGTGTGACGCTCCGGCTCATCGGCGGGCCACCGTACGCGTTTGCGGATTTGTCGCTGGAAGGCGCTTTCCTGATGGGCCTGCTCGGCGGCCGCGTAGTGGGGCCGATCGGCGGCGCCATCATTACGATTCCAGCGCTCATCTCACACGAGTGGCTCGCCATGCCCGCAGCCTCAACCGCGGGACTGCTCGGCGGTTTGATCCGCCAGGCGATTCCCAACAAGGAAGATCTCTGGAACTTCGGTCCATTCACGTTTCTGAATATTCCGAAAGCGACTGTGAAGTTGCTGCGCAAAGCGGAATTGTCCTGGGAAATGGCGCCGCTGACGACCTGCATCGCCCTGGAGCTGGGTCGCGTCGCGCTGGTGCTGGCGACCAAGCCGAAGTGGCTCTTCGCCATTGACGCGCACCGGGATTGGTGGTTGGTTCTCGTGGTGATTGCCACGCTGATGTCCGTGGCCGCGCCGCTCAAGATCTGGAACAACACGCGCATCGAGATGAATCTGGAGCGGCACCAGCAGTTGCTCCTGAAAGCGCGTATGGACGCACTCTCCAGCCAGATCAATCCGCATTTTCTCTTTAACACGCTGAACACCGTCTCGGCGTTGATCCGATTCGACCCCGATTCCGCGCGCGGGGTTGTGCTCAAGCTCAGCAACATTTTGCGGCGATTGTTGCGCAAGCATGAAACCTTCGTCCCGCTCCGCGAGGAACTGCAATTCATCGACGATTATCTGGACATCGAAGTGGCGCGCTTCGGAAAGGACAATCTGGATATCGTGAAACAGATTGACGATGCCGCCCTGGAAGCATTTGTGCCGAGTATGCTGCTCCAGCCGATGGTCGAGAATTGCCTGAAACACGGTCTGGCTCCAAAGCTCGGCGGCGGAAAGATCGAACTAAGAACCACAAACATCGACGGCCGCCTGCGCATCGAGATTGCAGACAACGGCGTGGGGATCTCCGAAGAAAAGATGCCGCACGTCTATGTCGAAGGCATCGGCCTGAGCAACGTGCGCGAACGCTTGCGCGTCTTGTACGGAACCGATTTTCATCTGGACATTGAAAGCCGCCCAGGCGAGGGCACCGTGATCCGCATCGAGATTCCCGAGTTGGTAGCCACGATGCAGGAAGTGCGTTGACGAGTTGTAGTTACAGCAACACAGGCGCAAACTAGAGGGAGCGTTCATCCCTTGTCGAGTTCGGTCCTCAAAGAGTGAGCTTGCTTTAGAAGAGGCTCCGGCGCATGGTAAACTTCACTGAGGATGAGAACATAAAGGGAACTAGATCCATGGCCTTGTTCGACGGCCCCGGATTCACAAAGAGAGAGGAACTGTGGCAACCAAGAAATTAGGAAATGTAACACCGCCGTCCGCTGGACGAGGCCGCTCGGCTCGAATCACGCCCGAGTTGGCTCGGGAAATGTGCACATGCGGACACAAAGCCGGCAGTCACGCGGCGCTCAAGTATTCTTGCCAGGCGCCGGGCGACCACAAAGGCTTCTGCCCCTGCATGCGCTTTCTCTCGGCCAAGGAATGGCGGGCAAATAAGGCGAAGTCCGCCTAGCAAAGTCTCCTCGCAAGAAGTGCACGACTAACTTTAACGACCCACGTGTGACTTCTCACTCTCACGAGCTACAGGAGTTTCCTGAAAGGGCCTGCGTCGAACATTATTCGTTCCGCAACGTGACCATGGTGGTCGGCTTGCGTGGCGCGACGCGCGGGAATGTAGCAAGCCAGCAGCACCGCGGTCGCCGCGCTGATGGCAACTGCATCGATTTCGTTCACCATACAACGCGCTCTTCATCAGCCGGCCGACAAAGTACGGGCCCGCCAGGCCGAAGGTGAACCCAGGATTCTTGCTAAGCGACCGGAGCCCAAAGCGAACGTTGCGCACAAAGTTTGCCATGGTGCTTCCTCCAGTGTCGTCAGATTATAACCTGTTGGAGTTTTTTTGACGTTTCGACTTCTTGTGGCGTTACCGCTTTTCGTCAATTGCTGTTGGCCATCACACGCAAACGCTGAGAAGTAGATTCCAATTGAATATCAGATTGGCTATTTGTGTCAGCGTGCCGTCGAAGCAGATGGCGGCTGCTGCGCTGCATGCCAGGAGACGGACTTTCGTTGCAGTAGAGCGATGGCGTAGCGAATGGGGATGGCTGCGCCGGGGACAGAGGCGGATCGGGAAGATGCGCTGCCAATCGAAAGACCGCTGGATCGCAGCCAGCGGCCTTCGATAAGACCGACCACCGCCTGGGTATCCTGGGCGAGGACTGGGGAGCCACTCTGGCCCAGCGTTACGGGATGGCTGAGGAGGAAGACGTCAGCAGCGGGGGCGGATTTCTCAAGCTGAGTGGACTCGTAGGAAAGGACTTCGCCGGAAGCGCGATCCTCTTGGGGTGCCTGAAAAGATTGAGCATTCTGGGGCTTCTGGGGATGCAGCGATAGGGCCAGCACACGCTGGCCGAGAGCGGCCGGGTCAGATGCAAGAGGCAAAAAGGTTACTTTGTGCTTGCTCGCGAATGGATTTGGACTCGCGCGAAGAATGGCAACGTCGTGTTCTTTGTCCAACGCAATCACTTCGGCCCGAAGTAGCTGTGGCGGGCTATTGGGGCGGCTAATAAGGACGTAGGGTTGGCCACCGTCGCGAAAGGTTTCCAGTACATGGGCGACCGTCAGAATGTACCCCTCTTCGTTGATGAAAAACCCGTTGCCGAAGAAACTGTAGCGGTAGCCACGCGAGGCTGGGGATTGGTCCAGTTGATAAACGATAGGGCAGACAGCGGAGGACAACGCGGCGTCTTCGGGGCGCTCTTCGGACGCAACAGTAGCCTCAAGGCAGCAGAATAGACAGGCAAGGAGGGCGACGAACCAGGCGGTTCGGCTTCCGTTGTGCTCAGGCATTTGCCGCAAGCGCCCTCCTTTGCCCGTCTCGGACTCTCTCTAAAGAAGCTAGCAGCGGGGTGAGCGGGTGGGAAGACCAGAAAAGGGACAGGTAAATAGCGCTTGACAAATCGCGTAAACAACTGTATATTCTGTAATAACAGAAACAACAGACATAACGAACGAGACAAGCAAATCGAATAGCAGGGAAGGGCGAAATGACCGAACCAGCCAAAAACAGCTTAACCCCGGTGGCCCAGAAGTTCATTTTGCATTGGGGCGAGATGGGCACTCGGTGGGGCATCAACCGCACGGTCGCGCAAGTTCACGCTCTGCTGTTCCTTTCGCCGCATCCGCTGCCGGCCGACGAGATTTCCGAGACGCTGGCGGTGGCGCGCTCGAATGTGAGTACCAGCTTGCGCGAGCTGCAGGGGTGGCGCATCGTGCGCGTGGTGCACGTGCTGGGCGACCGGCGCGACCATTTTGAATCCATCAAGGACGTTTGGGAGATTTTCCGAATCGTTTCCGAGGAGCGCAAGCGCCGCGAGATCGACCCCACGCTGAGTGTGCTCGCCGAATGCGTGCGCGAGGTCAAGTCCAATCCGCAGGGCGATGCGTACACGCGGGAGCGGCTGGAGACCATGCTGGAATTTTTGACGGCGATGACCGGATTGTTCGAAGAAATCATCCGTATGCCGACGGGTGCACTGAAGGGCGTCGTAAAGCTGCGCGGGAAGGTGATTACGCTGTTGGGGAAGAAGGCGGCGAACGGTTGAAAGTTAGAGGTTGAACGTTTCGGAAGAAGGGAAGAGATTTAACACAGAGGACGCGGAGAGCACAGAGAACGCAGCGAAGAGCAGAGAAGAGGACGGCGATGATTTCGCTGGTGAGTGAATATACGGACGGGAAGGGGCGGCACGCGCGAGGGTGGTTGTTCTTCGACGCGGAGTGCAAGTTCTGCGTGCAAACCGCACGGTGGATTGCGCCGATTCTGGAACGCCGCGGAATGGCGCTGGCCCCGCTGCAAGATCCCCGCGTCGGTGAACTGCTCGGAATGCCCCGCGAACAATTGCTGTTTGAAATGAGGTTTTTGCTGAGCGATGGAAGCCAGTACGGCGGCGCCGATGCGGCCGTGGCGCTGGCCCGCGAAATCTGGTGGGGCCGTCCGCTGGTCTGGATTTCGAAGATTCCCGGGATGATGGAAATTCTGCGGAAGGGATATCGCTGGATTGCCGAGAATCGCAAATGTGCAGCGGCGAGTTGCCCGGCGAATGAGGTATCGCGGCGAGCGTAAGAACGTAAAGGAGGAAAGTATGCGTGTCCTTCTCTTGTGCCTGTGGCTGGCCGGTTTAGTGCAGGTAGCGATTGCATCGGCAAATCTTTTCATTCCGAAAAAACTAAATTACCGGGAAAATCTGTCGCGCGTTGCGCCGATCATCCGCCAGATTTTTGTCGTGCATTCCGTATATATCGTTGGTGTAGTCCTGTTGTTTGCAATACTGACTTTTGGCTTTGCTTCGGAACTTGCAAGCGGGCGAGGGCTCGGCCGATTTCTTGCGGCGGCGATGGCTCTCTTCTGGTTGTTCCGTGCTCCGGTTCAACTCTTATATTACGACGCGTCCTTGCGGCGAACCAACCGGCTCGGCGACGCGGCGTTCACCTCGGCAGCATTGTTCCTGACGATCACGTATGGCGCGGCCGCCTTCGCGCACGCTCTATGAAAGGGCCGGCGCTGCGTGACGTTCGCGATGCGCGAGGTTCGCTTCACCTGATCGTCCTTCTCGGCGCCGTGGTCTGGCTCGGGATGGTGGCGGGGACCTGGAGCGGCTGGCCGCAACTGGGCGTGATCGAACTGCTCTTTTTGCTGGCGCCCTGGATAGTGGTTCCGCTCGCGAGTTCTCTGATTCCGTCACTGGATAAATCCGAGCCGCCAACTGCGGTGCGGCCGACGGTGAGATGGATTATTTCAGCAGCGGCAGCGCTGGCGACAATTTCTTTTTTTCTTCCCACCGGAATGCTAGCGGCGTCCTCCGCAAGCGCGTGGTTGCTCGTCTGTTTTGTTTTCGCGCTGCGCGGGTTGCGCCGACTTTGGAAGCATCGCGCACATTCTTTCTCACAATTCTGTTTTGCTGCCGGCGAGGCCTATCTGATTGTCGGCGGAAGTTGGTTTGTAGCGTCACGGCTGGGTTTGCAGCCGGTCGGGTTTCAAGAACCTATCGTTTTGCTCACTGCAGTTCATTTTCACTTCGCAGGATTCTTGTCCGCCGTGCTCGCTGGATTGACCTATGAACGCCTGAGCGAAACACGATGGAACAAGCCGCTTCGCGTAGCGCTGGCGAGCGTCGTGGTGGGGCCGGGCCTTCTTGGCTTGGCATTTTTGGTTGGACCGAAGGTGAAGCTGGCCGCTGTGATTCTTATCGTGGTCGGACAAGCTGGACTTGCGACCGGAATGGTTCGCGCCGCATTGGGCAAAGTGAAACTGGTTGCGCGAGCGCTGCTACTGATCTCGAGCGGCTGCGTCGTTGCGGGCATGGCCCTGGCGGCGAGCTGGGCGCTTGGTGAATATCCGTTGCAATCTTTTGTGGAACTCGGCCGCATGGAGCGAGTTCACGGCACGCTGAATGCGATTGGCTTCGGCATTTGCGGGCTGATTGGTTGGATGAATGTGGGCCGCGAGAAAGAGACTCTGGCGGCCTAGGAGTTTTCGCGATGCGATTTGCGGACTTGTGGCTGTGGGACGGAAAAGTTGGACGCGGGAAATATGCGGCGGTGGGGCTCATCGGTGCTGCCATTAAGTACAATTCTGATCGGTTGGTCGCGGCATTTCTGTTCAAACTCAATGTCACCTTCTCCATTTATTGGGCTCCGCTCGGCAAAGCAGCGAGGCTGAATCACCTCTCGAGTACCGAAGAAAAATTTCTGGCTACGATTCTTTTGATGTCGATCCCATTTTTGTGGGTCGGCGTGGCGATGACGGTGCGGCGTCTGCGGGACGCGGGGCAGCCCGTGTGGCTTGTTGTGCTCTTTTTTATTCCAGTTATCAATCTATTGTTCTTCCTGGCGCTTTGCGCGCTGCCGCCGGGAGAGCGGAGAGAGGAATCAGAAGGCGCACCGTGGCCCGGGCCGAGCGGATTGGGTGGATTGATTCCAACTAGTCCTCTAGGTAGTGCGGTGCTGTCCATTTTTCTCACGTGCGCGCTGGGGCTGGTGTTTCTGACGCTTGGGACGCTGGTGATTGGGGCGTACGGCTGGGGGTTGTTTGTGGCGCTGCCGTTTTGCTTGGGAATGTTTTCGGTGCTCCTGTACAGCTACCATTCGCCACGGGACTTGGGGAAGTGCATGAGCGTGGCGCTTTTGCCCGTGGGGCTGCTGGGCGTGGTGTTGATTTTCGTGGCGATGGAAGGTGTCATCTGCGTGTTGCTGGCGGCGCCCTTTGCCCTGGGACTTGCGGCGCTGGGCGGGATGCTGGGTTACACGATTCAGACACACCACTGGCGGCCGAAACAGACGCCGGCGATGCTCTCGATTGTGATTTTGCTGATTCCGGCGTCGTTTGGGATCGAGCATGCCGCGGCGCTGCAGCCACCGGTATTCATGGTGCGGACAGCGATTGAGGTGAATGCGCCTCCGGAAAGAGTGTGGAATCAGGTGGTGGCGTTTGCGGAGATTCCGCCGCCGAAGGAACTGTTGTTTCGAGCGGGGATCGCGTATCCAATTCGTGCGGAGATTTCCGGGCACGGAGTTGGCGCGGTGCGGCAGTGTATTTTCTCGACTGGACCGTTTGCCGAGCCTATTGAAGTGTGGGATGAGCCGCGAATGTTGAAGTTTGGCGTGACGGCGAATCCGGCTCCTTTGAATGAGCTCAGTCCATACGGAAACATTCAGCCGCCACACTTGCACGGATATTTTGTCTCGAAGCAGGGGCAGTTTTTGCTGACTGCTCTGCCCGGAGGACGGACGCGGCTGGAAGGCACGACATGGTATCAGCACACGATGTGGCCGGCAGCTTATTGGCATTTGTGGTCGGATTACATCATTCACAAGATTCATTTGAGAGTGTTGGAGCACATTCGTGTTGCAGTCGAAGAAAAGCCTCAGGCCTCCCGAACGGATCGAGATTAATTCCGAGCTACACGCAGCCAGGAAGAACGCCCGCCTAAGAAGGCGGCCGCTACGACAGCACGCGGTCGGGCGGTATTGAATTGACTCGGTCGGAGGCTTCGACCTAAGATGCGGGCAATGATGCAGGTTGCCCGGGAATTTTTATCTTCCGTTAAAGCGCGGATTGCCTGCGCTTGTTTCGTCCTCGCGTTATCCGCGTGCGCAATTCATTCAGCGGCAGAGCAGGTCGTGCGGTTTCTCCGTTTTGAAGAGGCGGGGGAGACGCTGAAGCTTTTTTCGGATGCGGGGCTCAGCACCATCGACGTCGCGGATTCCGCTGGGTGGGACATTTGGGTGCGCAATCGCGATGCGGACGTGCGGGCGCGGGTGGACCAGGGCGTGGAAGACTCCATCAGCAACCTGATTCTTTATGGCGCGTCTTACACCAATCTTCCGCGGATCGAGAATGCGGAGAGCGCGGCGCCGGAGGCGGGAGAATTGACGGCGGCGGCGCAGGCACGAGTGCACGCGCTGGCCGCGGCTCTGCCGAATGGGGCGCGCAACGAGCGGCTGCGATTTGTGAGCGAATTCTTGGCGCGCAAGGGCATTGCGAGACAGTCTGTGGAAGCGAAACTTCAGGAAAACTTGCGGCGGTTGATTGCCGAACAGCGCGGGTATCAGGAAAAGCTAAAGGAATCAGAAGCAGCAAACGATCCGGCAGCGAAGCTGATGGCGCGAGGAACTCTTTTTCAAGAGCGGGGATTGTCGGCTGATACTTCGTTGCTCCCGAATTACGCGCTGGAAGACACACTGAAAACCATGTTGCGCAAGGGTGCGATCCAGCCGGGATCGATGCACCGGATCCTGGTGATCGGGCCGGGGCTGGATTTTACGGACAAACGCGACGGCTACGATTTTTATCCCGTGCAGACCATTCAGCCGTTCGCGATGCTGGAAGCGGTGGCACGGCTCGGGCTGGGCAAAGCCGAGGAGATTTCTGTAGTCACGGCGGATTTAAACGCCGGAGTGAACGCGCACGTTGCGAGAATGGCCGAGCGTGGGCGCGCGGGCCAACCGTACACTGTGCAACTGCCGCGGCTCGTTTCCGCGGAGTGGAGCCCGGAGGCGGTGGCGTACTGGCAGAAGTTCGGCGAAATGCTCGGCACACCGGTGAAGCCGCTGCCTGTCCCTGCGACGGTCACTGATGTGACGATGCGCGCGGTGGCGATCCGGTCGAAGTTTGCGGCGCAGATGCGCGGATTCGACATGAATGTGGTGACGCAGACGATGGACCTCCCTGAGGGGCAAGGATTCGACCTGGTGGTCGCGACCAACGTGCTGGTTTACTACGACCTGTTTCAGCAGGCGCTGGCGATGGGCAGCATCGCGCACATGATGAACCACGGCGGCATTTTCTTGGCGAACCATGCGCTGCCAGCGCAGCATGCGCCAGCTCTGGAATTTCTGGGCCGACGGACGGTGGCCTACACACCGAGCGGGGCGTACGGCGATGACGTTGTAGTGTACCGGCGGCGGTGAGCATTATTTGCGAGCGGAGATTGCGTCGCTCAGTGCGAAGAAGGCCGGTTTGGGATTGAGGTCGGCGTCGAATGGCAGAGGACGCTGGGCGAGACCGTCTTTGCGGGGACGGAAGCCTTGGAGCCAGGAATCGCGGTCCGACAAACACCAGGTGAGCACCGCTTTCACGGATTTCTGACGGAGAATATTTTCCAGAAAGCTGCGGTAGACTTGGCCGACGAGACGATCGCGTTCGGCGACGTCGGCTGGAAATTCCTGATCGTCCACATCCAATTCCGTCACGTAGACCTGTAGATTTAATTTTGTAACTTCTTTCAGAAACTTATTCAGTCCATTCCAGGTGAGGGGATCACCGTGCGGGCGGAGATGCGCCTGAATGCCAACGGCATGGATGGGCACGCGTTTCTTGCGAAGGCGGTGGAGCATGGCGAGGATGGACTCGCGCTTCCGCTCCTGCTCGGGGGCATCCGTTTCGATATCGTAGTCGTTGTAAGTGAGGAGCGCCGAGGGATCGGCTGCGGCGGCGGCGCGGAAGGCGATCTCTACGTAGTCTTCGCCGATATTCTTCAGCCAGACGGAGTTGACCATGCCATTGGGATTGTTGTGATCGGGGCGGATGGCTTCGTTCACGACATCCCAGGAATGGATGCGACCCTTGTAGCGGCCGACAACGGTCTGAATGTGAGAGCGCAGAAGCGACACGGCGTTTTGCGGGGTTGCGGCGGCATCGAGCCATTCGGGATTGTGTTCGTGCCAGCAGAGGTTGTGGCCGCGCGCGGGGATGCGGTGCGATTCGGCGAAGTCCATGAAGAAGTCGGCGGCGGTGAAGTCATAGCGATCCTGCTCGGGATGAGTGGCGCGCCATTTCATCTGATTTTCGGCGACGAGGATGGAACATTGTTCGGTCAAGATGGCGACGAATTCGGGACGCTTGAGCTGGCGGTCCGAAATGGCGGTGCCGAAAAGGAGTCCTTTGGTGGCGGCAAGCTCGCGCAGTTTGGCGACTTCGGCCGCGTGCAAGGGCCGAGGAAGGGCAGAGGCGGCAAGAGCGGCAAGGGAGAGCTGCAGGAACGATCGGCGTTGCATGGGCGAGCGAGTCCTCCGGAAGAAAGAGGATAAGCATTTCCATGCGGAACGCTATAGCTAAATGTAATTCCCGACGGGGTACCCCCTCCCCTGTTTTTCAAAAGTGGCCATTTAAAGGGAGTTAAAGTCATTTGTTTTGACGCAGTTTTGGAAGTGTTGATTTTAAAGGGAGTTAAAAGCGGGAGAATCTACGGCGCGGTTTAGGAGGAATCAGGACGTCCCAGTTGGCGGGGGCACCAAAGCCGGATGGTTCTGACAGGGGAGCGGGTCGTGTGCAGGGCAATGAAGGTGGAGGTTGCGCACAGGTCGTTTGGGCCTGGGCAGAGGCGGAGGAAGGGGCAGGAGAAGGGGG
>Ga0209698_10004311_pt1 | contig 15614 bp, 9 predicted proteins | sample LitLauG_LLR_2012_FD_187203 | JGI IMG/M metagenome (GOLD analysis project Ga0209698, IMG submission 187203) | Freshwater sediment microbial communities from Pennsylvania, USA - Little Laurel Run_MetaG_LLR_2012 (SPAdes) (version 2) | ecosystem: Environmental > Aquatic > Freshwater > Creek >...
CGATGGCCACCATGTCGAAGGCGGTGACGATTTCGTCGTTCTTGGTTTTGTGCAGCGGCACCAGTTCGATCAGCGGTCGCGGCGAAATCACCACGCCTGCCGCATGCACGCCCGAATTCCGCACCAGTCCTTCCAGTTTCCGCGCCGTGTTGAGCAACTCCTTGACCTGCGGGTCTTTCTGATACGCTTCCTGCAGCGCCACGGATTCCTTGAGCGCGTCATCGAGCTTGATATTCAGCGTGGCCGGCACCATCTTCGCGATGCGGTCCACGTCGCTGTACGGCATGTCCATCGCCCGCCCGACATCTTTGATCGCAGCCTTGGCCGCCATCGTGCCGAAGGTGATGATCTGCGCCACATTTTCCCGCCCATATTTATGGGTGACATATTCAATCACTTCGCCGCGCCGGTTCATGCAGAAATCGATATCGATGTCCGGCATGGAAATGCGCTCTGGATTCAGAAAGCGCTCGAACAGGAGTTCATGCTGCAGCGGATCGATGTCCGTGATTCCCAGCGAATACGCCACCACCGCGCCCGCCGCCGATCCGCGCCCCGGACCCACCGGAATCCCGCGTTCGCGGGCGTAGCGGATGAAATCCCACACGATCAGAAAGTAGCCGGAGAACTTCATCTGCTGAATGATGGCGAGCTCGCGCGCTAACCGCTGTTCGTATTCGGCCAGCGAATGCTTGAGCCGGCCGCCCGCCGACGCGGCACGCAAGCTCTCCATACGGCGAGCGAAACCTTGCCGTGTGATGTGCTCGAAGTAACTGTCGAGAGTAAAGCCCTCGGGAACGTCAAAGTGGGGAAACGGGCTCGGAACTTTGTCCAGGCGAAGGTTGCAGCGTTCGGCTATATCGAGCGTGCGCGACACAACTTCGGGCGCGTCCTTGAACACGCGCAGCATCTCGTCGCTGTTCTTGACATAAAACTGCGTGCCCTCGAACTTCATCCGGTTAGTTTCCTGAATGGACTTCCCGGTCTGAATGCACAGCATCACATCCTGAGCGTGCGCGTCGTCTTCACAAAGGTAGTGGCTGTCGTTGGTCGCGACCAGCGGCAGGCCGAGATCCTTTTCGAGCTGAAATAAACCAGAGCGGATCTGGTGCTCCCTCTCCAGCCCCTGGTCCTGAATCTCAAGAAAGAAATTCTCTTTGCCAAAGAGATCGCGATAGAAACCGGCAGCCGACCTCGCCGCGTCGTAGTTCCCTTCCATCAGGCGCTCCGCTACTTCGCCCTTCAGGCAGCCGGAAAGTCCGATCAGCCCCTTCGAATGCTCCGCCAGAAATTTCTTGCTCACGCGTGGCTTGTAATAGAAGCCGTGCAGCGAGGCTTCCGACGTGATCTTCACCAGGTTGCGGTAGCCCTCTTCGTTCTCCGCCAGCACCAGCAGATGGTTATAGGTGTCCCCGTCGGGCGGTGTGCGGGCGATATCGTGATCATCCTTTTTGCAGATGTAGAGTTCACAGCCTACGATCGGTTTGACGCCAACCTTGTGCGCGGCATTCACAAAATGCACCGCGCCAAAAATATTGCCGTGGTCGGTCATGGCCACGGCGGGCATGCCGAGCTGATGAACGCGATCGACAAGTTTGTCGACGTCGCAAGCGCCGTCGAGCAGGGAATAATCGCTATGCAAATGCAGGTGGACGAATTGGTTTTGACTCATAAAGCTTTTCGCTAAGGGCCCTAATCAGCCCGCGGTGCAAGGTCGATCGTTTTGTCGATCGTATGTCTATTCGTATCAGGGTATGCCTTCAGGCATACCATAAGTGCCGCGCCACGAGAGCGCCCTTAGGCCCTGGATTAGGCCGCTGGAAGCCTAACCGAAGATTGTCTGGCGGATCGGATTCATTCTACTGGCTGGAGGAAATCCCGCAATGCCTGAAAGTGGTGCACTATGACCGCGTCATCTGTCTACCGAACGATCATGATCTGGAGCGCGGGTTGCGGCACTTGGAAATCCACGCCGCGATCGTCATTCATCTTGACCGTGGCGTCAAGATCGAGTTGGACGAGGGGAATTTTCTTCGCGGTTTGCGCGCTGAGCACCCAAAGCGCTCCTCCCGAGATCGCGTAATTCCGCACTTCTTCAACATGCTGGTCCCGGAAAACCAGCGCTGTCTCGGGCTCCGCGTCCGGTTGCGGCCGATTGCGCGCTTCCACATCTGCCTGCAGCCGGTTGACTTTCCCGCTCAGCGCCTGAACGTCGCGCTGCAATCCGCCGTTCTCTTCATCGGGTGCTGGATACGGAGCGCTGGCATATACATCCTGATCATCCTGCCTGTCGTAGGCGAGAGGATCGTCGTACCACCCGTAATCGCCGTACGGATAATATCCCGCATACGGATAATACCCGTACGGGTAATAAGGATAATAGCCCCGTCGTCCATAGAAACCGCGATGATCTCGACGATTGTGAAAGCGGTCTCCCGTCCGGAGATGAATGCCGGAGACATGACCAAAATTTCCGCCGTGGAAAGCGCCGGAGGAGTGTCCGGCAAATCCGCCGTGCGAGGCGAAATGAGCGCCACCGCCGCTACGCGATGCTAAATGGGAGCCGCCGCCAACGCCCCGTCCTTGCCCCCACACGGGCAGCGTCATCAGAAAAGAACTCAACGCCGCTAGGAACAACCAGCGCCGCATGGCCACATTATAGCGCACCTCTGCTAGGACAAGGAATGCAACCTGAACGGTCTCTATTGCCGGGAACCAGCGCCTGTAGTCGCGTCTGGGGGAACTGTCGGGATCCCTAAACCGATGCCAGGCTAAGCATCCCGAATCATCTCTTCTTCGCGGAAGCTTTCGCCTTCCCCTTAGCGGCCGCCTTCGCGGACTTGGCGGGCTTTGCCGGCTTGCTCGGCTTCTTGACGACCGGAGCCTTGGCCGGCTTTACCGGCTTGCTCGGCTTCTTGACGACCGGAGCCTTGGCTGCCGTGCTGGATTTGGCTACAACCGCGGGCTTGGCGGGCTTTGATGACGTCGCTGGCTTCGCCGGTGCGGCAGGCTTTGCACCCGGGACAGACTTCTCTTTTCCCCGAGGGACAACCGGTGCGGCAACCGGGGCGACCGCAACCGCTGGAGCTGCCGCAGCTTTTCCCTTCCCCTTACCGGGTTTTCCACTCGCAGCGACAGGAGCCTCCACTGCAGCTGCGGCCGCAGCAGCCGCCTTCGCTCCCCTGCCCCGCTTCGTGGGCGGTGGCGGTGGCGGCGGTGGAGGTGGCGGCGCCAGCGGCTTCAGATACTTGAGCGTTTCCGTCCGCGAACGCAGCTTGCCATCCAGCAACAGCAAGAACACGTCATTCGCGATCTTCGGATACTCCGGCATTTGCGGCGTAATATGCAGCTCGGTCATCTCCGGCAACGGAACCTTCTGCTGCACTTGCCGCCACTTGGTAAAGAAATTCTTGATCTTTTGCGCCACTGCCTGCTGGCGCGCCGTGATCGCCAGAAACAGAATCATCTCCGGACGCGCCGACGACAGCAATTGCCACGTGCGCGACGGCGTGGCCGCCTCTTTACCCGACAACCGTTTGGCCAGACTGTGGGCGTTTGCGTCGAGGTCCTTCCACGCCTCCACCAGGTCCCTGCGCGGAATCGCCCGGCGCAGATCTGAAATATCTTTGTCTCCCATCCGCTCGGTCAGGAAATGAAGCACCGCCGGCGCTACCTCCGGCGTATAACCCAACTCGTTCATCTGCTGCCGCGTCTTCATCAACGCGCCTAACCCCGCTGTGTCCACCTTGGCCGTGCTCCAGCGCGGATTCAGTACCTTCAGCCATCCCTCTTTTTCGTACGCCTTCAGGACGCCGAGCGCGTCGTCCTCATACGCCAACTGCTCGATCTCATATCCGATGCTCGAGTTTCGTATGTACTCGATGTAGCCATTTTCTTTGCCCGAATCGTAACGCGCTTGTGTCCGCTCTTCCAGCGGCCAGTGAAAGCGCGTGCTGAACCGCGTGGCGCGGATCATCCGCGACGGGTCCTCCAGGAACGCGTAATTATGCAGCACGCGAATCACTTTGGCTTCGATGTCGGCCACGCCGTTGAAAGGATCCATCAAGAGGCCGCGCGATCCCTCATTCATCGACAACGCCATTGCGTTCACCGTGAAATCGCGGCGGCGCAGATCCTCGATAATCGTAGCCGGAGCAATCTGCGGAGGTTTGCCGGGCTTGTCGTAATGCTCCGACCGCGCCATGGCAATTTCGGAGCGCACCCCGCCCGGCAACGTCACCAGTAAGGCTCGCGTCTGGTCATCGGCGTCACCGATCGCTGCTCCCGCCCGCTCCAGGTCCTTCTGCAACTTGAACGCGTTGCCTTGCACGGTGAAATCCAAATCGCGGATGGGGAAGCCGGTAACGATGTCGCGGATGGCTCCGCCGGTGAGATACAGGTTCATCCCCGCCGCTTTGGCGGCATCTTGGACGAGGGCGACTGCCTTCTGTTGGTCCGGCGAGAGCCGGGTCTCCAGCGTGTATAAGTAATCGGCCATGCCTTCCTAGTCGCCCGTCGGCGGGCCCTTGCTGGACTCAACCGGGGACGTTTTCCACAGCATTTCCACAGCGGCGTAGCCTGCCGCTCCGCGAGCCGTCCAGTGGCGGAATCTAACTCGCTCTAGACATTAGACTTATACCGCACGCTCGCAATTCGAGTAAACTAGAGAAACTAACACAACGTTTACCGTTTGGCTACTGTGAAGGCGCAAACTGTCCGAATTCATTGGGAAAGTGCGAGAATCGTGTAGCGCGGACACTCTTGTCCGCGAAAAACGCAGCACCGGTACAAGAAGTTCGGGTTGCATAACCTCTATCGTCAAGAAGCACGAAATAAGAACCGTTCCGGCCCCATGTCCTCGACCCACAAGAAAGTAATTGTGCGGAAACAAGACCGCGACTCCATCAGCGGTTATGTCGCTCCCGCCAACTTTGTAGTGGAGGGCAAACTCGAACTGCTCAACCAGTCCGGCAACGTGGTCGCCATCGATCTGCGAGACATCAAAGCCGTTTATTTTGTCCGTGAGTTTTCCGACACCGACCTGATGCTGCGCAAGACCTTCACCACCCGCCCTCGCACAGAAGGCCTGTGGGTGCGCTTGAAGTTTAAAGACAGCGATGTGATTGAAGGCATCCTGCCCAACGACCTCACGCAAAATCCCCCCGAAGGATTTCTGCTGAACCCTCCCGACCTGCGCTCCAACACGCAAAGGGTGTTCGTCCCCCGCGAAGCGCTGACCTCGGTGACAGTGTTGGCGGTAATCGGTGCCGGAAACCGCCGCCGCCGAGGTGGCGCGCCGGATACCAGGCAGGTAACGCTTTTCGAGCAGTAGCTGTATGCGTAGGGACGGACGCATTCGTCCGTCCCAGCCAAGCGCAGCTTGGCCCCGCCGACGAACGTCAATCCGCGCAGTTCACGCAAGCATTCCGCTACAATTCGGGAGACACAGCCATGAAACTCGCCGACGTAGCCAATGCTATCAACGCTCGCCTCGACAACGCCGTCCCCAACACCGAAATCACCGGCGTCTCCGGTATCGAGCATGCTGGCCCCGGCCAGCTTACCTTCGTCTCCAACCCCAAGTACAACGCCGCCGCGAAGACCACCAAAGCTGCGGCCGTAATCGTCTCCGAGAATTTCCCTGCCATTAACACGGGCATGCTGCGCAGCAAGAACCCTTATCTAGCCTGGGCCAAAGCCATAGAACTTTTCTACCAGCCGCCACGCTACGCTCCCGGAATCCATCCCACGGCGGTGGTTCATCCCAAAGCGAAGCTCGGCAAGAATGTGCATGTCGCACCGTATGTAGTCATTGACGAAGACGTGGTCATCGGAGACAACGCCGTCCTCCTCGCCCACGTCGTCATCTATCGCGGAGTCACTATAGGCACCAACTTCTTCGCCCACGCCCACGCCGTAGTGCGCGAGTTCTGCCAACTCGGAGACAACGTCCTGCTCCAGAACGGCGCCATAGTAGGTTCCGACGGATTCGGCTTCGCCAAGGACGATGCTGGCCACTGGCACAAAATCGTCCAGTCCGGCAAAGTCGTAGTCGAGAGCGATGCCGAACTCCAAGCCAACACCTGCATCGACCGCGCCAGCATCGGCGAGACCCGCATAGGGCAAGGCGCTAAGATCGACAACATGGTGCACGTTGGCCATAGCTGCACCATAGGACACGACACGCTGCTCTGCGCCCAGGTCGGCCTCGCCGGCACCACTCACGTAGGCAACAATGCAATCCTCGCCGGACAGGTTGGTGTCAGCGGCCACGTCACCATCGGCGATGGAGCCATCGCGATCGCGCAAAGCGGAATCCCCCACGACGTTCCCGCCGGAGCCATGGTGAGCGGCGCTCCCGCCATCGATCACCGCCTGTGGCTGAAGTGCTGCGCCGCCTACGCCAAGCTGCCGGAGATAGCCAAGGCCGTAAGAAAGCTGCCAGAGCGCGAGTAAGACGCCAATCCATTTTGTGTAAGGTGTTTCACGTGCCCGTGCCGGTTTTCGGGTTGACGGTTCGAAGCCCGCCAGTGCCGGGTACCTCCGTAATGTCGCCGGAAGATTAGCGTTCCCTTAGACTGGGCAAGTCAAGGGAGTTGATCCAGACATGCGCAAACAGAAGGGTTTCTCACTCATCGAGTTGTTGATCGTCGTCGCCATCATTCTGGTTATTGCTGCGATTGCGATCCCGAGCCTTCTGCGGGCGCGGATTTCGGCGAACGAGTCGGCTGCGGTGGGGGCGCTTCGCACCTTGAATACCGCACAGGTTTCCTACAACTCCACGTACGGAACGGCGGGCTTTGCACACCCCCTGTCTTATCTGGCGGGCACCAACTGCGCCTCGACTCCGCCCACAGCGACCAACGCGTGCCTGATCGATTCGGCGTTGGGATCGGGCACCAGAAGCGGCTACGTGTTCACCCTCACGAACATTAGCGGAACTCCGGCGGGCAGTTACAACTTCATCGCTTCACCGGTGGCTCTGAACCAGACGGGCGTGCGCTACTTCTGCTCATTCGCGGATACGGTCGTGCGCTCCAGCTCCGCCACGATTTCGACCTGCGACGGGACTGTAAGCCCACTGCAATAGAGCAGGCCTTGCGTCTTGTTTTCTGTCGGACGGTGCGATCGGCAACAATGGAGATCGACCTCTGGCGGAAAGAGTTGTGACCGCCAACCAAGACACCCCTCTCAGCTGCTCCACCCCACCCCCACCACGCCGAACGAGCAGCAGACCCGGACTCCTATCCAAATAACCTTCCAGTCCCCTCCAGCTTATGCGCCAGATGACTCTGTACAGTACCTACTCGAAGAAAATCACGCTCTGAAGTTCGCGTTCCAGTTTGCTGCAAAAAACTTCATTGCATAACAACCATTAAATCAGCTATAAGTTTGCCACCAACAAAAGGATCCCAGGGGCTGGCAATCTTTCGCAGTAGCTGTTGCGCATTGTTCATCCGAGGCAAACCGTGCACTTTCATGGCATTCGTCAGTCCAGAATTCGTCTGATGAGCCCGGGCATAGGGTCATCTTCTTCGTCATCTCTTCAAGACGCCATCCGCTCCCCGGAGCATTTGAGAGCATCGCGCGATGCCTTTCACCTCGCTCGCGCCGTGCACTACTATTTCGTGGATCCCAAAGAAGCGATAGCCGGAAAGCTTTTGCCGCGCCGTCCTCCGTCAGTCTACCGGGACGCAGCCACTGGCCTGCTGCGGTGTTTCTATCGTGAGATCGTCATCCGCTTTAAGGCCAAGGTATCCGCGTCGGCACGTCGCAAGCATCTGCAGGACGAAGGCCTCGAATTTGTGCGACGCGCCGCATTCTCCCGGCATGCTGTTATCGCGCGCGACCCTCGCGATAAACGACGGGGTTATGATCTTGTCCGCATCGCAAACCGGCTCGCCACGCGCGACGACGACATCGTTTATTCCGCCCCCAATTTTCTCTCGGAATATCGCCGCAACGCGGTGCCCGTCATCCCTGCTCAGCAATGGCATCTCGACAACACGGGATACTACCCAGGGCAAATCGTCGGGCAGGATGTCCGCGCCAAAGAGGGCTGGGCGATTGCGCTGGGAAACGCCAGCATCGTCGTTGCCGTCCTCGACGACGGCGTGGACATCGATCACCCCGCGTTGGCAAACCATATCTGGCGCAATCCCGATCCTTCCTCCCAAGACAAGTATGGTCGCGATTACACCTCCGCTCCGGGTACCCCGGGCTTCTACAATCCACGCCCCAAGACTTTCAATGCTCCCTACGCCGACCTTACCCAAAACGACATTCACGGAACGCCATGCGCAGGTCTCATTGCCGCGAATGCGCCTGATGCACGCGCCTACGGCGTGGCCGTCGGTTGTAGAATTCTTCCCGTCAAAATCTTCAACGGATCGTTCCTGACACCCGATGAGACCGTCGCGAACGCCATTCAATATGCCTCTGGCATCGCGGACATCCTTTCCTGTTCGTGGGATTGCCCATCACATCCCGCGACGCAGGATGCAATCGCTGCCGCGGCTGCCAATGGAAGACAGGGGAAAGGTTGCGCCGTCTTTTGCTCGGCTGGAAATAGTGGCGCCGATACAGTCGCCTTCCCGGCCGACCTGGTCTCCTCCATTGCCGTCGGATCTTCCACGGGGGATGGAAGCCATGCCCGTTATTCCAATGGGGGTGCTGAGATCAGCGTGGTTGCGCCCTCTGGCGACGATTTGACCAATGTCTTCACCTGTGACGTTTCCGTGCCCAACATGGGCTTTAATCCGGGCGATGATATGCTCGGCGGTGCCGATGGTCTCTACACTAATGGCTTCAGCGGTACCTCGGCTTCTGTTCCCATCGCCGCCGGTGTCGCGGCAGTCCTTCTTTCTGCCTACCCCAATCTCACAGCCGCTCGGATGAAGACTATCTTGGAACAGAGCGCCGACAAGATCGGCACTGGCTACGATGCGTCCGGCCATAGCGATCTGTTTGGCTACGGAAAGGTCAATCTTGCCGCGGCGCTCCACGCAGCGGCGCAATATTTAGGAGGAAACATATGAAGCGATTTCTTTGTCACCTTGCCTTGGGCCTGCTGCTGGGCATTCAGTCCAATTCGCTTCTCGCGCAAACCACAACAACAACCGATCCTGCCGTTCTCGCCGCCCAGAACCAGCAGGCCATCGCCGACGCCCAGGTCAAGATTCAGCAGGATCGGCAGGCAATGCTTACCGGCATGCTACCCTCGTCCAGCACCACTCCCAATAACGGTGCCTACAGTGTCACCGGCAATCCGTTCCCCAGCCAGAAGCTCGCCTACGATCAACTAAACGCCATCGCCGCAAAGCTCGCAACGGCAGTCCAAGACGCCGGCGAGAACTTCGTAATCTACGATCAAGGCGAGATCAATAGCCTGCTCAACTACTCCGCATTTACCTCAAACATCGACACGATCACAGCACAGGTAAAGCCGCTCAGGGATAGCTATGACGTCGTGCATAATTCGACTGTCGCCAACCTGCAGAAGCTCCCTGCGGCAGCCCCACTGCACAAGAATTTCGCGCCTATCCTGGTGCCCGGTTTGGCGCTGGGTCTTTTGAAGACATCCAGCGACATCATTGGCATGTTTCGGACCAACACAACTATTGCGTTCAGCAGTTTCACTACGGATGACGCGGCTTTAGCCGCTGCCGTGTCCGGTTCGTTGAAGGGGAAGACCGTCTACAATCCCGCCCAAATGCCTCTTAAGATCGCTGGCGATTCCCCACTTGTGAAAAAACTGCAGTATCTGCTCAAACTGACGTCCGATCTGCAGAACGAAACCGCGACTGACGTTGCGGTACTACAACAGCTCAGCGACGCCTTGAGTGCGTACATCCAAGCCGATCAGGCATCGCAGGCCAATCAGGACCAGATTGACGCGGAAAAAGATGCCGGGAAGAAGGCCGCGGAGGTCATCAAACAGAAGGGCTTGCAGCGTGCCGAGAATTCCTTGCAGGACTACGCCTGTTCACTCTTGATCTTCCCCGACGGATCGAGTTCGCCCTGCAATCCCAATCCTCTGAATGTCGGAATAGCCACCACTATGAAAGCCTCTCTTGATCACTTCATCAAGCAGATGAGCACGACCATCACTGAAGTGGCCACCCTTGCAACCGCCGTATCCGGCTTGCAGACCAGCTTCTTCACCGTAACCAACGGCACTTCAGCCCTCGCCGCAATCCTTCGCGCCGAAGCGCTGAATACCAAAGTCAACATTGAAAAAACGGTAATCCTCGTGGTCAAAACCTCTGTCCTCGGTGGCAGCGTAGTTACCCGTCAGAATCTCTTCACCGGGGGGCATCTTTATTACAGCGGGGGAGCAATCGCTTACTACGCCGTCTATAAGCCCGATGGCACGCTCCTGCTAAGCGGGGTCCTTCCGAGTGATTCAGGGCACGAAAAGGCAGACTTTTAACTGCGCGACTAAATGAAGATCGACTGCATGACCAGCTTGCCTTCCGCGTCCAGCACCGCGACCGAGACGGTCGATTGATGCACATCCATACCGATATATTTATTTAATGGCACTTTTCATGGGGGGCTGTCTCCTTTCCGCGAACCGGTTGGTTTTTAGGAATACTTTGATATAAGTCCCTTAGATTCAAAGACCAAGTGCAAAAATTCCCGCTAACTCCATGATTCCAGAAGACCGGGGGAGGGGGTGTAGGGATACGATATGGTAAAACACACCCCGTTTCCCTCCGAGGAAACTCAGCGCAGCGACGCAAGAAAAAAAGACGCAAAAAACACCAAAGTGAGGCGAAATATTCCCTCTGCCGCACTACACTAGTACCAATCCCCCAGAAACCATAGTTCCGAAATATAGTCCCGAAATAATGGTCGAAGTTGCCACCATTCCGGAAAACGTCACCCAATGGCCCGAGCCGCCTCGCCTGCTGGTGGAATGGTCGTCACGGTGGGATGAGTTCAAATCAGCGTTCCGCCCAGCCCTTGCCCGTCCTCCGAAAGCTTTGGCCGGAGAAGCGCCGGTGGGCATGTTCCCTTATCGCGGCATGCTCGTCTGCTGGCTGCTGGAGTGTCTGCTGCTGATCGCAGTGATCGTGCTCCCCGAACACTTTATCAGCATGGATCTTCCCCTGCCCCCAACTCACCCGGAACGGGACGTGATCTATTACTCCGGCAACGAACTGCCGCAGACGCAGGACCGCGGCGGCGCGCAGTCGGGTCAATCCGGCCGCGCGGGTGGCCGGCAAGCCCACCACCGTACGCAGACCATCCGCGTCGCGCGCGGCGACCAGCCCCGCGAGACGGTGGTGGACGCACCCAAGCTCAAACTGCCTCATTCCGATTCCGCAGTCGCCAATCTGCTTGCGTTCCATCCGAATCCCGGACCGCCGCCCGCCGAGGGCCTGCGTTCCTCTCTGATCGCACCGGCTTTGCCGGCGATGAGCCCGGTGCCGCCTGCTCCGGACGTAAATGCATCGGCCAGCCGCACAGCCAACAGTCCCACGACCGGCGTCATCCCTCCCGCGCCGGAAGTGTCTCACTCCAGCACACGCAATTCACCGGCTCTGAACGCGGAGATCGTTCCGCCGACGCCGAATATATCGCGAGACAAGATGCGCGCCGCGAATCCTCTCGCGCCCAACGTTGTCGCGCCGGCCCCGCGCGATGCGCAGCGCGACCTCGCCAGTTCCCGCGTCCCGATGACGCAAACCGTGGACGTGGTTGCGCCACCGGTTTCCGCGCCGCCCCGCGACGTGTCGTCGACCTCCAGGCTTTCGCTGCCCGCGCCCGCCATCGTGGCGCCCCCGCCGTCGCAAGTGAGCCGCGATCTCAATAGCTGGGGAGGCTCCGCCACGGGCGAACTGCGCACCAATCCCGTGCCTCCGCCACCCAGCGCGTCGGGCGGAGGCTCACTCGGAAGAAGCAGAGCTGGCGGCCTTGGTTCGCAGGTTGTGCCACCTCCAGCCAGCATCGGCGGTCAGGGTTCCCGTGGAAACGGCGGTGGCGGACGCGCCGGTCAGGCCGCCGGATCAATCCTGGGCTCCGCCGAAGTCATACCACCTCCGCCGGGCTTGGGAGGCGGCAAAGCACTCTCGGGCAGCGGTCGCGGCAACAAGGGAACCGGCGCTGGCGGCCCGCTCGACTTGGGCTCCTCGGTAGCTCCGCCAAGTAACGCCGGAGGGAACGCGGCTGGAAACGGGATTATCGTCTCCAGCCAGCCCGGATCGCAGCCGGGAATGCCTAACTCCAACGGCACTGGAGCGATCGCCATGTCGCCGAGCGGCACGGGAAAGAGCGGGCTTGGAGGCAGCGGCGGCGGTTCCGGCATTGGCAAAGGCAATGGACCTGGCAGCGGCCTGCACGGAGAAGGGTCGGGCGCTGGTAAAGAGGGCACGGGACGCGGCTCCGATCCCAACGCCCGTGGAGGGATTTCGCAATATCCGGGAACGGGCGGCGCGGGCAACGGCACCACCGGCACACCCGCGATGCCCGGAGTCTCCGTGGAAGGCGGCACTACCACCATCACGTTGCCCAGTTTCGGAGCCCCTGGAGGCGATTTGGCCGACAATGGCCCAGGACGTTCTTCGGTGAACGATCACAAGCGTTCCGGAGTCACCGTGATCGCGACCTCGCGCTCGGGCGGCGTGTTGCCCTACTACGGTCTGCTAAAGGGCGACAACTATTCCATCTACATCCCAACCTCGGTAGGACAGGCGGTGATGCAATATTCCGATCCGTCGTCCGCCACGCATCCTTCCCGCGAAACCTTGAGCGAACCTGAGCCGCTCCGCAAAGACCTTCCCGACGGTCTGCGCGCAACCCGCGTAGTATTCAGCTGCATTCTTGATCGAACCGGTGTTCTGAAAGACCTGCGAGTGCTGGACCCGGGCGCGGCCGATACCACCTCGAAAATCATGGCGGCGTTGCCCAAGTGGAAATTCCGTCCGGCATTTCGCGGGGAGGAGCCGGTGGAAGTAACGGCGATTATCGGGTTTGGAATTGATACGCGATAGGAAACTACCGCGCACCTCCCTCCCATGACCGGTCTTTTAGGATCAACACTCTAGATGGGTTCTGCCCGCCAGGTCTTTCAGGAATAAGGACTTAGAGTGTAAAGTCTTTATTCTTCTTTCACTTGGAGACGTTCTGTCGCCGGCTCGGGCGTATTTCGTCCCGATCAAAAAGTCAAGCTTGACAAAAGCGAGGCCAAGAAAGGGATCTTTGCGTGCGTCATGGCTTTTTGGGGTGATGTAGGTGAAATAACTGCCAAGCACTTGTAGGATCGATCCCATCCGCTGCCGCCCGCCCGAGCTGTGCTCCTGCGGTCAGTCCCCGATAACTCACCCACTGCCTGGCTCCGCTGGAATCATGGTCGAGGTTCGGGCCGTATCGATGGTTGGTGGAACGAGCTACCACCGGTGGGTGATTCCGCGTGAGATTTCCAGAGTCTTGGTCCTCAACCTCTCTGGCCAACAAGCGGTGCCTCGGCACTGCCTAGGGTAGTTTTGTCCTTGACACCGCCTTGTCTCTTAAAGAGGGCCACCCGACACCCGGCGGATTGGATGTCGGTGACGATGCTTGGCTGGGTTGTGATGAAAGAGGGTTATGGAGGAAGGCCCAGCCCATGGCCGGTAGTAACTTTGACCGCAGTGTCAATCCCGCTAAGGTTCTAACTGAGAACGCATCTTCAACCTGAGGCCAATCCCGTGAGCTGCTCTGCTTTCTCCATATCATTATCATTATCATTGCATCAGTCTCGTTCCCTCTCCCTTCCCTTGCTTTTCTTGTTGATAACGACTTGCGGATTCGCCAACGCTGACACGCCGAAGGCGAAGTCCCTGCCGTGCGGCCTTACCGATGCGGAAGCGGCCGGGTTAAGTGGCGATGCCAGCACCGATATTCACGCAGTCTCGAATTACAGCAACACTATGTACGGTCTGCTCAAAGCGGGGAAATTCGAGCAACTGGATTGCCTCACGGATTCGGTGCGCTCCCACAAAGAAACGTTCTCAGGAGGAATCTGGAAGATCCATGCCATCTATGGTGGCCTCGCAACCCCTCCGCAGCATCCGACACAGGTAGATTGGACCCGGCATATCGAATCCCTTCAGCGATGGCTGGCAGCGCGGCCGGAGTCGATTACGGCTCGGGTCGCGCTGGCGGAATGCTATGTGCGATACGGCTGGGATGCACGCGGCAACGGACTTGGCGACTCAGTCAGCGACAGTGGATGGAGGCTTCTCACGGAACGAGCAGCGAAAGCACGGCAACTCCTCGAACAATCGCCTGTCCCGGCTACGGATCCCGAATGGTTCGCTGCCATGCAAGAGGTAGCCCTGGCTCAAGGGTGGAGACCAGACGCTCGCCAAGCTTTGTTCGACCAAGCCGCCAAATTAGAGCCGGCTTATTACTACTACTATCGTTCGTATGCGTACTCGATCCTGCCCAAATGGGGCGGGGAGGACGGAGAAGTCGCAACCTTCCTGCAAAAAGCCGCCGACCAGCTTGGAGGAGACGCAGGCGACATGATGTATTTCCGGGTCGCTGCAGCCTTGGTTTGCGCCTGCCAAAGCGATCAGGACCTGAATCTGTCGTGGCGCAGAATTCAGAAGGGCTTCGCCGCCGTTGAGAGACAGAACGGACCGTCGCTAGCGAACTGGAATAATCTTGCCCATTTAGCCCAAAGCTTTGGCGACGCCTACGTGGCGGATAAAATGTTCACCAAGATCGGGGATCAATGGAGCGAGGACATCTGGAAGGCGGAGTCCTCTTTCGAATCGTCCAAGGAATGGGCTAAACATATGGCACCCATGATGGCCCGGCAGCACGCTGCCGAAGAACCTGCTGAAGCAAACATGGAGACACCGGAAGGGCAACGATACAAATCGGCAATGGAGGAAAAAATTCACACCTTGCTGCTGGCGTGCAGCGCGGAATCGACAGCCAACGCACCGGGGAAGTACGAGCTTTTGATCAAGGTGGGCAAGGCGGGTACAGTTGATGACGTGATGGGCCTGGGCTTCAGTCCCGCTGCCTTTTGTCTACACAACAAGCTCGCTGAATTTCGCCAAGCCAAACAGGCCGTGTTTGCACCGCCTCCCCAACCGGATTACTGGGTCCGGTTCGACCTTGTTTCGGAGAACGCAGCGGCGGCAGCCCTGAAGTAGATTCACGACCGTCCCAGCTCGCCGTCCACGGGGTGCGTGGTTGTCACAGACACCACGCGCCCCTACAATCTTTGAGTAATGTCTGTTACTGCTTCCCTGCCTGAACTCCGCCGGCGCAATCCTGCGCTGCGCATCCTGTATTATGCCGTTTGCTTGCTGCTGGTGGCGCTTATCGTTGCCATCTGGTGGCTTTACGGGATCGCGCGCGCGCCTTTGCCGCAGCTTGATGGCAGCGTTGCGGTGCCTGGGATTTCGGCCAAGGTGCGGGTGGTGCGCGATGAGCAGGGCGTGCCGACGATCGAGGCTTCCACGCTTGAGGATTTATTTTTTGCCCAGGGCTATGTTACCGCGCAGGACCGGCTCTGGCAGATGGACATGATGCGGCGCGCTGCTGCCGGTGAACTTTCGGAGGTGATTGGTGAAGACGCGGTCAAGATGGACCGCGAGTCGCGGATTCTGGGG
>Ga0209698_10004313_pt1 | contig 15607 bp, 11 predicted proteins | sample LitLauG_LLR_2012_FD_187203 | JGI IMG/M metagenome (GOLD analysis project Ga0209698, IMG submission 187203) | Freshwater sediment microbial communities from Pennsylvania, USA - Little Laurel Run_MetaG_LLR_2012 (SPAdes) (version 2) | ecosystem: Environmental > Aquatic > Freshwater > Creek >...
TATCCGCCCCACGCCCGCTTCGAGACCTCGCTCTTCCAAGCGTCCGGAGACCTCCGTCTCCCCTTGACTTTTACTTATCATGGATGTCCCCGGGTTCCGGGTTATCAATTCAAGATCAGAATGTGGCATCATTATGTGATGGACTGAGACTATGTGGCGTGAGTTGCTTGTTCGTCTATTGCTAGCCATTGTACCAATTCCCATCGGGGCTGTTCAGACTCCGTCTGGCCGCATTCTATTGCCGATTGAGGTGCTGGGAGCGGACGGAACTACGGCGAGCCGAACGGTGGCGCTTGAGGCTGCACAGAGTGAGTCAGTAACATTTCTCTGGCTGCAGGTGCATGGTCTGCGGTATCCAGAGCAAGCGAGCGTTCAGGTCAACGCCAGCCCGTGGATACCTCTCAGAAACGACACTGTGATCGTCGCCGCACCCGGCAGAACATACGGCGGTGTCGGAGGCGGCTTCGCGACGCTCGTGCTGACTCTACCGCTTCCGAGTGGCACGGTCGTTGCGGGGGGCAACGCCGTTCACTTCCGGTTTAACCGGACTGATGGGCTCGCCAGTGGCTATCGCGTCCTTGCCTGGAACTTCTTAACGGCCGAAGGAAGTAAAGTGATTCCGCCCGCAGTCTTCGTGGAAGATGCACCTGAAACCTGGACACCTCCACGACCCGATACAGCCTCCATCCACGCGGGACAGGAGCTCTGGCAGACCGCCTCACTCGTAGCCAGCGGCCTGCCCAACAGTCCGAGAATCCAGGCGCACTGCTCCGATTGTCACGCGCATGATGGGCGTGACTTGAAATACTTCAATTTCTCCAATGCCAGCATTGTGGCTCGCTCGCGTTTCCATGGCCTGACTACTCTCCAGGCTGAGCAGATCGCCAGCTTCATCCGCAGCTTGCCGCTTCCCAATCCCGGTCGACCGTGGAACCCTCCCTACCAACCCGGGCCGGGGTTAGACGAGCAACCAATTTCGAATTGGGCGGCTGGAGCGGGACTTTCATGGGTCCTCGACGAGGACTCGAACGGCCTTAAGTATCTGCTTGTTCCGCCCGTTACGCACCTGGACGAGGCGACTTCTTATTCTCCGGCGAACGCTCCCGACCTCCACCAGGTCGTGAAACAGATTACCCCAGACGTCTTTCGTCCCGATGGTAATCTCAACGTTCGCGAAATCCCGATTGCTATGCAATTACCGGATTGGAGCCAATGGCTGCCCCGAATTCATCCCAAAGATGCTTGGGGAGCAGATTTTGCCCACAGCAATTTCGCGAAAAGGTACGACGGGGGAACAGGTTCGGATGAGTCGAGACTCAAGCCCAAAACCTCGCTGCGCGCGCTCCTGACCGCAGCTCAGACTTCTGACTCAGATATTCGCTCTGTCGTTCCCGCGTTCGCTCGATGGTCGCGAGCGCGGCGTGCTTTCCTTGGACGCTTCGTCAAGAAGAGAACAGTATGGTCAACGGAGCTGACAAATAAGGTTTACTCTACTCAGCTCTGGCAACTCGTGAAGACATGGGAAATGACTCAGGAGTTTGGCCTCGAAGGGAAGGGACGCAATTTCTCTGGCGAGGCTGCCGAACTACGCACCTGGTGCAATACTGTTCCCGCCGACGCCGCTCCCGCTGCAGCCCACATCCCGGATGGACCGACTGGGGTTGGTGGAAGCGCGTTGGCAAGCGAGTACCTGTCGGCGTCCTGGTACGAGCTACAGATTTTGCTGAATAGTGGCAACCATCGACACCACGATCGCTCGCCAATCGATTGGGTCTATCTCATAGGCCAGTTCCACGACCTGTACCTCCAATCACACAATCCCGAACCAGTGCGCCTCCTTATCGCGGTTACCAAGGCACTGCAATCCACCGATGCTCGCCTCGGCCCTGACAATTACAGGGAGGGCTGGCGGCCAGAGCAAAACATCGATCCCCGCATCATGATCAATCCCTACTGGGCGCCCATCTTCAAACCGTTCCCCTTCGAGATACGGCGCGCTATTGCTGAGTCGGTGCTTGCGGCCTGGATGGAGAAAACTCTGAGCTACCCCATCGCGACGTACCTGCCGCTTCCTATGGTGCAACGCGATTACAACCCACGTTTATACAGCGACGTTAGCGGCGGAAGAGTATGGGAGGCGGCGGGACAATTCCGTGCTGCTGGCGTCTCCGACGATCTTGTCGCGCGCTTGATCAATTGGGGCATCGCATACAACGACCGGGCTGCCGCTCTTCAATATCATTGACGCAGTGTACCTCTGCCGCCCCCCACTAGCTCTTCACAGCTAGCGAGTATAAGCAAGAGAAAACAGATCAGCGGTAGCAATACGGTATTTCTAAGTTTCATTGTCATTTTTCCCGCCACGCTGTGGTCCCAAAAGGACTCCGTTGATCTCAGAAGAAAGGCGGCGGTCCGGGCGGTGGCGCCGTGTTCGTGATGATGTACGGCACCAGTTCATACCAAAAATGTCCCGGGGAAAACCGGAGACAGACGGAACGCTCGCCAGTTTTTCGACGAATCGCGATTGGTGAAACGCCCCGTCTGTCCCGCCTTCATTGAATGGCTATCTTCTTGGCTCATACCGCATCGCCACCGCCCCCGAGCCGAACTCCAGCCGGCTGACGAGCTTCAAGTCGACACGCTTCGATAGCCCCGCGAACAACGTGGGCCCATGGCCCGCCAGCCTGGGCTGCACCACGAACTCGTACTCATCGATTAATCCCAGCTCCGCCAACGCCAGCGGGAGCTTCACGCCTCCCACGAACAGTCCTTTACCCGACTCCTGCTTGAGCTCCTGAACGGCCTTCGCGAGATCCCCGTGCACGAGCTCCGCATTCCAATCGACTCGGCCCAGGGTGCTCGACACGACGTACTTCTTTGCAGCGTCGATCGTCCGGGCGAAGGGTTCCATCCAATCAGGCCGCGCTCCCGTCTGCGCCGGCGGCCGCCACGCTGCCTCCATCATTTCGTAAGTCACCCGGCCAAAGAGGAGGGCATCGGCCTGCGCGAGGTTCTCGACCGCATGACGATGCAAGTCTTCGTCCGCGATCATTGCGCGATGATCGCAGCACCCGTCCAAGGTGACGTTGATGGAATACCGAAGGGGTCGCATTACGTAAGTATAAGGGCTTGAGGCCGTGGGTCGCGATAGTGCCTTAATTGACGTTATCAGGCGATTTCACTTGTAACCTTTCGGTTACAAGTGTAAAGGCGATTCTTGCCAGCTGAGCCAATCCAGTCTCCGATTCGCCGACCGTCCGGTCATCCCGCAGGCGGTCGGCTGCAACGCGTTGTTAGCAACCTACCGACTTTCACCGAAGTACAACGTATGCCCTTGATCGTCCTTGATGACGAACTCGCGTGTTCCCCAGGCCGTCTGGGGCACGTCCTTCACAAGAGGCACTCCGTTCCTCTTCAACGCGGCCGCCGCGGCCGAGGCATCGTCCGTTTCAAAGTAGAGGTGGAAGTGCTCGCCCTTATCCACGAACTCGATTGAGGGGTCTTTCTCGTCTGACAGCTTGAGGTGAAACAGCTGACTGCCTGCTCGAATGCCTGCGTAGAAGTCCTGGTACTGGAACTCCAGCGTTAGTCCCACCTTCGTCGTGTAAAAGCGTATCGATTCAGTGAGGTTGGTAGTCCGAAGCTGCGCAATTGCGCTCGATATCTGCATCTTCCCTCCGATCGCTTGCTGAAGCTAGGGCGAGTGAACAGGGGTCCCCTGATGAAAACGCATTTGCCAGCCGATTGTCGTGCGCACCCAGATAGAAGACCTCAACGTTTGTCGGTGTGACTTTCCTCCGGCATCCACATGCGCCGAGAGATACGTCAGCAAGGCAACGCCTTCACCCAACACAACCAGTTCAAAATTGAAGGACCGAAGGGGCGGGAACACATCGCCTCGGCCGAACTCCTTGAGGACGTCGGCGCAAGTGTAGCGTGTTCCTGATCGACCGAACTCGACGAAGTCTGGATGTAGAAGGGCCTGCATGCGTCGTCGGTCGTGGCGAGTTTCATCTTTGTGGAGCTCTGTCTCCAGAGTTCTAAGCTCCTCAAGGGAAATAGGGCTATTGGTTTCGAAGTTGTTCATACCGTCAGCCTGAGTCTCTCAAAAGCGGCAAAGATAACTGTTGTAAACAGCATCGCGCTCATCAACCCCACGATGAGCGCAATCGCGACGTTTCGCAGTTCCACTCCATCCTCAAGGCCAGATACGAAGCAAGACGTCCGCGTTTCTAGAAGCTCATCAAAAACGCGACCGGCAGCGCAACCGCCGCTGAGTAATCCGGCCGTTTTCCTCGGTGCGTGATACGAATTCCGTTGGCGCTGCACTACTAAAGTGGACGGGGCGGACGAAGTCGCTCAACGAATCCCTCCTCGGCAAGCAGCGCGTGCCAAAGCCCGGTCCCCACAGGAGAGTAAAACGATGTTCCGTATATCAGCGTCCTCCCGACTTTTCAAGTCGGTCGCCCTTACCATGCTTACCGCCGGCCTGGCCGCAGCCCAAGTTCCCGCTGGACCAAATCGCCCAGCGGCAGTTCCTGCAGGTTATCTCATTACTCCATTCGGCTACTTCCATTCAAGCTGCGTCAAGCACTTGGCGAAGGGAGATGAGGTGCGGCAAAACGAAAAGACCATCCGGCACACGAATGGAACCTTCGACAATATCCAGGAGTGTGCTTTTCCACATTTCAAGGCCGACGGAGCCAAGGTAATCGGGGACGAGCGGGGGGTTAAGGATCCCTCAATCGGCCATGCCTGGGTGGAATATGCGAGCACCACCACGGCTACCTCTTATAGCTACCTGTATGCCAACTGGAACGTCCCGGCGGCACCGAGCACCAACCACGGCCAGACGGTGTACCTGTTCCCTGGCATGGAGGACTATGCCGATGTGGTGACGATCATTCAGCCTGTCCTGGGATGGAACTCCGATTATGCCTCAGCGTGGGGCATCGCCAGTTGGAATTGCTGCGTCAGCGGCACGGTCTTTGAAGCGCCGCCGGCCCATGTCAATTCCGGAGATGTCATCCTCGGCTATATGTTCGACACATGTGCCTCGGGAACACTGTCCTGCCCCACATGGGACATCGTTACGTGGGATCGGACGAACGGAAACTTCTCTGAGTTGCTCAATACCTCAAGTTTTGGGCAGACTTTCAATTGGGCTTTCGCCGGCGCGCTGGAGGTCTATAGCATCGTCCAGTGCAGCGATTATCCCTCCAATGGCTCAACCTCTTTCTATAACATTGGACTCTACAACTACAACTGGGCAAAGATCCCTTTTCCGGCCTGGTCCGTAACCAATCTATCTGCTGGATTAACTCCACAATGCGGTTACGGCGGGTCACTGCCGAAGCAGTTGACTCTCACTTATTAATTCCCTTGTCCATCTAGGTGTGGGGTATCCCGGAATCCACCGACTCCTCCGGATGCCCCACCCTTCATACAGTTCTTGAGCAAACAGCTGCATGCACCCCAGAGAAGAGCGCCATTTCGCTCCGGTTGAAAAAACACTTTATCCAACCAAGGCTCGCTCGTAATCCTCTCAGGTCAGGACTTTCCGTCCCACCCAATACCGTTCGGTCCAGCCCCCGATCATAATTACTAGTTCAGACTCCCATGAGAGAGCGGGGCGCCCTATTAATTACTCGCTGTTTTACTGCACACCATCGTGAGGTCGTGCTGTCCCGCGTGGCGAGCAGACAAGTTGGCTGAGAGCTGGTTCCACAAGAAACTTTTCTCCCTGAGCTACTTTCCCAATTTTTTGCGCTTATAGGAATGGGAACCGGAGTTGCTGCCTTCCCCCGAAATGGCTCGGGCGGCTTAAGGGGCATAGTCGCTCGTCGATCTGTCCGAGGGCATCTCAGGTCCACATCAATCAAGAACAGGAAAAGGAAGGTTGCTATGACAAACAAACTTTGGGCCCTCGGATCAACACTGTCTCGTGGGAACATGACAAATCACCGCTGTACCTCGCAGCTCGCGTCTCTGGTCGTCTTGGTCGTCGCTGTCGCTTTGCTGAGCATCCCCAGCTCCGCCACCGGCAACATCGTCAAGTCTGACCTGACGGGAACTTGGCAAATCGCTTTAGCGGGGAATACAGGCTGCGGCCTGGTCGCGATGCAAGCCACCGCGACGATCAACTCCGCCGGCAAGGGTACGGCATCTATCATCACGCATGGTCAATGCGGCGACTCCAGCCTCAGCGGCCAGTCCTTCAACATCAACACGCTTGCGGCCAATGGCTCCGGCACTGCTGGTCTCACCTGCGGCATCGCCTGCGGTTGGAACTTTAACATCCAGGTATCCCCGGACCGATCGAAATTCAGTCTGGTGGACATCTACCCTGCCAACCCTCGCAACTATCTCTCGGGCGTAGCGGTCCTCAGCTCACCAGCTGGGGATGTTGTTACACCCGATCTGACGGGCGACTGGGAAGTGTCTCTCTATGGGGTTACTGGTTGCGGCATCAGTGACTTGGCGGTTACGTTCACGCTGGATTCATCCGGCCTGGCGACCAACGCTGCCACAACCGGCCACAGCGGTTGCGGGGATGGGATCAGCAGCGGCAACAGCTTCCAGATCCTCTCGCTGAACTCTGACGGGAGCGGCACGGCTGGCTTGACCTGCGGCAGCAGTTGCGGTTGGACATTTAACATCCAAGTGTCTCCGGACCGCTCCACCATCGCGTTGGTGGACGTTGCGACGTTCAACCCGGGCAACTACCTGGCTGGCGAAGCAATTCGCACCTCATCCGCCGGCCATATCTCCAAAACGAACCTGGCAGGACCTTGGCAAGTGGCCCTCATCGACTCGACTGGCTGCAACCTGGGCTCCTTGCTGGTGAGTTTCACGCTGAATGCTACGGGCGTGTCGAACGCCGTTACCGAAACCGGACACACCCTCGGCTGCGGTGATGGCACCACTACCGGCAACACGTTCACCATTCAAACCCTCAATGCCGACGGCAGCGGTACGGCAAACTTAACTTGCGGACCCGCCTGCGGCTGGAACTTCAACATTCAGGTGTCGCCTGACCGCTCCACCTTTAGCCTTGTGGATGTATCTTCCGCCAACCCGGGAAACTACATCGCCGGGAAGGCAGTCCACAGATGATTCACTGAAAAGGGGGACATCAATCCACTTTCAGAGTTGTACCAAGGAGTTTCACTCCGACGCCGACGCTCATGCTCTGGGTCGAAGGGGAGGCCGCGTTGGCTTCCCCTTTTTTCGTGTGCAAGCCGGAGTAGGACCAACCGCCAATCGCCAAAATTGAGCTTAATCTTGGGCGGGGAACCACCCCTTCGTGCCGCCACCCCAACTAGCGTACAGATTCGTTACATTCTTTACATTCCGTTGACATATCCCTTACATCACGATATGTTTGCAAGCCGACGAGGGGGTCCTTGGGGAGGTGCTTAGGTGTCCCGACCTACACCCGCCGACACCGTCAGTGAACTCCTGGCAAATCTGGAAGCCGGCGATCAGGCAGCGCTGCGCGCAGTGCTGCCTCTGATCTACGGCGAGCTGCGCCGCTTGGCGCACTGCCATTTGCGAAAAGAGCGTCCCGATCACACACTCCAGAGCACGGCTCTGGTGCACGAGGCGTACCTTCGTCTGGCCAAGCAGGGACCCATCCGTGTCCAAAATCGGGAGCATTTTCTTGCCGTCGCAGCCCAGCTCATGCGCCAGATCCTGACCGAGCACGCCCGGAAGAGGCTCGCCGCGAAACGAGACGGGGGTCAAAAACTCATGCTCGACGAAACCGTCTCTCGAGCGAAAGAACGCAGCGTTGACCTGGTTGCCCTGGACGACGCCTTGAACGAACTGGCCCGGCTCGACCCTCAGCAGGGCCGGATCGTCGAACTGCGGTTCTTCGGCGGCCTTTCGATCGAAGAGACAGCGGACGCGCTCCGCATCTCTCCGGCCACCGTGAAACGCTACTGGAATACGGCTCGAGTTTGGTTACATCACGAGATGAGCAAGGACGTTGGTTGATGACTCCGGAGCGCTGGCAGCAAATTCGAGATCTGCTCGATGGCGCGATGCAACTGGAACCGCGGGAGCGCCGGACTTATCTGGACCATAATTGTTCCGCCGATCCCACTCTGCGCCAGGAGGTGGACTCGCTCCTCATGAATGAAGCAGGGTTAGGCGAATTTCTTGAGGTTCCGGCGGCGGAGCAGGCCGGTTTGGTTGCCGGAGTTCTCGACGCAGAGCCTGCCGCGGGATGGGTCGGACGCAGGATTGGCGCCTACCAGATCATTGAGCAGATCGGCCGGGGAGGTATGGGGGAGGTATACAAGGCGGTGCGTGCCGATGACCAGTATCGAAAACAAGTTGCGGTAAAACTGGTAAGGACTGGCTTCGCGTCGAACGCGGTGCTGATGCGGTTCAAGGCTGAACGACAGATCCTGGCCAGCCTGGAGCACCCGAACATCACCCGGCTTCTCGACGGAGGCACGACCGATTCGGGTGTGCCTTACTTTGTCATGGAACTGGTCGAGGGGCAACCCATTGATGTGTATTGCGACGGTCATTCCCTTCCAATCATTGAACGGTTGAAGCTATTTCTCAACGTCTGCTCTGCAGTGCAGTACGCCCATCAGAATCTGTACATCCATCGCGACTTGAAGCCGAGCAACATTCTCGTGACCGCGAACGGCACGCCCAAACTGCTGGACTTCGGCATCGCCAAGATTCTGGACCCAACCTCCTTTCCGACAAACACCGATGCGACGATCACCGGAATGCGGGTCCTGACACCGGAATACTCTAGTCCTGAGCAGGTGCGCGGTGAAGTCATCGCGACGACCAGCGATGTCTACTCATTGGGGGTAGTGCTATACATTCTGCTGACCGGCTGCCATCCCTGCTCTTTTGGCGGCCGCACTGCTCTGGAGGTGGCGAGGGCAGTCTGCGACACAGAACCATCAAGACCTAGTGAGACGGTGCACCAAGACAATGGCGTTGGAGTCAGCGTTGAGTCGATCAGCCTGGCGCGGGGCACGCGGCCGGAGAAACTTCGGCGACAACTCTCCGGTGATCTGGACAACATCGTTCTCAGGGCACTTCGCAAGGAGCCACAACGCCGGTACCCGTCGGTGGAGCAACTGGCGCAGGACATTCGGCGACATCTCGACAATCTGCCGGTCCAGGCCCGCCCCGACACCTTCGGATATCGTGCTTCGAAATTTGCCCACCGTCACAAGGCAGGTGTGATCGCCGCGGTTACCGTGATCCTGACAATCCTTGCGGGTTTGACTGTGATTTTGCGGGAGGTACGGATCGCTCGGGCCGAGCGTGCCCGGGCAGAACAGCGATTCAACGACGTGCGCGCGCTGGCAAGTTCTGACCTGTTCGAACTCCATGACGCCATCTCGCAGCTTCCCGGTTCGGCTTCGGCCCGGCATCTCGTTATCCAGCGCTCCCTGCTCTATCTCGACCGACTCAGCAAGGACCGGATTGAAGACCGTGACCTGATGCGCGAACTGTCCGTGGGGTACCAGCGAATCGCCGACCTGCAGGGAAATTTCAGCGGGCCCGGCATCGGAGATTCGAAGGCGGCGCTGGCAAGTTATAGCAAGGCGCTCGCGCTTCGAGAAGCGCTGGTCGCTGGCTCGAAGAACGATATCAACGAACTTCAGGGCGAGTTAAAGCTGTTTCAGAGTTATCTGAGGTGCCTGCTGGCTACCGGTAGAGTGGCGGATGGATCTCGCATGGCACGCCGCGCCCTTCAAGTCGCCGAAGAAATCGCCCACGATCAGCCACAAGACGCTGCTCAGGTTGACGTGGTTCGGGCCCATTTGCAGCTCGGCTGGTTCCTGGGTGGTAACGGGTCATCACCCAGCACCCGCGAGATACCTGAGGCCATCGAGCATGACCGTCAAGCCTTGAGCGCGTTGAAACAAGTTGCTGGTGGAAACCCGACGGCACCGCTCAGAGCGGCCATTTCCAGCACCAATTTGACCCTTGCCTTTCATCTGAACCGCGCACGACAGTTTGAGGATTCCCAACACCTGTTTGACGAAGTCATCGCGGCGGAAAAGGATCGGCCCAGCCTGTCGGTCTACATGCTTGCGATCGCCTACAACTCGCGCGGGATGATGTTCGAGCGTTCTGGCGAGCAGCGGAAAGCGCTGGCCGATTACTCACAGAGTCTGGAAGTCGCTCAAAAAGTGGTCGCTGCGGACGCGAGCGATCTTGATGCACGGACAGCCGCGGAAATCGAGAAGGCTCACGTCGCGATGCAGCGCGCGCGCCTCGGCGAGACGAAAAAAGGACTCAACACTTTAGAGACAATAATCCTCAGGTTTGAACCGGTGGCCAGCGCGGATCCCACAAAGACCTTTTACCAAAACCTTCTCGGGATCGGTTATTCCTATTGCGGGGAAATCCTTTCGGTAATGGGCAGCCACGAGGAGGCCCGGGCGAGCTACGCCAAAGCGCTCTCCACGGCGGAGGCAATTTCGAAGATCGATTCCGAGGATCTGGATTCCCGGCTGACCATTGCCAAGACCCACGTGGCAACGGGGGTCGTGATGGCAAAGGCAATGCACTACAGCGAAGCCCAAAAAGAGCTGGACCTTGGAGTTGCATCGGCACAGGAGCTGCTGCGCCTGCGTCCTGCCGACAGCGAGGTCCTGGAAACTGCGGGAAACGCGCGTGCCGACTCCGCAATGCTGAAAGGTTGCTCCGACGGGCAGTCATGCCGTGCTGCAGCCGGTCTGCCATTACCGACCCCAATAAACTAAACCGTCGATTTTCACTTCATTGGAACGTTGGGGTGAAGCCCTTTGCCTTTGTGTGTCTTTCGCCCGACTGTGGAACTCGGCGGTATTGTCTCAGTTTGAATTTCACTCTCTTTGCGGAGTCATCCCGGAGCCCCGCGTTCTTACCGGGGGGCGAGGGATCTCGGGAACAGCAGGCATCTTTTCGCATGTTAAACTAGTAGTTCCCATGGCTACGATTCAACGCAGAAAGGCCGTTACCGCAGTCGTTGGAGGTGTGCGTGTCGGCTCGGATGCACCGGTTGTGGTGCAATCCATGACCAATACCGATACCGCGGACATCCCCTCGACTGTGCAGCAGGTGGCGGCACTGGCCCGCGCCGGGTCAGAACTGGTGCGCGTGACGGTGAACAACGACGACGCTGCCGCGGCCGTGCCCCGCATCGTCGAGGAACTCGACAAGCAGGGCGTGCGGGTGCCCATTATCGGCGACTTTCATTACAACGGGCACGTCCTGCTGACCAAGTATCCGGAGTGCGCGCGCGATCTGGCGAAGTACCGCATCAATCCGGGTAACGCCAGCATTGGACGAACCGGCGACTCCAATTACCGCACCATGATCGAAGTGGCGGCGAAGAATGCGAAGCCGGTACGAATCGGCGTGAACTGGGGATCGCTCGACTCGGCGCTGCTGACTCAAATGATGGACGAGAATTCGCGGCTCGACGAGCCCAAGGATGCGCGCGAAGTGACTATGGAAGCCATGGTGGTGAGCGCGCTTAACTCGGCGAAACTAGCCGAGAAGTACGGGCTGCGTCCCGACCAGATCATCTTGAGCGCGAAAGTCAGCGGAGTCCAGGATCTGATCGACGTCTATCGCGCGCTGGCAGCGCGCTGCGAGTATCCGCTGCATTTGGGATTGACCGAGGCGGGGATGGGCGCGAAGGGCGTGGTGGCGTCGAGCGCGGCGATGGGCGTGGTGCTGCAGGAAGGCATTGGCGACACGATCCGTGTCTCGTTGACGCCCGCTCCCGGTGGTGATCGCACCGAAGAAGTGCGGGTGGCGCAGCAGATTCTGCAATCGATGGGCATTCGCAGTTTCACGCCTCAGGTTACGGCGTGCCCAGGTTGCGGGCGCACTACCAGCACGTTCTTCCAGGAGATGGCGGAGCAGATTCAGTCGTATCTGCGCGAGCAGATGCCGTCGTGGAAAGGGCGCTACGTGGGCGTCGAGGAGATGAAGCTTGCCGTCATGGGCTGCGTAGTCAATGGCCCGGGTGAGTCGAAGCATGCCAACATTGGCATCTCGCTGCCTGGAACCTTCGAGGAGCCCAAGGCCCCCGTTTATGTGGACGGGCGGCTGTTCACCACCCTGAAGGGGGATCGGATCGTGGCGGAGTTTATCGAAATTCTCGACGAGTACGTTGACTCGCATTATGCCGCGAGAGAAGTGAGCGCCGAAGTCGCCACTCGCCATTAAACGTCCGCGCGCGGCCAACTCACAATAACTTGTCGTAGAGACGTTGCTTGCAACGTCTTTGACGCCAACGTGTGGAATCCCGAGTGTGGAATGCTCACGGCAGAGACGTAGCAAGCTACGTCTCTACGAGGGCACCTATTGGCCGCTCAGAAGGAAAATGGGATTCTGCGGCGGGGGTTGGCCGCCCGGCGGGGCGGTGGCCGCGCTGAAGGGAGCGGCCAAGTCGCTCACCAGTTGATCTGGGGTGTTGATCCCTCCGGTGGAGAGATCGCTTGTCGTCGCTCGAATGTCGGCGATCGAGCCCGCGTCGCAAAGGCTCACATAAACATGGCTGCTGTCAGCTGCGGCCGCGGTGAACATGCGGAAGCGGGTTGTGCCGGGGGCATAGGTGGGAGCCGGGTCGCAAGATGAGACCCTGGCCACTGCGTATTGCGTAGCCGCGAACTGCGGTCGGGTCAGCAATGAAATAGACGGCGACAGCAGGGAAGTCGACGATGAAATGGGCTTGACGGTCATGCTGCGCGCGTCATACACCGTGAGCCTGGGAATGATGCACTGCACAGACGTCCCGACATTCGGGTCGGGGCACGCCGACTGCGTCTCGTAGCTGGCGACGTAAAAGCGGGAACCATCCGGCATCACCGTGACTGAAACCGGCGAGCATCCGTTCGGGCAAGGGGCATTTGTACCCGTGGTCATGGAGATCGCTGACAAGAGTGTGGGCGCGTCCGAGGTTGCATCAAAGACGTAAACGGCTGCGGCCGTGGGATTCGTCACGTACAGCCGGTTCCGGGTCTTGTCGTAAAGCACGAAGTTGGCGCCGGGGCCGCCCACCGATTGACTTGACGTCACAGTGTTCGTGGCGGTACTGATGGTGAGCAACGCCCCGTCACCCTGAGTGACGACGTACAGGAACTTGCTGTCTACGCTCGCCGCTGCCCACACCGGCGTGCTGCTGCCAGTCGGAAGGGCAATCGTTGCCAGCGTCGACAAATCGGTAGGAGATAGGTCCATGATGGTGCCAGCGACCGTGGGACTTCCCTGGTTGACCACGTAGAGATTCTGCGCGTTGGGCGTCTCGGCCAGTGCAACCGGGTGCGTGCCCGGGCCGAGGTAGGCGATTTCGGTGATCGTGCTCTGGCCCGGATTGAGCACGGCGACAGAATCGGTGCTGCTGAGGGAACAGTTCGGGTCGTTTTCGGCGCCGTAGTTGGCCAGGTAAACGGCGCCGGCTTGAGCTGTGGCCAGGAAGTCCGGTTGGTAGGAACAGGAGAGCGGAATGGGAATGGTCGCAGTTCCACTGCTACCGCTCGGCAGCCCGAGGACCGAATCACTGTACTGGAGCGTGGTCCCGCTGACTGCAGTTAGCGTGAAGCTACCGTCGTAGGCATTAGGGCTGTTGCCAGTAACGACTACGCCGGAGATGATGACTACGCCTCCCACCTGCGCCTTGACCAGAGGGGCGCTCAGTGTGACCGTGACCAGGCCCGTGGTGTCTTCGGAAATGGCGGTGATGGCAGACGACTGATCCGCTCCGACGTTCGGCAGCGTAAATATCGTCGGCGTACCCAGACCCGTCGCAACGCTGCTGTCGCCCGCCGGAGTGAAAGCAGTGACCACGTCAACTCCTCCCACGTCCAGACTGCCCGCGCTGGCCACGAATATCCGGGAATTGTTGGGAAGAGCCGCAGCATGAGTGGGATTGATCCCCATGTTCGCGACTCCGATGGTGCTGTCGCCGGAGACGTCGATCTGCAGGGCCGTGCCGGGATTCGAGAGCACGTTGTTACTGATGCCGAACACGGCGTGGAAATTCGCGGGGTTAGGCGGGGTGGTGCTGACCGGAATCACTACCGGGCGATAGACCTGCCCGCACGAAGCCCACAGCAAAGTCGCCAGCGCCATTGCGGCCAGCCAGCCCACACGTCGGACACTCATCGTCACCCCGGAGAAGAAATTCTGGTTCAAAACGATTGTAGAAAGAAACGACTATTGTAACGATTGCCGGGCCCTGGCGCTAGCGACGGGCGAGCTAGGTAGTGCCTCAATCTGAATCGTGGCCATTCTGTTTTGGACGGCGTCATCCTGCGCGCAGCCGCTCTTCAGGCGGAGCGAAGAGCCTGTCCTGAGCGAAATCGAAGGAATCTCCCGGGCATCACTGCCGGGGGAGATTCCTCGCCCCGCTGGTGAAAGCGCGGGGCCTCGGAATGACGCCTCAACGAAACCTGAAGATTCAAACTGAGGCACTACCGCAAGTTACCGCTCTCAGTTCAGGATGCGGGCGAGTGGGGTTGCGGATGCCCACGATCTGTGGTGTTTGGGGCAGTGGCGTTTGAACGGCAAAGCCTGCTCTAGCCGCGTCCGCGGCGTGTCTTTGCTACGGCGGTGCGCGGTTCTTCGACGTCGGCCGTGGCGGCTGGTTTTTTCTTGCCCTCCATCTGGGCCAGACTTTGCTTCAACGCGGCCATCAGGTCCACAACCGGGGCCAGTTTCTTGGGCTTCTCCGCAGCCGCGACTTCTCCGCCTTCGAGTTTGGTTTCGATCAGCTTCTTCAAGTTTTCCTGGAAGGTGTCTTGGTACTTCTCCGGATCCCATTCGGCGGCCAGGGCTTCGATCAGTTGATGCGCTACTTTAACTTCTGCATCTTTCAATTCCACGTCGGGTGCGCCGAAGCCTTCGACCTTCTTCACTTCTTCGGAGTAGTACATGGTGTGCAGCATCATTCCGCCTTCATGCGGGCGCAGAAAGACGGTGTATTCGCGGTTATGCATGGTGATTTTGGCGATGGCCACGTATTCGCTTTCTTCGAGCGCCTTGGTCAGCAAGGCATAGGGGCGGCGTCCGGCCTCTTCCGGCATCATGTAGTACGACGACTCGAAGTAGACGGGGTCGACTTCGCTCTCCTTCACGAATTCGAGGATCTCCATCGTCTTAGCGGTCTGCGGCTCAATCTTTTTAATCTCGTCGGGCTCGATGATGATGTATTCGTCCTTGCGAAACTCATAGCCTTTGACCATGTCGCTGCGGTCGACCACGACGTTTTCTGCCTGGCAAACGTATTGCTGTTTGAGGCGCGACTTGTCGGTGCGGTGCAGCATGTTGAAGGAAATGCCGCTGCTGCGCGCGCCCGAAAAAAGCCGTACGGGCATGGAGATGAGTCCGAAAGTTAAGTGGCCTGACCAGGTCGACGATGGCATAGTTCCTCTCGCAGTTGTCCGCGAAGCCCGGCAGGATTCGGGGACATAAAACGCTAAACCCCACAGCAGTGAGAGTTTAGCCTAGAACACCCCTTGGATGCACCAATCGCGTGGCACGGTGGGGTACGGGGAACCGAAATTTTAAGCCGGAGGGGATGGGGCTCCGGCTTAAAATTTCGGTTCCCCGTACCCCACCGTGC
>Ga0209698_10004314_pt1 | contig 15607 bp, 12 predicted proteins | sample LitLauG_LLR_2012_FD_187203 | JGI IMG/M metagenome (GOLD analysis project Ga0209698, IMG submission 187203) | Freshwater sediment microbial communities from Pennsylvania, USA - Little Laurel Run_MetaG_LLR_2012 (SPAdes) (version 2) | ecosystem: Environmental > Aquatic > Freshwater > Creek >...
CGGGCGTCAGGCGCCGGGCGTCCGGCGAGTCGAGGGACCCGGTGTTTGGCTGGGGGCTTGTGAGCTCTTTGCCAGAGTCAACACCCCCACCCTGTCCGTCCCCTGAACGGACGGACGAGGGTGGGGCACCCTTGGGGTTTGTGTTTTGCTGATCCTCTTTCCAGGAGAAGAGGCCGCTTTCGCGCAGCACTTCTTCGCTGAACTCTTCTTTCAGGCGATCGCGCAGGAGGAAGCCGGAATCGGGGGCGTAGCCGATGCGGAAGCGGGCGATCATTTCCTGATCCAGGCCGCGGCCCACAAGGTACTCGCGGGCTCGCGCCCCTTCCGGACGTTTCAGACAATCCTGAAAAAACGCCACCGCGCGTTCGTGGACGTCGAGCAACTGTCCGCGCAGGCGCGCTTCCCTGGCCTCGCCCGGGGTCGAATAACTCGCCTTGGGGATGGGGATGCCCAGCTTCTGCGCCACGAGGCGGACGGATTCGGGGAACGTGATGTTCTCAACCTTCTGGATGAAGCTGAACACGTCTCCGGAAACGCCGCAGCCGAAGCAGTGATAGAACTGGCGCGTGGCGTGGACGGAAAACGAGGGCGTCTTTTCGCCGTGGAAGGGGCAGAGTCCGGAGAAGTTTTGCGCGCCGGCCTTCTTCAGCTTGACGTAGTCGCCGATGATGCGGACGATGTCCGCCTGTTGCTTGACTGTGTATGCGAAGTCGCCGGGGTTGGCCATTTTGAAGACAGGAATGTTCTTTTGAATTGTGCGGTATGAAGTGGGTCGAGTTGAAGATAGCAGAGGCGAATTGTTGTGGAGAAGCTGTGGGAATCAGGAATTGTCCTGATCGCAAGGGCGGAAAACGGTGTCCGCCCCAGGTACTCGACCTTTCAAAGCCTCACACTTATGCCACAAATTTCCGGAACAGAGCATTGGTGGGCCGGCGGGGAAAACGTTCGCGCCGAACCTGAGGAGGGTCGCTCGCTTTCGCTCGCGGGGCGGACCAAAGGGTCCGCCCCTACATGGCTTGCGTGACGCTCTCTTTGCGGGCAGGCCAGTCGATATGTGCAGGGTATTGCACTAGTGTTGCAGAGCCGCGCCCCAAGCGGCATCCCGGCGAAAAAAGGGATCCGTCTGTTTGCTGGCTAGCAAAGACCAGAACCAAAATCCCAGACAATCTGCTTAGTAGGAGGAACGGCAGGTTCTTTCGGTTTGGTCCACTCCTCCAGCGATCGATCCCCGGTTCCAGGGCGCACGTGCTCGCGTAAGTCGGCCCCGTTCATATTCATTCCCCCGCGCAGGAGATTGGTGTGAGAGGCAGGCTGTTCAGGATTTTTTCGCGCGACGAGGGCCAAGATCTGGCGGAGTACGCCGTGATGGTGGCTTCGATCCTCTTGCTTGTGTTCGGGATGGCGAGCGTGATCGGGGCACATACGAGCAACATTTTTTCGCAAGTTAACAGCGCCTTTCATCAAACGCATTCGGACCAGGGGGAATAGCCGCAGCGCCTGAAGGCGTCGCCTGATACGAATCGTGCTGACCCCGCCTTGATACGAATCGCGCATCCTCACGCACTCTGAGTCGTGCCTTCCACCAAAACCAAGGGGTGTGGTCGACACTTTCCGGCACGCTCCCCCTCGCTTCGCTCAGGGTCGCGGGGCGGACCAAAGGGTCCGCCGCTACACGTGTCTGGTCGTACAAATCTGCTTGGCTCCGCGGTCGCTCGTCCTAGACGCCCCGATCACAGGCGACGCGGAATCCGTAGTCGGCGTATTGGAATTCGGGGGGGATGCTGGAGCGGGCGGAGCAGCGGGCGACCTTGATGAAGTGGCGCCAGGATCCGCCGCGGGAGGCCTTGCGCGTTCCGCCGTCCGGGCCGCGCGGATTGCGCTCGGGCGAGACGGCGTAGTAGTTCGGGTCGTACCAGTCACTGCACCACTCGTGGACGTTGTCGCCGATGTTGTAAATCCCGAAGCTGTTGGGAGCGTAGCGCGCGACCGGTTCGGGGCCTTTCTGCCAGCGCTCGGCGTAGTCGGGCAGCGACTGCGGCGGATCGTCGCCCCAGGGGAACTGCTTCTGTTCGAGTGTGCCGCGGGCGGCGCGTTCCCATTCGGCTTCGGTGGGAAGGCGATAGGCTTTCCCCGACTTCTCACTCAGCCATTCGCAGTAGCGAGTCGCTTCGTGCCAGGAGACGCCGGCCACAGGCTGTTGCGGATGATTGAAGTTGGAATCGGTCCAGAACGGCGGCGGCAGTGTTCCGGTTCCACGCAGAAAGCGGTCATATTCGGAGTTGGTGACTTGGGTCGCGGCGAGGAGGAATGCGTCGACCCAGGCGCGGTGGATCGGACGCTCGCAGTCCTGGCCGGAATTGGAGCCCATCAGGAACCAGCCTTCGGGGATGAGCACAAGTCCGGGCTCGATTGGGGAAGCGGCGTCTGCTGCGGCGATCTGCGTGGGGCTGGACATGCTGGCCGTTGCTGCAATTGCCGGCGCGAGCTAGAGTTTACCAGCGCGGCGGGGAGGACAGCGATGGCAGAGAAGAAATTACGCTTCCAAGTGAAACTGGAAGGCAGGGAGGGCAGCGAAGTCGCGTGGATGAATGCTCCGTTCGATGTGCCGGAGACCTTCGGGACACGGGCGCGAGTGCCGGTGCGCGGGACGATCAATGGCTTTGCGTTTCGTTCGTCCCTGATGCCGATGGACGGCTGTCACGGCATGGCGGTGAACCGGGCCATGCGCCTGGGAGCCAAGGCCAAGGCGGGAGACATCGTCAACGTGGTGATGGAGCGGGATACGGGGGAGCGGACGGTGGAAGCGCCGGCGGAACTGCAGCGGGAGTTGGCGAAGAGCAAGACCGCGCGGGAACGGTGGGAGACGCTGGCGTTCACGCACAAGAAGGAAATGGCGCGGTGCATCGCGGATGCGAAACAAGAGGAGACGAAAAAACGGCGGCTGGCGAAGGTGATGCAGGCTTTGAAGAGTGGGGCGAAGTGGACGGGGTGAGCCCCGGGCGCCGCCTCGATCTGCGTAATCCGTGATGCTCGGCGAACGAGTTCAAAGACTTGAACCACAGAGGGCACAGAGGAACACGGAGCAAACCGGAGACTGATCAATGTTGGTCGGCTGGCTCTCGCACGCTACCTCAAGGCACCGTGGCGGTTTCCTTCACCGAGGGCGCAGCGCTTTGACAACCTCGCCTATGCGGTTTTCCTGGAACAGACGGATGGCGGCGATTCCGGCGGCTCCGGCTTCGAGGCAGGATTGGGCATTTTCGAGCGTGATTCCTCCCAGGGCCAGGACCGGGATCTTTGCCTGGCAGGCTTTTTTCAAAAGCGGCAAGCCCGTGGATTGTGCGCCGGGGGCGTCTTTTTTTTCGAAGACTGGGGCAAAGACGGCGAAGGTGGCGCCTTCGGCTGCGGCTTTGGTTACTTCTGCTGGGGAGTGGCAGGAGACGGCGATCAGAGGTGCACGTGGTGAGTTCTCGCGGGCGAGGGCGCCCGCGCCACACTTTGTCCACATTGCTCGTACTTCCTGCGGGGATAGGTCGTTGGAGCGGAGGTGGACGCCTTCGGCTGCCGCGGCTCGCGCTATGTCGGTGCGGGAGTTGATCAGGAGGGCCGTTCTTAAGTCCCGGTTTTCAGCTCTCAGTTGCGCCAGTATCGCGACGGCTTCTCGTGCCAGCGATTCGAGATCCCTCGTCTGGAGATCTTTTTCGCGGAGCTGGATGTAGTCCACTCCATTGCGGGCGGCTTCGGCGATTTTTTCAAGCAGGAGGCGGCGGCGTGTGGGCTCGTCGGGGGCGAGTGCGGTTCGGTCGGTGATGAAGTAGAGGAGGCAGCTCGCGGGCATCAGCTTTTGAGCTATCAGCTTGATGGGGAAAAAGCAAGGAGTGCGAGGCCAGTCTGAATTTCTGAGTTGCGCGTTATCTCAGGGCTCGTTTTCTGCAGCGGGCAATCTCCGTCCGGTAGAAAGCGGTTGCTGGGAGATCCCTCCCTGCGCCTGAAAGGCGGCTCCGGTCGGGATGACGCCGACGGACGGAAAAACGGCTGCGGTCGTGGTGGCCCTGAGCCGGGCTTTGCCCGGCTGGACAGCCGGGGGCGGCTGTCCGTACATGGACATCGGGACAGGCTTGGCGGCTGTCCCTACATGGAGCTATGGTCTGGTTTTGGCGATATCGGGTAGGACTTCGCCTGATTTTTTCGGTGTGCCGCCCAGGTGGTATTTCGTCAGGCCGTCGCGGAGGAATTCGAAGGCCTCGTCGGGGCTGTCGACGATCTTGAACTGTTCCAGGTCTTCGGCCGCGACGGCGCCGGCATCCACGAAAGCCTGGAAGTTGATGATCTTGTTCCAGTATTCGCTGCCGTAGATGATGACGAGGATTTTTTTCGCCAGCTTGTCGGTCTGGGCGAGGGTGAGGATCTCGAACAGTTCGTCCATGGTGCCGAAGCCGCCGGGGAAGATGACCAGTCCCTTGGCCAGGTAGGCGAACCAGAACTTGCGCATGAAGAAGTAATGGAACTGGAAGTTGAGCGACGGGGTGATGAACTGGTTGGGATGCTGCTCAAACGGCAGCTGAATATTCAGCCCGATGGATTTGCCTCCGGCTTCGTGGGCGCCTTTGTTGGCGGCTTCCATGATGCCGGGGCCTCCGCCGGTGGTGACCACGAAACGGTGGCGGCGGGCGGGAATGGTTACCGACCACTTGGTGAGCCGGTGGGCGAGGCGGCGCGCGTCTTCGTAGTAGCGGGCCATATCGACGCCGGCCTGGGCGCGTTTCAGGTCTTCCTCGAGCTTGGCGGCGGGCACGCCGGCGTGTTTGCTGGTGACTTCATTCAGCGCTTGCGCGGCGTCCTTGCGTCCGTGAAAACGGGCGGAGCCGAAAAACACGACCGTATCCTGAATCTGCTCGCGGCGAAAGCGAGCCAGCGGTTCCTGGTACTCGGCGAGGATACGCAGGATGCGTCCGTCAGGACTGTCGAGGAACGGTTCGTTCTGATAGGCGACCGGCGCGGAATTGAGCATCTCTGTCATTCGGCACTCACTCGTTGGCTTGGCCTCGGCGGCTGGCGGAGTTGGCGACAGCGCGCGGTCGAGCTTCGCTCGACTGGACAGCCCCTTCGACTCCGCTCAGGGCAGGCGAGGGCAGCTGTCCCTACATGGTACGGTTGTCCCCCATCATACCGTGACGGGGTAGACAAGGATGTTACTCCTAAGCTGCGGCTAGTAGTGTTCGTGGTAGTGCAGGGCTTCCCAGAAACCGATCCAGATATCGAGCAGGCCGAGCCCGCTGCAGAGGCCGCGGAAGAAGCCGTGGGTGACCACGACCTTCAAGGCCGGGTACGAGATAAGGAGCGTGTTGTCCGTCCACTCCGGAGTCCAGGGAAGAATGATCAGCAGCACTCCCGCCACCGCGCTGACCAGCACGAAAAGGAAAACCGAGAGGCGATGCATCCAGAGCTGCACGCGGCTCGAAGCCGCGGGCGGGGACTGAGGAGGATCGAGCAGCGCGGTGTGTGCGTCGGCACGCTGCGTTTCGCCGGGCGGGGTTTGGCCGGGAGTGGCGAAAGGGGAGGGATCGGTCATGAACGGCGATCCCCTTGTGAGCCGTCGATGCGGTCCAGCGGGACTCGACCAAGGGCAGGGGCGAGATCGCGGAAGTGGGAGCTGGATCGAGACCGGAGACGATACGGTACAAAACCCATCCGGCTATTCTACGGCCTCAGGGCCTTAATGCGCTCGGCCACGTCGCGATAGTCGATGTTGCTGCCGTAGACTTCCATGAAGTGCCGGAGGGCAGCGGGCTTGTCGCCGGAAGATTCGTAAGCCGAGGCCAGCTCATAGTTGAGGGCAACGCGGGTCTCGCCATCGATGCCGGAGACGCCGAGAGCCTTGGCGTACCAGCGGACGGCGGCCTCGGGAACCCCTTTTTCCAGGAAACACTGCGCCAGCCAGGTGTAGGTCTGCATGACCTGGGTGAAGGGGCGTCCGCGATCGAAGGCCTGATAAGCCTTTTGCAGCTCGCCGATCGCTTCGTCGAGCAATCCCATTTCGCGGAAGGCGATGCCCAGGTTGTAGTGGGTCTCGGGGTCTTCGTCGGCAGCGCCGACACCGGATTCCAGATCCTTCTTTACCTCGCCAAACATCTCTGCCAGATCGACGCCGGCGTCTTCGATGAAGGGCGAGGCTTTGGCGGCGGCCGGAGGCGCAGGCAGATGCGGCGCCGGGGGAGAAGGCGGTTGCGGATGGGCGGCCTCCACCGGCGGAGTTCTCATCACTGCAGCGCTGGGCTGCGGGGCAACCGGAGCGGACGAGGTTGCACTGGCGGCTGCGGCACTGGCGCGCACCGGCTCAGCCTTCGACGGCGCAGGCACCGGTTGCGGCACGGGAGCGGGCTTGGCCTTGGCGACTTCCGCGGGCGCGATTGGAGGCTTGGGAACCGGCGCCGCCTTGAGGAAGTCCTGGCCGACCGAAGCATCAATATCGGCGACAAACTGGCCCGTGAGCGGAGAGGTGGCCGGCGGAACGGCGGGCGCGGCCTTGGCGACGGCAGCCGGGCGTAGACTTGCCTGCTGCGCAAGAGCCGCAGCGGGGGCCACCGTAACCGGCAGGAACTGCTCGCCCAGCGACGATTCGAGGTCGGAAACAAATTCGGTGAGGATTCCCGGCGCTGCGGGCGCGTGGGCGGCCACCGGCTCGGGCTGCGGCTGCGGTTCGGCCTTGGGCGCGACCGTGGCCGCGGCGGCGACCGGCTGTTCGACCATTTGCGGCGCGGGCTCGACAACCGCCGGTTCCGCCACTTCGACGGCCGGTTCTTCGCTCTCGACTATCTCAATTTCAGCTTCGGGCTCTTCGGCCGTGTGGACTTCCACCGCGTGGACTGGGGCGGCGGGCTCCTCGGCGGCGACTTCTTCGACGGCAACTTCCTCGGGCTCGCCGGCCGGAATATCTTCCGGGTTCAGCTCTTCGATGGTGATTTCCTCCGCGGGGACTTCGGCGGCGGAAGCTTCGGCATTTGCGGCTTCGAGAGCAGCCTCCACCTCGGTACGAAGAGGATCGATGCTGGCGTGGTCGTGGGTCAGCGTCTGCAGACGGGCGAGCGTGGCCATGGCCTGCTCGGGCATGCCCTGGGCAAGGTAGAACCGGATTCCCTCGATGGTTTCGTCGATCTCTTCCTGCGAGTGCGCGGCGGAGACGGGTTGTACCGCTTCCGGCTCTGGAGCGGGCTCTTCGGCGACGGCTTCGGCCGCTGCGACTTCCGGCTCGCCTTCGATGGTGATCGTGTCGTCCCACTCGGAGGACAAGTCGATTTCCCCGGAATCGCCGGACGAAGCGGCTTCGACTGTGATCTCGGGCACTTCTTCGGCGGCAGGGGCGGCCTCGGCTTCCGGCTCAACCGTAATTTCTTCGGCAGGCTCGACCGGCATCGCGGGCCAGGGCGCAGCCTCGAGCGCGGCGGGAGCCTCGTGGCTTTCTTCGCCAGACGGAGTTTCTTCCACCTCTGTGGCTTCGGCGGGCTGCTCTTCGACCGCGAACTCTGCCACCGGGCTCTCGACCGGCGCGGCCGGCGGAGCGGGAGCATCCAGAAAAATGTGGGCTTCTTCGTCGGAAGCGTTGGGGGCGGGAGCCGAGGAGCGTTCCTCGTAGCGCTCGGCGAGTTCGCCGTAGCGAGTGGCTTCCTCGGGGTAACCGGCGTCGGAGTAGAGGGTCTGCAGAGCGCGGCAGCAGACGGCGGCATCGGCGAAACGGCCGGCGCGCGTGTGCAGAGCGGCGAGCCGCTGGTTGAGGCGCAGATCGGTGGGCGCCTGGGGCAGAACCGCGACCAGCGGTCCCAGCGCCTTGGCCGGCATATTGTAGGAAATGAACAACTCGGCGTCGGTGAGGGCGGAGCGGATCGACAACGCCACTTCATCGGAATAGTGCTGGTGCAGGGCGGGCGCCGTTGCCTCCAGATCGTCGATCAGGACGACGGCCTCTTCCGGCGTGATCAGCTTGGTGCCGGTGGAGCCGCTGAGCTGGCTGACCACCTGCTGATAGTTCTGCATGTGCAGCGGGTTCTGCGGCTCGACGGAGGCCAGCTTCTGGTACAGGTCGCGGGCGCGAGGCAGATCGCCGGATTGCACGCTGGCGTGAGCCAGCAGTTCGAGCACTTCGCTGACGTGCGTGGTTTCGCCGGCCTTGTTGAACAGGTCGAGCAGCTTCTGCAGCGAATCGGGATTCTCGCGCACGTGCCCGATGATGGTGTGCAGGTGGTCGAGAACCTTGTCGGAGTTCTCCGCCAGCAGGCGTTCGGCGTGCTGATCATACAACTGGAGCGCGGTTTCGTACTGGCCGGCCTGCATGAGCGAGTCGGCCAGGGTGGAGATGGCGGACAAGTCGTTGTGGACGGTGAGCAACTTGCTGGCGACCGCTCCGCCTTCGGAGAGTTGCCCGGTCTGGAGATAAGCTTTGAGCAGATCGCGCAGGCCGTCAGGGTTGGAGTCGATGTCGGCGACTTTCTTCAGCACCGTTGTGGCGCCGGCGGCATCCCCGGACTCCAGCAGATTCTTGCCCTGCATCAGCAGCGCGTAAGTGTTGCCCGGATCGAGGGCGAGCATGCGCTGCAGGATTTCTTCGGCGCCGCTGAGCGCTCGCTTGGAGCGCAAGCTTTCGGCGGCGGCGCTGAAAATCTGCCAGGCTTCGGTTTTCTTGCCGAGACGGACGTACACTTCGGCTAACCGGATGCGCATGGCGCTGTTTTCCGGATCCATTTCGAGGATCTTCTGGAAAATCCGGACCGCGTTTTCGAGTTCTCCCGCCTTCAGAAATTCTTCGGCGACCTGCAGGTACTGGGCGCGGGCGTCATTGAACAGGCCCTGCTGGGTGTAGAGTTCAGCCAGCTTCAGCAGGCTCTCGAGCGACGGCTTGAGCTTGCTGATCTTCTTGTACATGGCGATGGCCTTGACCGTGAAACCCTGGCTGGCGTAGGCATCGCCGACGGATTTAAAACATTCGGTAGCTTTGTCGCTTTCGCCGATACGCGAGTAGAGATCGCCGACGGTGTTGGTGACCGTCAGGTCTTTGGCATCGTTCTTGAGGATCTTCTCGTACTCCGAGATGGCATTCGGCAGTTTGCCCTGTTGGACGTACTTCTCCGCATTGGCGAGGACTTTCTGTTTGTTGAAGCCAAACAACGCCATAAGAGTGCGAACTCCAGACCCCGGTGTGCGACAAGAGACGCGTTAACGTTTCAGGAGAATGCTCCCCTGGTACATGCCGTGAGGGTCACCTTTCCTATCGGCAGATGGCCGTCCGGACAAGGCCAATTGTACGTCCCGAGGACAGGGAAGGCATGGTTACTAAGGGTTACCGGAAGGGAGTGTACGAGTGGGTTACGAAGGAAACCGGGATTTGGGATGCTTGTCTGGGATGAGGCTGCCGGTTGGGGCGAGTCCCGGCTGGTTTTCAGCGCCAAATTTTCCTCGGCGGCTCACGGCGCGACTGATGTGTTGCTCCGCTGGGGAGATATGCCACTTGCCTGGTGTCCCGGAAATACGCGGGTTAAGCTTCGGAGCGCAAATTTTTCGAGGAAGCGAAGGGGGGCGCGCAGGCTCAGGGCATCGGTCCTTGGCTCGCTTCGCTCGCGGGGCGGACCAGAGGGTCCGCCCCTACACGTGTCTGAGACGCTGCGCAGGATACTCGCTGGCTGGTCATTTCTCGGAGACACTTTCCAGACCGCTGAGCGATTCAATGCGGACGCGGAAGAAAAGCGGGGGAATCAACTCCTGGCCCGATTGGAGCTGGCGTTCGGCGAGGGCGTTGAGCCACCAGCGGTACGGGCGGTCCAGCAGCTTGCGCGCATGCTCCAATTCCAGTTCGAATTGCGGTTCCTTCAGTTCCTGGTACGAGCCGCCGGCGATTACGCTCTGCCACTGGAATGGGCTGGCGATCTCATCGGTCTGCAGAGAGACTCTGGGATTCGAGCGCATCCACCTGATCTTCTGGCCGACCGTCGAGAAGAAATAGAGATGCTCGCTTTCATAGACGAAGTTGATGGGCACGACGTAGGGTTGATCTTCGTGGGAGCAGCCCAGGCGTCCGAAGGAGGAGCGGGCTAACAACGCACGGCATTCATCGGCGGTCATTTCTCGCATGGACATAGTTCTAATCCTACCTCGGGAGCGGCCAAGACGTGCTAAGCCGGCACACTTTGCGCCGGACGCATTTTTTGGGAGGGCTCTGCGCCGGTTGGCTGCCGCTGATACGTTCCGGCACGCTCCCCCTGCTTTGCTCGGGGTCGCGGGCGGACCAAAGGGTCCGCCCCTACACGTGTGTTATACAAATCTGCTATTTGCTGGGCTGGCGGGTGCGTGTATCTTTTCGCTGGTCCGACTGGGGAATCAACCATGACTTGGATTCGAACGGTGTCGCTGGCTGAGGCTGACGAGAGGCTGCGCAACGCGATTGAGGGTGAGAAGTTGTTTTATCCGAAGGAATATGCCGATCCGGTGCATCCGGATGCTTCGGGAGCGTCGTCGATTGTGGGATCGCACACGCTGATTCCGGACGCGCTCTATCACGCGTTCGCCACGTTCGGGGCGCTGATGTCGCCCGAATTGCCGCTCAGCCGGCGGCAGCACGAGATGATCGCGACTATGGTCTCGGTGACCAACCGGTGCGTGTATTGAATCGAGTCACACGCAGAGTTTCTGCGTCGGGTGACGTTGGATAAAGGCCTGGTCGAGGCGCTGGAGAAGGACTACACCACGGCGCCGATTGCGCCGCAGGATCGCGTGATGCTCGATTACGTAGTCAAGCTGACCAGGGACGCGACCAAGGTCTGGAAGGATGATATTGACGGGCTGCGAGCGGCCGGATTCGATGACCGGGGAATTCTGCAGATCACGCTGATCGCGTCGTGGTTTAACTACATCAACCGCGTGGCGGATGCGCTGGGAGTGGGGCGGGAATAACTACCCGGAGGCGTCGGAGTGAATCTCTCGGCCACATCACTTCACAGCCTGCACGCTGGGCTGGAGCCACGAGGCTACAAAGTCGGTGATGGAAGGGAAAAGTGTGGTGAGCATGCCAAGGAGCGGGCCGGCGCCGAACGTCAGGAGTTGTACCCAGAAATGGAGGCCTAACTCGCCCGGATTAGTGTCGGTGATGTGACTCAGGGTTGCGTCGCGGTGCATCTGGCCGAAGACCAGAATTGAAATACCGCCCGCGAGGGCAAACAACCCCAGGAATATCCCGCCAATGACGGGCAACGGATCGAAGGGATAGCTCGAAGCCGCCAGCGTGGTTGCGACGTAAAGACACAGACTGCCGAGCACGAGCGTTCGAATGCGCCCCAGCATGTTCTGGATGAACGCCACGTAGGGCAGGACGAAGAATTCTTCCCCCGCCTGGACCTGGGGCGGAACATGCCCAGCTAATAGAACCTTCCGGATCGGCTCGTTGCCATCCGCGATCTTGCGGTCCGAGATGAGTGAGTCCTTCTCTTTCTGCCAGGCTGGAATGAGGAGTATCTTCAGCACCGATGCGGCAGTGGCCGCCAATTCCTGCTGAAACTTGGTGAGGGGCGCGATGTTGTGGTTCGGCAGCCTGGTCATGCTGACGTACCAGCCCGCAAGTTCGTGGAAGGCCTGGTCGCATTCCCGGATGCTCTCCAGCAGGAGGTCCCGGTCTCGGGGTGGCAAATCATCCATCCGGCACGATTCCACACAGTTCTTGAGATGGTGCAGGCTTTCGATCTGGCGGGAGATGACGCGGTAACGTTCTTCCAGGGTGTTGGCGCCGGTCGACCAGATCGTGCCGCAAGCCATGCCCCGCAGAGCGGCCAGGGCCCGGCGCAATCGCAGCTCGTCCAAGAACACCAGCAGGGCGCGCAGTCGTCGCCAGGTAACCCATAGCTGAACCATGTCGGCGGCCACAAGGCTGATGCAGAGGCTTATCCAGAAGAACATCAAAATGCCATAGGGACGTTCTCCGAGAGTACGGAACATCACGTTTTCGAGCGCTAAACCGAGGATGCCGATGGTGAGCGGAATACACACGGCAATGATGACGAGATGGCATTTCCCCAGAGGAACCGCCGTTTGCTCGACCGGTTCCGCCGCTCCTTCCTGGCTGTACATCGGCATCGCAGACCGTGGCAGGATTCGGCCGGAGGCGGGCAGATCGACCTCCTGGGGAAGCAGCGGCCGGTCGTCGCCAAACAGCGCAAGTCCGCGCAGGGCGAACCAGCACCACAGGTACATGCCGGACAGCAGAACGAGTTGCGGAGTGAGCCCAGACACTCCGCTCAACAAGTGGGCGCTGCGCCAGTACGCAGGGATCTTGTTCGCGATGGTGAGCCTGCCGCCGCACACCAGATTTACGTAGAGAAGACAGAAGAGCAAAAACACGACCCCGGCTGCGCCAGCAACATACAACCGCCAAGTCCCGGTCTCTGGGCCTCGGAACGAATAGCTGTAGGTTCCGGGTAGTTGAAAGTTGCGATAGGTCGCGTAGACCGCCATCAGACAAAGAAGTGCGGCCCAGCCGGTGACGATTGCCCCGCGCCAGCTCCATTCCAGAAATCCCGTGGACGAGAGGGATGCAACCGCGAAGCAAGCCACCACTAGGCTGGAGGCGGCGATGAGGACGCGATGCTGCGGTTTGGGCATTGGGGCGAAATGCGCTTTTCTGAAGAACGATGTCGAAGGAGCCGTTGAGGCTTGCGAACACCAGGCCCAGTGGAGGACACACCAGGCGATGCCGGCAAACAGAAGAAACTGGAGAGAAAAGACGATCTGCAGCGGAGCAGGATTTCCGTCCGTAGGGACGGGCAACGCCGCTGAAATGGCGCGATTCGCATCGGTAGTCAGAACCGCGACAGGCCACAGGTTCCGGTGGCCGACGACGGAGAGCCAGGTCGCGGGATGCTGCGGAGCCTGCTGTGATCTGGAGAGAGCCCACGCCGGAGGCGAGTAGTCGACAATCGGGATCCGGGAGCCGTTGGGTCCACCGATCAATTGCCGTGCGGCGATGTAGGTTCCTTCGCTGACGTCTTCCTGGAAGACACGGTATGCTCCGCTGCTCTGGCTGGTTGTCCAGTCCTGCTGCCAGGTAAGCAAGGGATAACTCGACAAAGTCATGACGCCGCGAATCGAGACGCCCTGCCCACCTCTGCGGAAGAGCAGATCAGAGCCGTCTATGACGACTCGCGCCTGTGGATAGGCCCGCCGCAAGAATTGGGTCAGGAAAACCTGGTCCAGGGAGTTGGTGCTGCGCAGGACGACAAACTGGATGTGCTTCTCCCGCAAAATGTTCGCGATGCTCACCAGCAGCGACTCCTGGGTGAGCGGGGTGAGTTGCCCTCCATAGCTGCGTACGGTGTCGTGCTGACTGCTCGCCGGTTCGCTTAAGTCGCTGTGCAGGGACGTGGTTGGCGCATTGCTTGCCTGCGGCCTGGCCGAACTGAAGATAGATTGACGTTCGTAGGCCGAACGCAGGGTCGCGATATCGCGCGGATAGTACAGATGGATCGGCACGTCGTGCCCGCCGCCGAACGTGCCGAAGGCGGTTTCGTCCTCGGACAGGATCGCAATCAGGTTCTTGTCGTATCCCTGGCTGTAAATGTAATCGGTGAAACGCTTGACCTGCAGGTCATCTCCCTCCATGGCCGTGTCAAATGATCCGCGGTGGGTCTGCCCCATCCAGTCGTGGAACCAACGGTAACTCTCCTCGGAAGAAACGGTCCCACTGAAAATATGGATGGCGTCCATCTTGGCGAAGGAATCCGGTTTGCCGGAGGAATCGAGCGATTCGAGAACTTTCTGGAGCGATGGCAGAGAGCCGGAGAAAGCCGGGCCCAGGATGCGCAAATTTCTTTCGTGCGTCAGTGCGCCCAGGGACTTGACCCAGGCCAAGGAGTTTTGGAATTCGTCCAGATCGATGCCCCCGGTGGGTTGCTCGGCCACAACGAATACCAGGAGGCCCTCGGAGTAGGGAGACTCGCCGGAATCGACATGTCCCACGGAGCGGCGAAAGGTAATGACACCCGGTTGCTTCTGCAGAAGGCTTCGGTAGGACTCAGCGGAACGCTGGTCATCGAAAAGCACGTAGTCGCTGGGAACATCCCACGGAAACCACGACGAATCGTAGGAGTAGTACTCATCCTGAGCCGCCTGCAGGATGACTTCGACCATGCGGTCGAAAAACAACGGCAAATGCGTAGAGACCGGATTCGGCGCGGTTGCGATCAGTATCTTCAGCTTTGGACTGACCGCCGTGGTGGTTGCCACGGCGACGGTCGCGGCCTGCGGGCATGAAGACTCGACAAGGCTCCAGACTTCCGGGCTCGCGACAAACGGCTTGATGCGCTTGGCCAACTCGGCGCAGGCATCGGAGGCGCCATTGTCTGCGGATGATGGCTTTTTTGCCTCGCGACTTGCGGCCGGTCTCGCGTTTTCGGAGGCTGGCCCAGAGTCACCCTTCCTCGGCAAGCTTGAAACGCCGAAGACAGCGACAAGAACGGTAAGGGCCGCGATCAGGCCCGCATTGTTTCGCATGGAGTTCCTCGGGGGCCCTGGGTAAACGTGGGGGGTATCCTGCCAGAATTCTGGGCTTTGGCAGAAGATTAAGGAAGTTTGTTACGCATTCAGGACAAGGTCGGAATCGGGGGGCGCTAACCTGCGCTGCTTCGCGGCTGGACAGCCGGGGGCGGCTGTCCCTACATGGTTCATCGCGTCTTCAAGAGGGCAGAGATTCGCTTCAAGTCTTCGTCCGTCATGAGGTACGAACTGCCCAGGGGCCCGGTGAGAATCCGGTTGATGGCTTCGATCGCCTGGCCTTTTGTATGGTCCAAGAATTTTTGCCACTCTCTGGCCACTTCTGCCCGCTCTTTCGGACTGGCGTCTTGGCAGAATTCGCGGACGGCTTCTTCGGGCGAGCCGTATTCGTCTTTCATGTCCTGGTGGAAGTATCCGCGGAGAAAGCTGCGGAGGGCGGGGAAATCCGCGGCGGAGACTGGAGGCGGCGGTGGTGAATCTGGCGCGGCATCGCGGCTGGACAGCCGGGGGCGGCTGTCCCTACCTGGGTTTTTATGCGGGCGGTTGTCCCTACTTGGTTCATCTTCCGGGCGGCGCTTTGGGGTCATGGACGGCACTCCGGGTAGGCGGTTAGGACGTGGTAGCTGCCCGACGGGTCGAACTTCAGCACGATGAGGGCGTGGGCGCAGGGCTGGACGCGGTCTTCGCCGCGACGCAGGGTGCGGCCGAAGGGATGAGACAGGTCGCCGTCGTAATCGAGAACCAGGTTCGAATGACTATCGCGGGCCAGCCAGCGGGAGATCTTGGCGCTTTGCTCGCTGAGGGCGGCGCCGACGGCGGCTTCGGCGCTGGCGCGGTCGTTCCAGGTCGAGGCGGCGGAGATGTCGCGCTCGCGATCGAGGCGGTCGCGGAGTTCGGCGTCGGTGCGTCCGACGTGCTTACGCAATGTGTGGCCGCCGGCGGCCTCGTCCTGGGAAAGATCGCGGGCGCCCGCGGAGAACGGCACGGCGGCCTGATTTCCTGAGGCGGGCGGACGAGTGCAGCTGGCCAAGAGCGCAGCCAGCAGCAGCACGAGCGCCTGATGAACGAACCGACGCGGATTTGC
>Ga0209698_10004315_pt1 | contig 15603 bp, 14 predicted proteins | sample LitLauG_LLR_2012_FD_187203 | JGI IMG/M metagenome (GOLD analysis project Ga0209698, IMG submission 187203) | Freshwater sediment microbial communities from Pennsylvania, USA - Little Laurel Run_MetaG_LLR_2012 (SPAdes) (version 2) | ecosystem: Environmental > Aquatic > Freshwater > Creek >...
CGGCTACACTGGGTCACCACGCGGACGTAGCTCAGTTGGTAGAGCGCGACCTTGCCAAGGTCGAGGTCGCCGGTTCGAGCCCGGTCGTCCGCTCCAGTACGAAGTTGCTGAAGCCATAGTGAGTAGGGGAGACCTCATGAAGCGAATCACCGGTTTGCGATCTGCGTTCGTCGTTGTGGGGGCCGCGTCGCTGCTCGCTGCCACGGTCATCACCAGTGCGGGCGCCAGCACGACGTCGGGCGTTTACAACAAGATGGACGCCGCGCTGGTACCGGCCGCGTACAAGGGGACGACGTTGCAGGTGGCCACCGACGCGACGTACCCGCCGGACGAGTTCTTCAATGGCTCGACCATGGTGGGCTTCGACATTGACCTCATGAAGGCCATCGGCACGACGCTCGGATTGAAGTACAAGGAAGTCGACGCCACGTTCGACACGATCATCGCTGGTATCGAAGGTGGGAAGTTCCAGATCGGGAACTCGTCCTTCACTCCCACTCTGGCTCGCCAGAAGCAGGTGAACTTCGTGGACTACTACCAGGCGGGTGAAGGCGTCTACGTGAGCCGCACGTCGAACTTCGTGTTCAAGAACCTGCGGAGCTTCTGTGGGCTCAAGGTCGCCGTCGAAGCGACCACTACCGAACAGACTGACGCCTCGGCCGTGAAGTGCACCGGCGGCAAGAAGGTGACCGTGTTGGTCTTCTCGACGCAGAACACCGCGAACGCCGCCGTCGAGACGGGTCAGGCCAACGTCGGATTCCTCGACAGCCAGGTGGCCGGTTACGTGGTGACCGAGTCCAAGGGACTCTTCAAGTTGGCCGGACAACCGGTGAACGTCGCTCCGTACGGCATCGCGACCCCCAAGACGCCCAACGGCCTGTTGCTCGCCAAGGCGATTGACGCCGCGATGAAGACCTTGGTGGCGAACGGGACCTACTCGGCGATCTTGAAGCACTGGGGTGCCCAGTCGGGTGCAATTCCGGCGTCTCAGATGGTCCTCAACGGCGCGAAGTCCTAATACAACTATCGTCGTTGCATGTCCGCGACGGCAGCACATGGTGACGAAAACCTCGAGGTAGTTCCGCTACGCCACTACGGGCGATGGTTGGGGGTGTTCTTCGTCGCCCTCGCCGTCGCGATGGTGGTGCACACTCTGTGGTCGAAGTTGCCCGATCCGACTGGCCGCACCGTCTGCCGCACCGTCGATGGGGTCAAGTCCTGCCACCCGGCCCTGGTGTGGCGCTTCGGTTGGGACGTGGTGCACCAGTACTTCTTCAGCCACCTGATCTTCGCCGGATTGTGGCTAACGCTGCAGATCACCTTCTTCTCGATGCTCATCGGGATTGCCCTGGGGATCGTGGTGGCGGTCATGCGCTTGTCGCCCAACCGTGTCCTGTCAGGAACCGCGTGGACGTACACCTGGTTCCTGCGCGGCACTCCCGTCATTGTCCAGTTGTTCTTCTGGTACTTCTTGCACCTGCTCTACCCGCAATTGAGTTTGGGCATCCCGTTCTTCCACGTGACCTTTCTCAACATCAACACCAGTTCGGTGTTCTCGGCGTTGAACGCCGCGATCCTCGGCCTCGGACTCAATGAAGCAGCGTACATGTCCGAGATCGTGCGGTCGGGTCTGATCTCGGTCGACGAAGGACAGATCGAGGCGGCGACGTCGATTGGCATGACCCGCTCCCAGACCATGCGCATGGTGATCCTGCCCCAAGCGATGCGCGTCATCATCCCGCCGACCGGCAATGAGGTCATCTCCATGCTTAAGACGTCGTCGCTGGCGTCGTTCGTCACAGTGCAGGAGCTCTTCTTCGTCCAGGGCGAGATCTCCGGAGCGAATCTGGAGATCATGCAGTTGTTGATCGTCGCGAGCCTGTGGTACATCCTGGTCACGACGGTATTGTCCGTCGGCCAGTTCTACGTCGAACGCCACTACGCCAAGGGTGCGTTGCGGACCCTCCCGCCGACACCCACGCAACGGATCCGCCACGACCTCAAGGGCGTGTGGGACAAGGCGCGGGCGCGACGAGGGGCGGCGTTGTCGTGACGTCAATGGTCGAGGCCCGCAAGGTGACGAAGTCGTATGGTGCGGTCAAAGTACTCCAGGGACTGGACCTGACCGTCGAGCGCGGTGAGGTCACCTGTCTGATCGGTCCCAGCGGTTCGGGCAAGTCGACCTTCCTTCGCTGCATCAACCACTTGGAGCAGCATGACGAGGGTGTCCTGCTGGTGGACGGTGAATTGGTGGGATACGAGCGCCGTGGGAACAAGCTCCACGAGAGGAGCCTCAAGCAGATTTGCGGTCAACGGGCCAATATCGGCATGGTCTTTCAACGCTTCAACCTGTTCCAGCACCTGACGGTCATGGAGAACATCACCATCGGCCAGGTCAAGGTCAAGGGGGTGAAGGAGGATGAGGCGCAACGTCGAGCGCGAGAACTCCTCGAGCGAGTGGGTCTCAGCGCCAAGGAGCAGAACTACCCGGCCCAATTGAGTGGCGGCCAGCAGCAACGCGTCGCCATCGCTCGGGCCCTGGCCATGGACCCGAAGTTGATGTTGTTCGACGAGCCGACGTCTGCGCTCGACCCCGAACTTGTGGGTGAGGTGCTCGACGTCATGCGTGACCTGGCTCGCACCGGGATGACGATGGTGGTGGTCACACACGAGATGGGCTTCGCGCGCGAGGTCGCGAACTCGGTGTACTTCCTCGACCAGGGCGTGATCGAGGAGTCGGGAGCCCCCGCCGATGTGCTCGGCAATCCCAGGAGCGAACGACTGAGGAACTTCCTCTCCAAGGTGCTGTGATTGCCAGCAGCCCAAAAGTGACCACATCGGACCGATTTTGTCTAGGCTGGCGCTCGGGCGAGGGGAATGCGTGATTCATCCGGACTACGAGAGATATTTGACCACGTTGCCTGAATCGGTGGCGCACCCGTCCACGATGCCGCTCAGCGAGCGGCGACGGGCCTATCGCGAACGCACATTGGCCCAGCGGGGTCCCTTGGAGGAGATGGCCGAGGTCCGCGACGGCGCGATCTCCCTCGAGGGACGCGATCTCAACTATCGATTGCTGGTGCCGCCGCGCGAGCGCGGCGACGCCCTCGTCGTGTTCTTCCACGGGGGGTCCTTCGTCTTCGGCGACCTCGACACCCACGAGGCGCTCTGTCGGCGCCTCAGCGTCGATACCTCAATGCGATTCCTCGCCATCGACTACCGACTGGCTCCGGAGAATCCCTTCCCCGCGGCGGTCAACGACGCGGTCGATGTCATCAGATACGTCGTCAACCACGTCGAGGAGTTCGCGGCGGCCGGTACCAAGGTCATTGCCATGGGCGACTCCGCCGGCGCGTCGCTGGTGGCGGTCGCGTGCGCCCTCACGCGTGAGGGCGTGTCACTGGCGGGACAGGTCCTGATCTACCCCACCCTCGGACCCGAAGTGGTCACCGACTCTTCGCACCGCTTCGCCACCGGCTACATCCTCGAGATCGACCACCTGCGCTACGACTACCAGCAGTACCTCGGCGAGTGGACCGATCACACCGATCCGCGCGTCACCCCGCTCTTCGCCCCGGACCTCAGCGGCGCGCCCCCGGCGATCGTCGTCGTGGCCGAGTGCGACCCCCTGCGCGACGAGGCCATTGCCTACGCGGGTCTCCTCGAGCATTTCGGGGTCCCCGTGGAGATCCTCGAAGCCGAGGGGATGCTGCACGGATTCCTACGGATGGGCCACGTCATCCCCGACGCCATGGACATCGTCGACGACGTGGCCACGCACCTGAGCCAGTACGTCGCCAACGCCTAGTTCGCGTCGGTGACGGGCTCGTCGAGTCCCCTCACCAGGGCGTCGATGAAGTCGCGGAACACCGCCTCGCGGTCGGAGGCGAAGTTGATGCCGAGAATCTCGAGGGCCACGTACCCGTGCACCGCCGCCCAGAGCTGTTGGGCGACGTCGGAATAGTGGCGGCCCGAGAAGATCCCCCTCTCTTGGCACTTGTGGACCTGGCCGGCGAGGATCTCGAATCCCTTGGCCGCCACGTACATGGTGTCGGCACTCGGCACGTAGCCCACGAACTGGTGTAGGAACATCGCGGTGTAGTGGGCGCGGTGCTCGAGGGCGAATGCGCGATAGGCGCACGCGCCGGCCACCAGGTTGTCGCGGGGATCGCTCAGCGTCGTGGTGGCGTAGGTGGCGAGGATGGTGAACCCGTCGACGATGATGGCGTCGAGCACCCCGTTCTTGCCGTCGAAGTGGTTGTAGATCGACATGGGCGCGACGTCCGCGCGCCGGGCGAGCGCGCGCACCGTGAGGCCCTCGGGACCGTCCTCGGTGATGAGATCGAGGGCCGCCCTCACCACGTCGGGCACGATGTCCTGTGAGGGCGTTCGTTGTGGACGGGGTGGCATCACCTTGAGTGTAGAACAGCGTTCTATAGTTGGGAGGAATTTATTGGCGAGTGCCGGTGTCGAAGGAGCGTGAATGGCGAGAGGTGTGCGACCCCGTCCCTGGCTCGTCCTCGCGGTCTTGTGCATCGCAGTGCTCATCGTCGTGATCGACAACACCATCGTGAACGTCGCGCTCCCGACCTTGTCGTTGAAGCTCAACGCGTCCGACTCCGGGCTGCAGTGGATCGTCGACAGCTATTCGCTCCCCTTCGCGGGTCTCCTGCTGGCCGGTGGCGAGTTGTCGGATCGGTGGGGGCGGCGCCGGGTCATGCGGATCGCCTTGGCGCTCTTCGCGGTGTTCTCCCTCGGGGCGGCGGAGAGCCATTCGATGACGCAACTGTTGATCGCGCGCGCGTTGATGGGCGCGGCCGCGGCGTTCATCTTCCCGGCGACATTGTCCCTACTCACCACGGCCTTCGAGGACCCCGCCGAGCGCGCCAAGGCCTTCGGTTTCTGGGGCGCGACGGCGGGCGTCGCCGTCGCCATCGGTCCCATCGCGGGAGGGTATCTCATCGACCACTTCTGGTTCGGCTCGGTGTTCGTGGTCAACGTGCCCTTCGCCTGTCTCACCATCGTGCTCTGCTCGTTCCTGGTTCCCGAGTCGCGCAGTCCGGTGATGCGTCGCGTCGACCTGGGTGGCCTCGCCCTGGGCAGCGTCGCGATCTCGGCACTGGTCCTCGCCCTCATCGAGGGCCCGTCGTGGGGTTGGCTCAGTAACAAGGTGCTCGGGCTCATGGCCCTCTCCCTCTTGACCCTCGTGGTCTTCGGTTTCTTCGAGCGTCGTCGCGACGAACCGATGCTCGACATCGCCCTCTTCCGACTCGGCGCGTTCTCGGCCTCGTCGGCGGCCATCGCCACCAGTTTCTTCTGCCTGTTCGGCTTCGTCTTCTTGGTCACGCAGTACTTCCAGTTGGTGCGCGGGTATACGCCGCTGTCGGCGGGCGTGCACACCTTGCCCTTCGCGGTGGTGACGATGATCGCGACGCCGCTGGGCGCGCTCGCGGCGTTGCGGATCGGGATCCGCTGGGTGGTCAGTGGCGGTCTGTTGATCATGGGCGGATCGATGATCTGGATGACCCAGTTCGCCGCGCAGGCCCCGTACTGGGGCCCCGTCGTCGCCTCGATGATGATCCTCGCGGTGGGGTTCTCGCTCATCTCCTCACCCTCGACGGCGGCGTTGATGGGCTCGCTGAGTCCCGCCCAGGTGGGGGCGGGCGCGGCGGTCAACGAGACGACGCGCGAGCTCGGGGGCACCTTGGGCGTGGCGGTCGTGGGGTCGGTCTTCGCCTCACTCTTCGGTCGTCGGATCGCTGCGGTCCTGGCTCCGCTGAACCTCAGTCACCACCAGGTCGTCGTGGCGCAGAGTTCGATGCAGGCGGCGTTGCGGGTCGTCGCCAGTCTGGTCGCGGACGGGCCATCGGCACAGTCATCCCTGGTCCAGACCGGCGTCACCCACGCCTTCATGGACGGCTTCCACGTGGCCTGCGTCGTGGCGGCGATCACCGCGATCTTCGTCGCGGTGGTGACGTTCTTCTTCCTGCCGCGTCACTCGGCGACACCAGGGCACTCGGCGCACGTCGCCAATGAGTCCGGACAGGCGTTCTCGGCGTAACGGGTTAAGGTCGTCTCGTGGTGTGGGAACTCAGTGAGGTCAACGTGGGTTCGGGCCTGCCACTCGAAGGGGTTCGCGTCCTCGACTTCTCGCGGGTGCTCGCCGGTCCCTTGGCCGCGATGATCGCGGGCGACCTCGGCGCCGACGTGATCAAGGTCGAAGGACCCGATGGTGACCCGGTCAGGTCGCTCGCCCCGCCGTTCTTCGGCGAGGACGCGACCTACTACGTGGCGGTCAATCGCCACCGGCGCAACGTCGTCGCGGACCTTCGCGATCCTCGCGACTTCGCTCGCATCGAGGAACTGGTTCGCGTCGCCGACGCGGTCGTCGAGAACTACCTGCCCTCGCAGTTCGAGGCCCTGGACATCGCGCGACTTCGACGCGCGAACCCCGACTGCGTATGGGTGAGCATCACGCCCGCGTCCTCGGGCAGCGAGTTGGCGTCCCTCCCGTCGTTCGACATCCTGGCCCAGGCCCGTTCGGGCCTCATGGGCGTGACCGGCGAGGCCGACGGCCCGCCCTCCAAGGTGGGCGCACCCCTCGCCGACGTGGTCACCGGCCTCTACGGCGCCGTCGCCCTGGTGACGGGCCTGTACGCGCGCCTCGCGGGCACACCGGGACGCCACTACGAGGCACCGTTGCTCGAATCGACGATGTCGGCGCTGGTCAACCAGGCCCAGGGATACCTGGCGACCGGAGTGAATCCCCGGCGTCTGGGCAACGACCATCCGTCCATCGCCCCCTACGGGCCGGTGCGCACCGAGGACGGACTGGTGATGCTGGCCGTGGGCACCGACGCGCAGTACGCGCGGTTGGTCGAGGCCGTGGGCCACGACGGACTGAGCGCCGTCACCAAGTGGCGTCACAACGCTGAGCGAGTGCGGGACCGCGACCAGTTGCGCACGAGTCTCGAGGCGGTCTTCACCACCCGGCCCACTCAGCAGTGGCTCGACCTCCTCGCGGCGGCCGCGGTGCCCCACGCGCCGATCCTGGACGTGGCGGGCGCCTTCGACCAGGTGACCGTGCGCGAGGGTGATTTCGTGGGGGAGATGGACACGGCGCATGGTCCGGTGAGGACGATGCGCTCGCCCCTGCTTATCGACGGCGAGCGTCCGGGTCTGCGCAGCGGCCCGCGACGTTTGGGTCAGGACACCGACGACGTGCTGGGCGCCTAGCGCCTATTCCTGGACGATCTCGAAGGCCCTGAGGTTGCGGATGCGCTCGTGACGGCGTGCGCGCAGCTTCTTCTCCGACAGCGCCGCCAGCTCCACGTAACTGGCGAGGATGGCCTGGTGCAGTGATTCCACCGTGATGAAGGGATTGGGGTCCTCAGCGACGACCTCGTCGATGAGACCGAGGTCGAGCTGGTCGGCGGCGGTCGAACGCATCGTCGAGACCGTGACCTTGACCTGCTCGTGCGACGGCGTCGCCGTCTTGTAGAGGATCGAGGCGGCCGATCGTGGTTCGGCCACGAAGGCCATGGCCTTTTCGAGCATGATCACGTGGTCGGCCATGGGCGTCGTGGCGAGACCACCGCCCGAACCGAGCGCACCGGCCACGACGGTGATCACGGGCTCGGAGTAGTCGATGCCCTTCAAGATGGAGCGCGCGATCGCGCGGCTCTGACCCCGACGCTCGCTCTCGAGGGTGGGCTTGGCCCCGAGGGTGTCGGTCACGAACAAGGCCGGTAGACCGAGCCGCTCACCGATGTCGAGCATGCGCTCCATGAAGGCGAAGTCCTCGGGCGCCGGATTCGAGGGGCGCTTGACGACCGTGTCGCCGATGCGCTGGTACGAGGGTTGGGTGCCGACGATGACGAAGGGCTGCGCACCGATCTTGGCGAAGGCTCCGACGATGGCCGGGTAGCGGCGGAAGTCGGACTCCTGGACGAAGTTGTACACGGCGGTGGCGTCGCTGAAGCCGTAGCGCGCGATGAATTCGAGGTCGATCCGGTTGGCGTCGGTCATCAAGTCCTGGTAGCGCTCGACGAGCGCGTCGTCGGCGTTGCTCGAGGCGGTTCGCGACGGGGAGGGCCGCACCAGTTCGGCGTCCTTGGCGATTTCGAACGATGGTCCCTGGATGCCGACGGGTCCGAAATCGAAGGTCCGCCGCGCGTCGGGCGCGCTCACGTTGCGGATGGCCGGCACCGTGTCGGCGCTCAGTTGGTGCTGTCGGTCCGGCAACGTCGTCGAGGCCAGGACGCTGCCCACGTAGGCGACCAGCTCGTTGACGTCGTGCAGGACGACGTCAATGTTGCGGTCCAGGAGGTTGGCCTCGGCGCTCTGAGACCCCGACGGCACCGCGTTGCCCTCGAAGGCCTCGATGACGTTGGGGCCCGCGAATCCGTAGTCGGTCCCCGAGGTGGCCAAGATGAGGTCGGCGTTCGGTACGGCGCTCGCCGACACGCCGCCCCACACGTTGCCGAGCAGGACCGCGATCTGCAACAGGTCGACCTTCTCCTTGTAGTGGCGGATGGCTTCGACCATGCGGGTCATCTGGGTGAGCCCCGCGAAGTTCTCGTGCTGGCGCACGCCACTGGACACGTAGACGCTCACGAAGGGCAGCTTCTTGGCGATGGCCAAGTCGGCGGCGGCTTGGAAGGTCTCGCCCGAGACCACGCCGAGCGAACCGGCGAAGAAGTCCCAGTTCATCGCGTAGAGCACGACGGGGTGGCCGTCGAAGGCGGCCAGGCCGTAGGTCGAGGACTCGGACTTGCCGCGACCGGTCTCTCGTCGCAGTTTGTCCAGGTAGGACTCGTCGCGTTCACCAGCGGGTCCGCGGCGGATCAACCCGATGAGGTCCTTGCCGATGCTCCAGCGACCGTGGCTCGCCTTGAAGTGCACGAGGTCTTGGAGCGCGAGCAGCTCGCCGGGACTGTTGATCTTGCGGCGGTTGCGCAGGTGGGCTCCCACGTCGGGCTCGAACGTCGGAAGACCGACCGGGTGTCCTTCGCCGAAGAATGCGTGATCGAGGTCATCGTCGTGCGACGCCCCACTATTGCCAGTGGATTCAATCATGGATAGCAATTATGGCACAGGCCCGATTTTCGTGAACACCGCGTGACGAGTAACCGCACGGTAAGCCCACGTTCGTCCGGTAACCGACGAGTAAAGAGAAGGGTGACCCCGAGGGCCGACTCAGGCGTCGCGTCGCGTGAGCAGTACCGTGCCCGCAGTGATGATCGCCACGGTGTAGAGGGTGAGCACCACGCTCGCCGCCACCCACGCGAAGGAGTTCGACGACTGCGTGGGTGAGAGCATGGAGGCGCCCAAGTTCGACGGCAGGTACTTGGTGATGTGATCCTGCCAACTCGACGGCAGGAAGTTCACGATGATGGGAATGATCAACAGCAGCGTGACGTAGACGCTGATCGTCACCGACGTGGTGCGCAAGATCAGTCCCAACCCGAAGCCGATGAGGGTCAGCAGCGTGAGGTAGACACCCGACATGATCACGGCGCGAAGGACCGTCGAGTCCGACAGCGTCGCGGTGGGGAGATGGCCCGACTTGTAGATCGCCTGGCCGACCTCGAAGGCGACGAACACCACGGCCTCGCTGAGGACGACGAACACCGCGAGCAGGACGATCACCTTGGACAGCACCAGGTGCACGCGCCGCGGCACGGCGGCCAAGGTCGTACGGATCGCGCCCGAGGCGTACTCCGAGGTGATGAAGCGCGCGCCCATCACGCCGACGGCGAACTCCGCGAAGAAGACCCCCACGAGGCTGGTGGCCACCGGGTCGAAGGCCAGCTTCTCGGTGATCGGACGGTGGCTCCAATTGGACTTGATCACCAGGGTGATGAGGACCGCCAGGCCGATGGTCAAGAACACGAAGGTCGCCAGGCCGATGAAAGTGGCGCGGACCGTGCGGAACTTGAGGAACTCCGAGCGCGTGGTGTCGACGAGGGTGGGAGAGGCGCTCACGGCATCGCCCCCACGTCCTTGTGGCCGTACTCGAGGGAGTCGGCGGTCAGGCTCATGAAGACGTCCTCGAGCGACGCGCGCTGGGGGGTGAGTTCGTGAACGGCGATCCCCGCGGCGAGCGCCGCGTCGCCGACCTGGTCCGAGGTGAGCCCACTCACGCTCAAGCCGTTGTCGTTGACCGGTTCGACCACGCCGTGGGCGGCGACGAGCGCCTGGGCCAGGCGATCGGCGTCGGCGCAGCGCACGTAGACGGTGCCGGTGGCGTTGGCGGTGAGGTCGTCGACGGTGCCCGAGGTGATGAACTTGCCGCGGCCGATCACGATGATCTGGTCCGCGCTCACGGCCATCTCGCTCATGAGGTGCGACGAGACGAAGACCGTGCGGCCCTCCTTGGCGAGGGACCGGAAGAAGTCACGGATCCAGCGGATCCCTTCGGGATCGAGCCCGTTCACCGGTTCGTCGAAGAGCAGGATGCCCGGGTCGCCCAGCAGGGCGCCCGCGATGCCCAGTCGTTGGCTCATGCCCAGGGAGAAGCCGCCGACCTTCTTGTTGGCGACCGAGGCGACGCCGACGAACTCCAGCACCTCGTCGACGCGTTTGACAGGGATGCGATTCGCCAGGGCCAGCGCGCGAAGGTGATTGCGGGCCGAACGGCTGGGGTCGAGGGCCTTGGCGTCGAGGAGGGCGCCGACCTCGCGCAAGGGCGCCTTCAGCTGGTCGTAGGTCTGACCGTTGATGGTGGCGCGACCGGCGCTCGGGCGGTCGAGTCCGATGATGACGCGCATGGTGGTCGACTTGCCCGAACCGTTGGGACCGAGGAATCCAGTGACGACGCCGGGCTTGACCTCGAAGTCCAGGTCATTGACCGCCAGGGTCTCGCCGTAGCGCTTCGTCAGGTGGTCGATTTTCAACATAAGGTCTCTTTGAACACTACTGAGCGGCGCCGCGCCCTCGGGCACCGGGGGTAAGGTCCCGCTAAGAACTGTGAGTGCGGCAGTGCTCGCAGAGGCCCGACAGGGCCACGTGGTGGCGATCGAGTTCGAATCCGAGCGACGTCATGAGCTCACTGGCCAGGCGGTTGAACACGTCTGAGGAGACTTCGAAGGTCACGTGACATTTCTCGCACGTCACGTGACCGTGGGATTGACCCGCGAGGTGATAGACCGCCGCGGCGTGGCCGGCGTGCGAGTGCACGACCAGCGCCAGATCCTCGAGCTCGTCGAGGATCCGGTAGACGGTCGAGGAGCTCACGTCGGAACGTATCGACTGGACACGCTGGGTCACCTCGTCGGCGGTCAGATGGTCGCTGGCGGCGACGAGCACCTCGACGACGGCGCGCTTGGGTCCCGTGATGCGCTTGGCGTGTTCGCGCAGGGTGTCGAGCACGTCCTCCGTTCGAAGGTCGTCGGTTGCCATCCCCCCAGATTAGGACGCCGCCTAAATCTCGGGGATTATCCGAGTCCCTCGCGCCGGGCTCAGTCGCGCTCGCGAGTACTGCGACGAAGGACGACCACGCCGAGCACTGCTCCGAGGACGGACGCGCCGAACAGGCCGACGGTGAAGGCACCGTAGGTAGCGCTACCGGTGGGGTAGAGGTCACCGGCGAACAGCAGGGGCACGGTGAATCCGATGGAGCATAAGAACGTCGCGCCCACGAGTACCGGGACGCGCAGGGTGGCGGGTCGTCGGGCCCCGAGGACTGCGGCCACGGCGACGCCCGCGGTGATGCCCACCACTTTGCCGATAACGCGGATCGTCACCGTGGCGAGGATGATCGTGCCGGTCGGCCCGGTCAGGCGAAGTGACGACCACGTCACGCCACAGGCCACCACCGCGAAGAGGGGCAGGGCCACGCCGACCGACCACCGCGTGACGGTGCGTTCGAGGTGGCGCGTGCGCACCGAGGTCACCGGGACGACGAGACCAGTGAGGACGCCCGACAGAGCGGGTTCGACCCCGGCCCACGCGAACGCGAGCCACATCGCGCAAAGGATGACCCAGAACACCGGAGTCGTCGGTGTGCGCCGCGCGAGGAGAAGAGCGCCGAGCCCCACGACCACGATCGCGGCGAGTCCACCGACGCGCAAGTGTTGATGACCGGTGAACGTCAAGACGATGACGCTCAGCACGTCGTCAGCGATCGCCAAGGTGAGCAAGAAGAGGCGCAGCTCCGACGGCACCGCGCGTCCGGCCAAGGCGAGCACGCCCAGGGTGAACGCGATATCGGTGGCCATGGGAATTCCCCAGCCGCGTCGCAGGGCCGATGATCCCAGTACCGCTCCCGCCGCGAGCGACAGCGCCGCGGTCCCGGCCATGCCCCCCGCGGCACCCATCAAGGGCGACAACGACGAGCGCAGGTGCCCGCGAAGGTCCGTGCGCACTTCGCGCGAGAGTTCGAGTCCCACCGCGGCGAAGAACAGCGTCATGGCACCGTTGACGATGACGCCGTGCAGACCGACCTCGCGCCCCGAGACCCACGGGTGCTCGGTCACACGTCGGTACTGGGACGAGGACAACGCGGACCAGACCAGGGCCACCAGCGCGCCAGAGCCCACCGTCACGGCTGCCGCGTACTGGTGATCAAGGGCCCGCCGCAGACGCCCGACGCCGTGGGACATGTGCTCAGCCTAACCAGCCCCGATTTTGCGGCGGGCCATATGATGTTCGGGCGAACCCGGTCGTCTTCGAGGGAAGCCCAGTCGAAAGGAACCCCATGCCGACGCGCGCACCTGCGACATTGACCAAACGAGAGTTGTACTTCGTGCTGAGCGCGCTGATGCTCGGCATGCTGCTCGCGGCGCTCGACGCGACGATCGTCTCGACCGCTCTGCCGACGATCGTGGGTGATCTGCACGGGGCCAATCACCTGAGTTGGGTGGTGGTGGCCTACCTTCTCGCCTCGACCGTCTCCACCCCTCTCTGGGGCAAGCTGGGCGACCTCTACGGACGCAAGGTGTTCTTCATCTGGGCCATCGTCATCTTCCTGGCGGGCTCCATGTTGTGCGGCTTCGCTCAGAACATGCTCGAGCTCATCCTCTTTCGCGCTCTCCAGGGGCTCGGGGGTGGCGGACTCATGGTCGGCGCGCAGGCGGTCATCGCCGACGTGGTGCCGCCGCGCGAGCGCGGAAAGTATTCGGGACTCTTCGGCGCGGTCTTCGGCGCCGCGACCGTATTGGGGCCATTGCTCGGCGGCTTCATCGTCGAATACTGGTCGTGGCGGTGGATATTCTTCGTCAACGTCCCTTTCGGCATCGTCGCGCTCCTGGTGACGGCGGCGGCCCTGCCCAACGCCGGCGAGCGACGTCAGCACGTGATCGACTACGCGGGCATCATCACCTTGACGCTGGCCGCGTCGGCGCTGATCCTGTTCACCTCGCTCGGCGGATCGGACTTCGCCTGGATGTCGTGGAAGTCGATCGGGCTTTTTGCGGTCGGACTCGTGCTGACCGTGGCCTTCATCATCATCGAGCGGCGTTCCGTCGAACCCGTTCTGCCGCCGAGTCTCTTCGCGAATCGCGTGTTCTCGTCGGCGTCGGCGATCGGCTTCGTGGTCGGCTTCGCGATGTTCGGCGCGATGACGTTCCTTCCCCTGTACTTCCAGGACGTCCACGGGGCCTCGCCGACGAACTCGGGCCTGCGGCTCTTGCCGATGATGGTGGGCCTCTTCTCGGCCTCGATCGTCACCGGTCAACTCGTGGTGCGGGGTTGGCGCTACCGGCCCTTCCCCATTGCCGGCACGGCGGTGATGACCATCGGTATCGGACTGCTCGGGACCATCGGCGTCACGACCTCCACGCTCCTGACCGGTGCGTACATGTTGGTCTTGGGGGTCGGGATCGGTCTGGTCATGCAGATCCTCGTCACCGCGGTCCAGAACGCCGTCAATCCCGCCGACGTCGGTGCGGCGACCGCCGGAACGAACTTCTTTCGCTCCATCGGGGGTTCCTTCGGGACTGCGGTGTTCGGGGCGATCTTCGCCAATGAGTTACCCCGGCAACTGGTCGCGGGGATCCGCTCCACCCACTACAGCGGAGCCCTGCCCCCCGCGTCGCAGTGGACCCCCAGTCGATTGCGAGCCCTGCCGGCCCGGGCGCTCGACGTGATCGTGCACGCGATTTCGGCGAGTATCAGCCACATCTACCTCTTGGCCATCCCGGTCGGTGTGGTCGCGGTCCTCTTGAGCCTGACCTTGCCGGAAGTGAAACTGCGCACAAGCCTGCATCCGGTGGCCGACGAGGTACCCCTGTCGAACGCCGACCCCCTGATGTAAGTCGGTGCGTATTTATTACATAGTTTTCATCAAAGGCCCTTGCGCCGCCCCGTCTCAGTTGGGAAAGTTACGAGGTACGATATGAGCGGAAAAGAAAGGAGTCGCGATGCCACTGTCAGAGCACGAACAGAAGATCCTCGCGGAACTCGAAGAGTCCCTTTCTAAGCAGGACCCCCGTTTCGCCAAGAACGTTCGTGAGACCAACGTGTACTCCCACGGCACTCGTCGCGTGCGCTGGGGTATCGCCGGATTCGTGGCGGGCCTCGCGATCCTGCTGGCCTTCTTTTCCCAGAACATCTACGCCGGTCTCTTCGGCGTCGCCTTGATGTTCGCATCGGCGATCGTGATCGAACGAAACGCTCGCCGTATGGGCCGTGCGGGGTGGCGAGACATCACCCACTCACGCCCCGGAGATGACGCGTCGGGTTCTTTGGGACCCCGCGCTCGCTCTCTTCGCGACTGGTTGTCGCGCCAACGCCGCTCTCCCGAATGACCCCGCCCGGAGTGGTGGCCCCCACTCCGTGCTTGGCTCTGGACATCGGTGGGACCAAGGTCGACGCGGCCGTGGTGACGTCCGCGGGCGAGACCATTCGTCGCGACCGCATCGATGTCAAGTCGGCCGGTGATGAACTCTTCGAACACATCGACCGACTCCTGGAGCGCGTGCGTGGCGATGACGCCGTGTCGTCTCTCGGCGTGGCGTGTGCCGGTCCCATGAGCCACGCTGGCGAATCAGTGTCGCCCCTCAACATCCCCGGGTGGCGCGACTTCCCGCTACGCGCGCGACTGACCGCGGCGACCGGCCTTCGCGTGGCGATCGAGGGGGACGTGCGAGCGCTGGCGCTCGCTGAAGGCAGGTTCGGTGCCGCGCGCCACGTCGCGAGTTACGCCTCGATGGTGGTCTCGACGGGCATCGGCGGAGCACTCGTGATGGATGGTCGCCTGGTCAATGGGGACTCCGGCAACGCCGGACACTTGGGCCACCTCAACGTCGTGAACGAGGGTCGGCTCTGCTCGTGCGGCGCGCGCGGATGCCTGGAGGCCGAGGCGTCGGGCTGGGCCATCGCGGAGATGACCGGACGACCGCCCGAATTCGCCGACGGGGCCCTGCGCGTGCGCACCGCCACGTTGGTGGGTCGCGCGATCGGCACCCTCGCGGCCGTGCTCGACTTCACCCACTGTTTCGTCGCCGGCTCGGTGGCCCTTGGGTTCGGCGACGACTTCTTCACGACGGCCACCGCCGCCGCCCGCGACCTCGCGACCATCGACTTCGCCCGCCGCGTCGACGTCGCGCGCTCGGGCCTGGGCTCCGACGGTCCGATCCTCGGTGCGGCGTGCGTCGCGTG
>Ga0209698_10004316_pt1 | contig 15603 bp, 13 predicted proteins | sample LitLauG_LLR_2012_FD_187203 | JGI IMG/M metagenome (GOLD analysis project Ga0209698, IMG submission 187203) | Freshwater sediment microbial communities from Pennsylvania, USA - Little Laurel Run_MetaG_LLR_2012 (SPAdes) (version 2) | ecosystem: Environmental > Aquatic > Freshwater > Creek >...
CGGCCAGGTGGTGGGGTCGTACCGTTCGACCCTGGTGAGGAGGCCCCCGAGCGTCTCGACGTTCATGATCTTCTGCATCAGGATGGCCTCGGGGCGGATTCCCGACCCGTGACCCACCTGGAAACAGGCCTGGATGTCGAGGAGCTTCTTTTCGGGAAGGGTCTGGCGCATCACCTGCCAGTAGTCGGCGTCCCACAATTCGATGTAGTCGTCCAGCGGGGCGTCCGGCCACCCGGTGTCCTGCATGTAGAGCGACAGCTCGTGCTCCGCTCCGTCGGTCGGGACCGCCGAAAGGTCGACCTCCTGCAGGGCCGACCAGGCGACCGGCAGCAGCAGCTTCCCCTCGACCTCGTAGCGCATGGCGTCCAGCCGGGCCGCCAGTTCGGCCATATCCCCCGTCAGCATGCGGGTAGCCAGCTGTTCCCAGGCCCCGCCATCGGCGACCGCGGTGATGGTCACCACCTGATAGGACGGACCGCTACCCATGGCGTGGTTGAAGTACCAGACGAGCCGGGCATCGTCCCCCTCGGCCAGGGTTCCCATCCACTGCTCCCGGTACAGATCCTCGAACTCGCCGGCACAACGGCCACTCACCCGGTGGGTCTCGTGCATGAAGAGCACCGGACACCTCCCTTCCGGTCCGTGCGACCGATCGGGCGGCCGGTCACGGAAGCGGCGACCACGGCGCCGTCCTGAGCAGCTTGCTTCGCCACTGGTCGCGTAGGGCGAGGGCCTCGTGCATCCATGATCCCGGACCGACGACCGCCTCGCTCAGGTCGTTGGTCAGCAGGTGGAGGAGGCGCGGCAGGCTCGTGAGCCGTTGCAATAGGGTGACCTCGGGCGCGCGTCCCGCGCCGGGCAGTGTCTGCAGCGCCAGTTCGATGTGCATCTGCATCTTCGCGTCTTCGGCCCCCAGTGCCGGCCGGTAGACGGTGCCCGCTGCCTCGATGTACTCGCGGAGCTTTCCCGGGAACGGCCACATGGTGTCCTCCATGTACAGGACCGGTTCCCGTTCGGCGCCCTCGGTGGGGACCTCGGTCAGCGGCATCGGCGGGGGCGACCAGGGGAGGGTGGTGAGGATCCGGGCCGTCGACCGGTGCTGGAGACCGTCCAGGTGCCGGGCCCAGGACCGCAGGTCCCCCCCGGCGATGCGCTCGGCGAGCCGTTCCCAGGCGGCACCATCCTCGACGGCGGTGACGGTCACCACCCGGTAGGCCAGCCCGCTCCCGTGGGCCAGGTCGAAGTACCAGAGCAGGCGGGCATCGGACCCCTCGGCCAGTGATCCCATCCACCCCTGGCGGAAGGCGTCCTCGAAGCGCTCAGCCTCGGTTCCCACCACCTGGTGGACTTGATGGACGAAGAGCACGATCCCCCTTTCGACGGTACCGGACGAGCCGGCACCGTCGTGAATGTAGCCCTTTCGGATCCGCCGGTCTCTGAGCTGACGGATCGGTCCGAGCGCCGGAGGTCCGGGCGGGACACACTGGCGGGATGGTCGCCACCCGTCGAGTGCTGGTCCTCGCTCCGATGCCCCTCGAACTCGACGCCGTCGTCGAGGCCTTCGGCCTGCGAGCGCCCACCGGAGAGGCGGATCGAGCGTGGACCGGACGGGTCGGTGGTTCGGCGGTGACCGCTGTCCACATCGGGATGGGACCACCGGCGGCGCGTGCGGCGACCACTCGGCTGCTCGACGAGGCCGAGCGGGACGGGGCTCCGTTCGGGCATGTGATGGTCGCCGGGATCTGCGGCGGCCTCGATCCCGACCAACCGGTGGGAACCCTGCTCAATCCCGAGATCGTGATCGACCACGCCACCGGTGCGGCCTTCCGCCACAGCCCCCCGGGGGTAGCGCCCACCAGAGGCGGTCTGATCACCACCGAAGGGGTGAGCCTCGACCCCGAACTGAGCCGGCGATTCCTGGAGGACGGCTGTCTTGGGGTCGACATGGAGACCTCGGCCGTGGCCGGAGTCTGTGCAGCGAGGGGGATGGCGTGGTCCGTCTACCGGTGCATCAGCGATAGGGCGTTCGACGGACTCCTCGACGATCGGATCCTGGCGCTGACCCGCCCCGACGGTTCGGTGCGGGTCGACGAGGTCGTCGCCCTCCTCGACCAGGAGCCGGACCTGGCCCCCATCCTCGAACGCCTGGGTCGTGACACCGCCACCGCCGCCCGCCTGGCCGCGGATGCGGCGCTCCAGGGTTGCCGGGCCCTCGACGCCTGACCGACCCGCTCGTCGCACCAGTCCCGTCCACCGCGAGCCGAGATAGCGTGCGCGCATGCCCGATCCGCCCGACTTCGTGCTCTTCGACCTGGGAGGCGTCCTGGTGGAGCTTCGCGGCGTGCCGGCCATGGCCGAGCTGTCCGGCATCGACGACGAACTCGAACTGTGGCGGATGTGGTTGGAGTGCCGGTGGGTGCGCACGTTCGAGGCCGGGCAGTGCGGACCCGATGCCTTCGCCAGGGGTGTGGTGGACGATTGGGGCCTGGCCGTCGGGCCCGACGAGTTCCTGCAGATCTTCACCTCGTGGCCCGTCGGACCGATGGCCGGCGCCGAGGACCTGGTGCGGACGACGGCTGCCACTGCGGCCGTCGGGTGCTTCTCCAACACCAACGTGCTGCACTGGGACGGCAACGCCGAACGCTGGCCGCTGATGGAGCGATTCGGACTCCGGTTCCTCTCCCACCGGATGGGACTCGTGAAGCCCGATGCCGAAGCGTTCGAGCAGGTGGTCGATGCACTACCCGTCCCGACGGATCGGGTCCTCTACCTCGACGACAACGCGGTCAACGTGGACGCAGCCCGCTCCGTCGGCATGCGGTCCGAGCACGTGAACGGGGTCGACGAAGCGCGGGTGGCGATCGTGGCGGCCGGCCTGCGCTGACACCGCGTCGGGACGGGCTGATGCGGTGACCTCGATGTGTCCAGGTGCCTGCGGTCACCCACCGGCCGACCGTCGGACGGGGTCAGCCGTGGCGTCTGGGCAATGGTCCCGACCTGCACCGCAGCCGGGTTGCACCGGTCAGCCGTAGGATCCGGGCATGGGACGAGGCCATTGTCGCGAGAGCCGCCGGGGGACCTGCAGTCGATGAGCGGCGACGCAGTGGAGATCTCCTGGTTCGCCGCACTGTGCGACGACGACTACGAGGTGCTGGGCGTGCCCGACCCGGAGCTGGCCAGCAGCTTCGAGCACTGCGCTGACATCGTGGCCGAGGCCGAGCGGTGGGGATACGACAACATCCTGCTCCCTTCGGGCTACGCCCTCGGCATCGACCCGGTGGCCTTCGCGTCCGCGGTGGCCCCGTCGACCGAGCGCATCCGGCTGCTGGTGGCCGTGCGGTGCGGCGAGCTGTGGCCACCGCAGCTGGCCCGCCAGTTGGCCACTCTGGACCACCTCCTCGACGGCCGGCTGACCGTCAACATCATCTCGAGCGACCTCCCCGGTCAGTCGCTCGGTCCCGGGCCCCGCTACGGTCGCACGCTCGAAGTCATGGAGATCCTGCGCACCGTGCTCGACGGGAAACGGGTGGACCACTCCGGTGCGGACTACGACCTCCACGTCGATCCACCCCGGCTCGGCACGGTGTCCGGCCGCTGCCCGCCGCTGTACTTCGGTGGCCTGTCCGAGCAGGCCCGGGACGTGGCCGCCCGGGCCGCCGACGTCTACCTGATGTGGCCGGACGCCGAGGAGGAGGTGGTGGCCCTGCTCGACGACATGCGCGCCCGATCGGCCGCCTATGGCCGGTCACTCCGGTTCGGCTACCGCGTCCATGTGGTGGTCCGGCCCACCGAGGAGGAGGCACGGGCCGCCGCCCGCTCCTTGCTCGGGGCCTTCGACGAGGCCGAGGGCGAGGCCATCCGCAGCAAGGCCCTCGATGCCGGCTCAGCCGGCGTGGCCCGTCAGGCGGCGCTGCGGGGCGATGCCGACGCCGAGGGTTACGTGGAGCCCCACCTGTGGACGGGCATCGGCCGGGCCCGCTCCGGATGCGGTGCCGCCATCGTGGGCGACCCGATCCAGGTGGCCGCCAAGCTGGAGCGGTATGTGGATCTCGGGATCGAGGCCTTCATCCTGTCCGGCTACCCGCACCTCGACGAGTGCCGACGGTTCGGTCGGAGCGTGCTGCCCCTGCTCGACCACGCCCCGCTGGTCGTCTGAGCGGGGTCGTCTCGGTCAGACGGCAAGAACCTCGGCGAGGGAGACGGCCCGCTCCTCGGTGATGGACCGGTGGGCAGCTATGCCGACGGCCACGCTGATGAGGCCGTCCTCCAGGCTGACATCGGCCCGCCCCCCGGTGCGGACGGCGTCGAGGAAGGCCAGGTGCTCGAGGTAGCTGGCACCGTGGTGGAAGCCCTCGTGGGCCACCCGTTCATCGACGACGACCGTCTCGGTGACCCCGGACCGGCCGGCGGTCCGTGTCCCCGTGCGCAGGATCCCGCTGGGCACGAACGCCTCGACCTTCCCGGCGTCGCCGACGACGGACAGCTCTTCCTGGTTGCGGCTGCCCTCCGCGAACATACAGAGGTCGAGTGAGGCCCGGACCCCGTTGTCGTACTCGACGATGACCAGGGCGTTGTCGAGGATGTCGGGACGCTCGCCGTCGTAGCGCTCGTCCAGGTGGTTGACGCTCTGCGCCCCCGAAGCGAGTACCCGCACGGGACGGCCGTCGGCCAGCAGGTTCATGAGGTCGAAGAAGTGGCAGCACTTCTCGACCAGGGTGCCGCCGGTATTGCGATTGAAGCGGTTCCAGTCGCCGACCTTGGCCAAGAACGGGAAGCGGTGTTCACGGACGGCGATCATGTGGACGCGGCCCACCACGCCGGACGCCACCTCCGCGACGAGCGCGGCGACGGCCGGCATGTACCGGTACTCGAGGCCGACCCAGACCACGCCGGCGTGGTCCCGGGCCCGGTCGACGATGCGCCGGCAGTCGGCCACGGTCGTGCAGAGCGGCTTCTCCACGAGGATGTGGACGCCGGCGCCCAGCACGTCGTCGAGCACGGCGGCGTGCGTCATGTTGGGACTGGCCACGACCACCGCGTCGCACAGCCCGGAGGCAAGCAGGTCCCGGTGGTCCTCGAAGACGGCAGGTCGGGGGGCACCCATCCGGGTGGACTCGTCAACGGCACCTATCCGTGAGGCTTCGTAGGGATCACTCACCGCGGTGACCACGGCCCCGGGCAGGGCGGCCAGGTCCCGTAGGTGCTCGAGCCCCATCAACCCGACGCCGATGATGCCGTATCGGACGGTGTCGGCGACGGGGGAGGTGGCCATGGGGGCAGAGGGTACCGGGCCGTTACCTCGTCCGGGCCGTCGATGCCGGTACCGCCGTGGCCGCCTTCAGCGCGGAGCGCAGCCCATCCCTATACTGCGCTCGTCCTGGCGGAGACGCGGTGTGGTTGCAGGCGCGGGGAGGCGAATGCTCGGGATCACGATCAGTGACCTGCTCTATCGGCGGAGACAGTTCCTGATCGCCACGCTGGGGGCGGGGCTGGTGTTCGCCATGACCCTCCTACTCGCAGGCCTGACCGCGGGCTTCGCCGCCGAGATCGACCAGACGGTGAGCGGGTTCCATGCCGACGTGTGGGTCGTGAAGACCGGATCGGCCGGGCGGATCGCTTCGCTCGCCCCGATGCCTGAGGGCGTGGCGCTCCAGGTGGCGCGGGAGCCGGGCGTGCGCCGCGCCACCCCGGTGGTGATACTCCCGCAGACGGCGAGCGTGAACGGCGGGCTCCAACAGGTCAACGTGGTCGGAGCACCCGTCGGTTCGGCGCCGGCGCGGCAGCCGCTGGCGTCCGGGACCGAGGTGTCCGGCCCGGGCCAGGTGGTCGTCGACGCACGCCTGGGGGTAGGTGCCGGTGCCACCATCGCCATCAGTGGGCGTCCCTTCACGGTGGTCGGGGTGACACAGGACCGGACGCTGCTCGGTGGCACCCCCAACGTGTACACGGAACTGCGGGACGCTCAGGCCGTGGCGTTCCAGGGGGCTCCGATCATCAGTGCGGTGGTGGTGACCGGCGTGCCGACGTCGATCCCGCCCGGCCTCGCCGTATTCACGACGACGGGGATCGAGCGGGCGAGCCTCGGCCAGATGGCCACCGCCGTCCAGTCGATCAACAATTCGAAGCTCTTCATGTGGGCCATCGCCGCGGTCATCGTCGCCTCGCTGGTGTATGTCACCGCATTGGAACGGACCCGGGACTTCGCCGTGCTGAAGGCGTTGGGTGCGTCGTCAGGCAAGCTCTACGGCGGGCTGGCCTTCCAGGCGGTACTGGTGGCCCTGATCGCCGCGCTCATCGCCGTCGTATTGGCTCAATTCATGACCGGCGTGTTCAAGCAGCCGGTCGACTTCCCGGCAAGCGCATTCGTCGTACTGCCGCTGTCCGCGGTGGCCGTGGGACTGCTGTCCAGTCTGATCGCGTTGCGACGGGCCGTGTCGGCCGACCCGGCCAAGGCGTTCGCGGGCTGAGGGGGAGGGAATGGGAGAGCTCGAGGTCCGGGACCTGACGGTCGAATTCGACTCCGGTGGCTACAAGGTGCGACCCCTGGACAAGCTCTGCCTCGATGCCGACGACGGTGAACTGGTGGTACTCCTCGGCCCGAGCGGTTGCGGCAAGACGACGCTGCTCTCCTGCCTGTCGGGCCTGCTCAAGCCGACGGACGGGACGATCCGATTCCAGGGGATCGACGTCGTCGGCCTGGCCGGTGCCGAGCTGGGGGCCTACCGCCGCAAGACGGTGGGCGTGGTGTTCCAGGCGTTCAATCTGCTGGCCAGCCTGTCAGCCCGCCAGAACGTGATGGTGCCCATGACCCTGGCTGGCGTGGGCCGTCGCGAGGCGACGGAGCGGGCTCTGGCCCTACTCGAACGGGTCGCGCTCAGCGAGCGGGTGACCCATCGGCCCAACCAGATGTCCGGCGGCCAGCAGCAACGGGTGGCCATAGCCCGGGCCCTCGTCCACGACCCGCCGCTCGTCGTGGCCGACGAGCCCACCGCCCACCTGGACCACATCCAGGTCGAGGGGATCCTGATGCTGCTCCGCGAGTTGGCGGCTCCCGGCCGCATGGTGATCGTCTCCACCCACGACGATCGGATCACCCATATCGCCGACCGGGTCATCGATCTCGCACCCCAGTCCCCGAATGGGAACCGGGCTGATGTGGACGTCGAGTTGGCCGACGGCCAGGTGCTGTTCGAGCAGGGTGATCGCGGCGACCTGGTCTACGCGGTGGTGGCCGGCGCAGTCGAGATCTACCGCGAGCGTTTCGACGGGTCCGAGGAGATCCTCACGTGTGTCGGCGTCGGCAACTACTTCGGCGAGATCGGCCCGATGCTCAACCTTCCCCGGAGCGCATCGGCCCGGGCCCGGGGAGCCACCCGGCTCACAGCCATGAGTGTGCGCTCGTTCCGGAAGCGGTTCCCGATGACGGTGGCCGACGCCCGGAAGCCGTCGGTCTGACCTCGGATCACAGGAGGCTCGGAATCACCGCCTCGACCACGCTCGGACCCGGTGTGGACAGGGCCCGGGCCAGTTCGTCGTTGAACTGCTCGGACGTCTCCGCCCGGGAAGCGTGGAGGCCGAGGCCCTGGGCCAGGTGGACGAAGTCGATGTCGGGACGGCCCAGGTCGAGCATCTCCCGGGCCCGGGGGCCGGGTGCCTCCGCCCCGACGCGGTCGAGCTCCATGTTCAGCACGGCGTAGGAGTGGTTGTTGAGGATCACCGTGGTGACGTCGAGGCCTTCACGGGCCATCGTCCACCACGACTGGAGGGTGTAGAGGGCGCTGCCGTCGGCCTCGAGGGCGACCACCCTACGGTCCGGGGCCGCCACCGCGGCGCCCACCGCCACCGGGAGGCCCTGGCCGATGGCCCCGCCCGTGAGGGTGAGCCAGTCGTGGGGCGGGGCACCGGCCGTGGCTCCCGGAGCGAACAGCCCCGAGGTGTTCCCCTCGTCCGACACGATCGCCCCGTCGGGGAGCAGTGCTCCGAGCGCCTGGCACACGGACTGGGCGGTCAGGGGTCCCGTGGGGAGACCCGGGCGGTCGGCCCCCTGGCGCGGGGCGCTCCCCGCCACGGACCCCACCAGGTCGGACAGCTCGCCGACAGCGGTGTCGAGGTCGTCGGCGGGCCCGGCGACCGGGTGCACGGTGCACCCCCCGGGAACGAGGTCGCTGGGTTTGTCGGGATAGGCGAAGAACGAGACGGGCGACTTGGCGTCGAGGAGGATGAGGTGGCGGACCCCGTCGAGGCGCATCATGGCGAACTCGGCCAGGTAGCCGAGCCGCTCCAGGGAAGGCCGGCCCGCGCCCCGTTCGACGCGGGCCGGGAACGTCTCGCAGAGCAGCTCGGCCCCGGTCGAGGCGGCCAGGTCGGCCACGGCGTCGAGCAGCGGGCCGGAGCAGGCGCGTCCCCCGACGAACAGCGCGCAGCGCTCACCTGATCTGAGGGCTGCCGCCGCCGCGCCGATGACCGTGGGGTCGGGCGCCGTGCCGCGGCGGGCGATGGTGCCGTCGGGTGCCCCTCTCACGACGGCGCCGCCTTCGGACCACGAGACGTCGGCGGGCAGGATCAAGGTGGCCACCGACCCGGGCGGGCCCCAGGCGGCAGCGAGCGCATCGCGGGCGTCGCCGCCCAGTGCCTCCGTCGTCTCCGTGGTGCGGACGAACGGGGACACGTTGCGGGCCACGGTCTCGATGTCCGACTGGAGCTGGGCGTCGTAGCGCCGGTGGGTGGTGGCGTGGTCTCCCACGATGTTGATCACCGGGCTGTGGGCCCGCCGGGCGTTGTGAAGGTTGGCCAGGCCGTTGCCGAGACCGGGCCCGAGGTGGAGCAGGGTGGCCGCCGGCCGCCCGGCGATCCGGGCGAACCCGTCAGCGGCACCGGTGGCGACGCCCTCGAACAGGGCCAGGACGCCGCGCATCTCCGGCACGTCGTCGAGGGCGGCGACGAAGTGCATCTCCGAGGTGCCCGGGTTCATGAAGCAGGTGTCGACCCGGTGGGCCAGCAGCGTGCGGATGAGGGACTGGGCGCCGTTCATGGACGGGAACCTCCGGGACTCGTCGGGGTGAAGACCTTGCCCGGGTTCAAGATGCCGGCGGGGTCGAACGCCGCCTTGATCCGACGCATGAGGTCGAGTTTGACGGGGTCCTCGAGGTCGGCGAAGGACCCCAACTTGGCCGTGCCGATGCCGTGTTCGCCCGAGACGGCCCCGCCGAGGCCGACCCCGGCGGCCAGGATGTCGTGGACCAGTCGGTGACGGACGTCGGGGTCGGGCTGGAACACCGACAGGTGCACGTTGCCGTCGCCGGCGTGGCCGCAGCCGACCACCAGGGACCCGGTCGCGGCGGCCAGTTCGCCGACGTCGGCCAAGTAGGTCGGGATGGTGGCGCGGGGCACCACCACGTCGACGATGTCGTCGGCCCCGGCCGCCTTGGAGGCCCAGAAGGCGTGCTCCCGGGCGGTGATGAGCTGCTGGCCGGCGTGATCGGGCAGGACATAGACGTCCAGTGCACCGAGGTCAGCGAGCTGCTGGGCCAGAGCAACGGTGTCCTCTTCGACCCGGTCGAGGTGATGGCCCTCCAGGACGATCACCAGATAGGCGAGGGCCGCGGACCGGATGTGCTCGGGGATACCCAGGTCGATGCCGGCGTTGGCGGTGATGCCGGCCATGGAGATCATGTCGATGTACTCCACCAGGAGCGGTCCTACGCCGCTGGCCACCACCGGGGGGACGGCCGCGGTGACCAGGTCGATGGTGGCGAACGGCGCCAGCACCGTCGCCTGGTGCGCGGGGCGGGGGTGGAGGCGCAGGATGGCACGGGTCACGAGGGCGAGCGTGCCTTCGGAGCCGATGACCAACTGGGTGAGGTCGTAGCCGCTGGTCGCCTTCACGAAGCGGCCTCCGGTGGTGATCACCTCTCCCGTCCCGAGCACCGCTTCGAGGCCGAGCACGTGGTGGCGGGTGACCCCGTACTTGACGGCGCGCATCCCGCCTGCGTTGGTGGCCACGTTGCCGCCGAGACTGGCCGACTGCTCCCCCGGGAACACCGGATAGACGAGCCCATGGGGTGCCAGTGCGGCGTCGAGGTCGGCGAGGGTGACCCCGGGCTCGACCACCGCTACCTGGTTGGCCACGTCGATCTCGAGGATTGCGGACATCCGCTCGAACGAGACCACGATCCCGCCCTCGACAGGCACGGCGGCGCCGGACAGCCCCGTTCCCGAGCCCCGTGCTGTGACCGGCACCGCCAACTCGACCGCGGCCCGCACGATGTCCGCCACCTCGTCCGTCGTGGACGGACGGGCGACGGCCAGGGGACGGACGGGAGCGAGCCCGAGGGCCTCGTCGTGGCTGAGATCGTCGGAGACGGCGTCGCCGATGTCCACGTGGGATCGGCCGCAGATGGCGATGAGCCGGTCGCCGATCATCGTCGGCACTGTACGTCTCGCATCGGCAACGTCCCTCCTCCGCACCCGTCGGGACACGCTAACCCGTGGCACCGCCGGTACCCCGGGCGTGGCCTCGGGGAGGGCCCACCGGGGCGGCACCCGTAACGACCCCGCACACGTGGGGGACCCCGAGTGGGTGCCGACGACCTCGGTCGATAGGCTGTCTGCCGTGCCAACCTGGATCGGGAGCCCGTCGTGACGGGTATGCCCGGGGCCCACCGCCTCGCGTTCACCCTCCACAACGTGCTGACGTCGTGGGACACCAGCCCCTTCGCGCTGGTGACCCTCGCCGCCGTGGTGGTGATCGGCGTCTGGTACGTGCAGGCCGTGTGGGCGCTGTCGGCCAAGGGTCGTTCATGGAGCGGACTGCGTACGACGTCGTTCCTGACCGGCCTGGTCATGGTCGACCTGGCGTTCCAGTCGCCGGTGGCTTCGTTCACCATGGGCTACTTCGAGGCCCACATGGTCCAGCACCTGCTGTTGATGGTGACGGCCCCTCCACTCCTTGCCCTCGGTGCCCCGATGACCCTCGCCCTGCAGACGTCCAGCCGGCCGGTCAAGGTCCGGCTGCTCCGGGTCCTCAACTCTCACGTGTTCAAGTGGTGGAGCCATCCGGTGCCGTCTGCGGCCGTGTACTACCTGGCCATGTTCGCCTTCTTCCTGACGTCGGCCGTGGACGTGGCCATGCGTCACATGTGGCTCATGGACCTCGTGAACATCGCCTTCCTCGTGGCGTCACTCCACTTCTGGTGGCCGATCGTCGGCGTCGACCACATCCCCCACCGGCCCATGGGCCACGGGGCGAAGATGCTGGCACTGCTGATCGGAGTACCCGTCGAGTCGTTCCTCGCCCTCGCCCTGCTGAGCTCCACCCGGCCGGTCGCCTCGATGTACACGGTGGGGAGCACCCACGCCGGGGCGGCGATCCTGTGGATCGGGGCTGAGGCGCTCACCTTCCTCGCGCTGATCCCGGTGTTCGTCCAGTGGCTCCGGTTCGAGGGACGGCGCACGGCCCGCATCGACGCGGAGCTCGACGCCGCCTACGCGGAGGCGGGCACGACGCTCACTGCGGTCGGCCCGATGGACGACCGGCGCACGGCTGGGCGCTGAGGGGCACCGGAGCCACCGCCGTCCGGTCTCAAGCCGGGGCGAAGGTGTAGGTGAACGGGATCACCCTGGGCACGTCGGTGAAGGCGCTCTTCCCCCTGATGGTGACCCCGACGATGACGGCCGACGAGCCGACCTCCACCGTCATGGTTCCCTTTGCGGGGTAGGTCAGGACCTTGCCTCCGGGCTGCACGCCGCTGACCAGCGGGATGGCCGACGACGAGCTGGTGACCTGGACCCAGCACGGACCCGACGTGGCCACCACCACCTGGAAGTTCGACGTGGCCACGGTGTACGAGGCGCCGGAGGGGCTTGTGCCGGCGGGCTGGACCGGGAAGGCCTGGCGCGGCGGAGTGGTGCTACCGGAGGGACCACCGGAGGAGGTCCCGGATCCGGACCCGGGCGGCACGACCCGCAGGATGTGGGCGTTGGCCAGCACGGTGGGCTTCACGGACAGGAGCACCCAGCCGGCCGCCACGGCCAGCACGAGCACGGCGACGATCCAGGTGAGCACTTTGAGCCACGTGGGCGCCTTCATCCGTCGACGGGCGCGGGCCACCGAGCGGCGACTGGCGCGCAGGTCGCCCCGGGGGACCACCGGGAACGTGCCGGTGGGAGGGCCGGTGGACACCTGGTAGTCGTAGTTGCCCGAGGCGCCGGACGCGGAGGTCACCCGGCCCCCGACCTGGGGCACCTCACCCGTCTCGGTGAATGCCCTCAGGTGGTCGGGCCCGGTGGTGACGGCGGCTACCACGCTGGTCAGGGCGGCCGAGGACCGGCCGGCCGAGGCGGCCACGGCCTCGGATCCGCGCTCCGATTCGAACTGGGCGGCCAGGGCGTCGCCGTCGAGCCCGAGCAGCGTGGCGTAGCGGCGGAGGGTCGACAGGGCCAGCGCCTCGTCGGACAGCGCCGCATGGTCGTCGCGCTCCAGGGCCTCGATCTGGGTGATGGGGCGGTTCAAGCGGTCGTGGACGGTGAGCAGGTCGAGGCCGCGACCGTCCCGGGCTTGGCGGAGCTGGGCTCCGACCGTCCCGGCGGAGTCATCCAGTCGCTGGTCCTGACCGTCGCCGCCACGGCGGGTCGCTCCGCCTCGTGGCCGCATCACCTGGAGTTTCCTGACATGTTCTTGACGCCCAGCGTACCCGCCAACGTGCACATCCCGGCAGAGGAGCAGTACTGTGTTCCGCCGGCAGGAATGTTGCGCACACAACTAATGTTGTACAGGCAGCAGAGCGGCCCTGGTTGCGCATGGGGGCCGTACACCGAACGCGAAGGAGCGTGACCATGCCGGCTGTGACCGTCGACGATGTGCTGATCCTCCCCCGGGTGGGACGACCCGACCCCGCCGCCACCACTCCTCGCCCCGTGGTCGGTGTGACGACCGCGCCGGGCGGGCTCGAGGGCGAGGGCTTCCCGGTCCGGCGGGCGTTCGCCGGCGTGGACAGCGCCCTCCTCGACCCCTTCGTCCACATGGACCAGATGGGTGAGGTGGAGTACGCGCCAGGCGAGCCCAAGGGCACGCCGTGGCATCCCCACCGGGGTTTCGAGACGGTGACGTACATGATCGACGGGACGTTCCAGCACCGTGACTCGATCGGCGGCGGAGGCCTCATCACCGACGGCGACACCCAGTGGATGACGGCCGGGTCCGGCATCCTCCACATCGAGGCGCCGCCCGAGGAGCTGGTGGTGTCGGGCGGCCTGTTCCACGGCATCCAGCTGTGGGTGAACCTGCCCCGTTCGGCCAAGATGATCGATCCGGCCTACCAGGACATCCGGTCCGGGGACGTCGCCCTGCTGACGACACCCGACGGGGGAGCACTGCTGCGCCTCATCGCCGGGAGCCTGGGCGGGTATGCCGGCCCCGGTTCGACGCACTCGCCGATCACCATGGTGCACGCCACGTTGGCCGCCGGCGCTTCGGCGACCCTCCCCTGGGACCCGACGTCCAACGCATTGGTCTACGTCCTGTCCGGCGACGGTACGGTCGGCGAGGAGCGGCGACCGGTCACCACCGGACAGTTGGCCGTCTTCGGGCCCGGCGACTCGTTGACCGTGTCGGCCTCGACGACCGCGTCGGACCGCACACCGGCGCTCGACGTGCTGATCCTCGGCGGCAAGCCGATCGGTGAGCCCGTGTTCGCCTACGGACCGTTCGTGATGAACACCCGGGCCGAAGTGGCTCAGGCCTTCGACGACTTCCAGGCCGGGAAGATGGGCCGGATCCCCAACCGGTAGGCCGGGTTCGGATCAGTTGGGCCGGCAAGGGGTCACTGCGTTCCTGGGTGGGTTCTGACCAGGGACGATGCCCCTGCGGTCAGTGGCCGGGGCCCCCGGATGCCGTGCACGACCGGGGATCCCACGGCTGCAGCGGGCTCACCGCGGGGGTGGTCGCCTGGAACGCCGCCGTGCTCGGGGTGGTCGTGCTCGTGGAGGACGGAGAGGTGGTGGACGGTGTGGCCGCCGCACCGGTTGTCGGCGTGGTCGGCGCCGGCGGGTCGACGGTGAACTGGGTGCCCGTCACCACAGTGACCTGGGCGCCGTCCGTCGTGGGTCCGAGGGCGGTGATGACCGAGCCCGACATCGACTTGGCCACCGTCTCGGCTGCCGCCTGGTCGGCGCGGGTCTTGTGGGCGAAGTACACGACCGTCTCGGCCTGCGTACCGACCGGGGTGGCGTCGCCGAGCCCCACCATGGAGAAGCCGAGTGCACCGAGTGCAGCACTGGTGTCGGTGGCCTGGTTGGTGACCCCTGTGCCGTTGAGAACCGACACCGTCACGCTGGCCGGCTTCGGGAGGGGGAGACCGGTCATGGTGTCGGTGGCGGCGTTGATGCCCAGCAGCTGGTCGATGACCTGATTGTCCGGGCCGCTCGAGGGGAACTCGATGTTGCCGTAGTAGCCACCCTTGTAGAGGTAGGAGCCGAACTGGTCGACCTGCACGGGGAGCGTCAGCTGCGGGGCCGCGTTGGCGTTCACCCCGTGGAAGTCGAGGACCATGCTGACCATGTCGGTCGTGGAGAACTGCTTGTCCACGTTGAGCTGGGGCGCCACCGAGCTGATCAGCTGGCCGTCGGTGATCGGGTCGGACAGCCCGTTCTTGGACACCGCGGTGGCCAGCACGCGGAGGAATTCGTGGTCCCGGCGGATCCGGGCCAGGTCGCTCTGGTTCTCGAAGGGCCAGTAGGCGGGGTCCGAGGTGGTGGTTCCGGACGGTTTGTACTGGAGGTGCCGGGCCCGGACCACCTGGAGGGCGTGGAACCCGTCGAGGCTGACGCAGCCGGGCGCGAAGACCTGCAGGCCCGAATAGGCGTCGAACACCGGCTCCGGGAAGTACATCTTCACCCCGCCCAGGGCGTCGACCACGTTGGCGAAGGTGTCGAAGTTGAGGACCACGTAGTGCTGGATGGGGATGCCCAGGTTCTCGTTGATGGCCGCCACCAGCTGGCTGGGACCCTCGTAAAGGGCGGCGTCGATCTTGTTGGCCCCCTCGGCGCGGGCGTTGGGCACGAACAGGTCACGGGGGACCGAGAGGATCGAGAGACTGTGGGTGTTGGGGTTGAGGTGGAGGATCATCACGACGTCGCTGTTGACGCCGTTCACGCCCTCCGAACAGAGCCCGTAGGCGGCGTTCTGCACCTTGAGCGCGCACCGGTCGGTGGAGCCGACCAGGAGGATGTTCTCGGTGCCGGCGTCGGCCCCGGTGGTCGGGACGTCGACCAGGCCCCTCACGTTGAAGCGGTGGATCTGACTGTTGAGGTACCAGGCATAGCCGGCGGTGCCGCCGACCACGACGACGAACAGCACGCCCACCACGCCGAGGGCCCACCACAGCTTCCGGTGCCTGGATCGGCCCCGTCGGCGGTGCCTGCCGTGCGCCCGCGCCACTTCGTCACCGAGGGCGCGCAGGCCTCCTTCGTCGAAGGTGGAGGGCCGACCTTTGCCGCCCGCCGGGACCGTCCCGATCCGGGAAGGGTCGTGTCCGGGACCCTCTGGACCGCTGGAAGTCATGGCGCACCACGTTACCGATGTCGACCCCGACTTTGGTGTCAGCC
>Ga0209698_10004317_pt1 | contig 15597 bp, 13 predicted proteins | sample LitLauG_LLR_2012_FD_187203 | JGI IMG/M metagenome (GOLD analysis project Ga0209698, IMG submission 187203) | Freshwater sediment microbial communities from Pennsylvania, USA - Little Laurel Run_MetaG_LLR_2012 (SPAdes) (version 2) | ecosystem: Environmental > Aquatic > Freshwater > Creek >...
GCGGAAGAGGGTGCGAACCTGGTGCTGAACGCGCGGCGGGAAGACCGGCTACAGGAGCTGGCAAAGCTGGTGAAGGAAAAAGGCGCGGGCGCTTCCGGCCAGACGAGGAGGTCGGTGGAGTGATTGGAAGGGGCGAGGCTTAGCTGCTCGATTTCCTCGAGATCGCGGGCGTGAGTCTTGAACCAGTCCGCAGGGTATTCCATAGCTTCCGGAAAGTTGGGCTGGACGGCGCGGGCGAAATGCGCGGCGGACGTTCGCGGGACGAAACGCGGGCCGATGGCCATGACGGTGAGAATGAGGAAGGCGGCTGCGACAAGAAATGTGGCGGCGTCGGCGACGAACAAGAAGTTTGGTAGTTGGTTCGGGCGTTGAAGCAGAAGCAGGAGCCCACCCGCCACGGCAAATCCGACTGCGCTCGCAAGCATGTTGACTGCTGCGACAATCGCGTTTGCTTTTCCGACCTGACCCGAAGGTACAAGCGATGGGATCGCGGCCTGACGCGCCGGCTGGACTATCGCGTTGATGCATGCGAGACAGAACAGGATGGGAATGATCAACCACCAGCGAGCCTGGGTGAGAATGAATGCAGTTGCCACGAGCATTCCGGCACGCAGCAGCTCGAGGCTTACCACGAGGCCGCGCCTTGGCAGCCTGTCGGCAGCACCCCCAACGATGGTGCTCATGAGGACCGTACCCAGCGCTTGAACGATGAGACCAAGCGCGACAAGCCGAGGATCGTGAGTGGTAGCAAAGATGGTGACTAGCGTGGCCACCTGCGTTAGCGGGTCGCCGAGCGAGGAGATGCCGATTGCCGTGATGAGACTGCTAAAACCGGGGTTCGCCCGAATCACCCGAACGGCTGTGATCTGACGAGGCACGTCCGGTCGGTGCTCTACCTCAATTGGTTTGAGACCGTGAATCTCACGCAATGCATCGACGATGTTGGGGTCATACCAGTGGTTCGCCCTGCGGGTGATGTCCTCAACCGCTTCGATCGGTGTCATCAATGACCTGCGGTATAGGCGCACTCCGGTGATTGTGTCGAACGAGTCTGCGACGGCCAGGATGCGTGCACCGAAAGGGATTTCGTCGCCCTTCAGGCTGGCGGGATATCCACTTCCATCCCACCTTTCGTGGTGATGCCGCACCAAAGGCGCAACGGCTGCCAGCGCCGAGTGCTGGGCGATCATGTCAGCTCCGATGTCCGGATGGCGCCGCATCACCTCCCACTCTTCCTCGTTGAGCGGTCCGGCCTTGTTTAGGATGTCGTCTCTAACGCCGATCTTGCCCAGGTCGTGAAGGGATCCCGCGGTGCGAACCAATTCAACTTCGCGGTTGCCGAGTTCGAGGTGCTCGGCGAGGCGGCTTGACATCTCCGAAACCCGTATTGAGTGCGACTCCGTATACCGATCTCGAGCGTCAAGCGCCTGTGCTGCGAGGTCTAGGGTTTGATCCTTGAGAACAGTCTGTCTCTGCACGTCCGCGATCGTTCCGCGGATTCCGAGGACGAAGACAAATAGGCCCGGCGCTATGAAATAGCCCACTGGCATTGGCTGAGCGATTAGCAGCAAATACAAAATGCCACCACCGAAACCGAGACCGAAGGTCGGAAGGGTCGCGCCGACGCTGATGTTGTCCAGAACAGTCGCCAAGAACGAAGTCCGTCTTACAAGCGAGATTGCAAGCGCCGTAATTAGGTGGTTCATAACCACGGCGACGGCTACGTAAGGAATGGTTTTGGCGGGTAAAGACCACCACTCCTTACTCGGAATCGAGGCAACAGCGATGGATACGACGACATGGACGACTGAGTAACCGGAGCGATTGAAGAGGAAAGCCCACCACGGTATGCCTCGTCCCGGAACACGGCCATCAAAGGTCGCCAGCCAGGCCACCAGTCCCGGGCCCGCCCCGGGCGAGAACAGGCCGCTAGCAATCAGCAGCGGATCGACTACCCAGTGGCGCCCTGTATTCCAAGGTATGGGTCTGAGCGCGAGGATCTGCGTACCGATCGCCAGGTAAAGCAAAGTCGGGAGATCGGCGGTCCTTGTGCCGTACACAAACCAGCTGACAACAACAGACGAGGCACCCAGGACAATTACGACGATCGCATAAAATCGGGCTGGCCAGGACAGCGTTCGGAACGGTGGCAAGACGCTGGAATTCTAGACTTCAGGTATTCGGCCTGAGCATCCTTACCCAACCCCGTGGCAGATGCACCGCAAATGAAGATAGGGTCCGCCTGAGGCGGACCCTATCGGTTAACTTCGAACTTGCAGTTAGAGGACCCAGCCGCCGACTACACGCGGCCGGTTTCCGCCCCGCAGCAGTCGCTTGAACATCCGCAGCATTTGTGAACCTCCTATCCCCTGAGATTTCCCTGTGTCGTGATCGCCCAATTCCAAGTCACTTTGGTGGTAAGGAGAGTTTCGCGAACCCCGCCTTGCAAGGGAATCCCCAAATTCCGTGAGCGCGGAGATGGGAAACCGGTAGGTGTCCCTCATGGAAATTGATGAATTACAGGTCGGCGAGTGTGATGATCCCGATCTTGAGGGCGGCACTCACAGCCTCGCCCCTATTACTTGCGTTCAGCTTGCGGAAGATATTCCGAAGGTGTGTCTCGATCGAGGGAGCCGCGAGACCGAGATCCATGGCAAGCCGCTTGGTTGTTTGGCCTTTGGCTACGCCACGCAGGACCTGCATCTCACGTGAGGTAAGCGTTACCCCAATAGATTGTGAAAGCGGGGTCGAATCGGCTACGCGCTTCAAGACGTCTGGAATCATGCGGCGTGGCACCGGGCTCTCACTGCGCGTCGCCGATAGCAGCGCGTGCTGCAACTCGGTCGGCCCAACATCTTTAAGTACATACCCTGAGCAACCCGACTTCATCATGCGCAAGAGGTCATCGCTGGAATCGGATACGGTCCAAGCGACGACGATGGTGTCGGGGTACGTGCTAAGAATCGCCCTCGCTGTAGAAGGTCCATCCATACCGGGCATTTGCACGTCCATGAGTACGAGATCGGCTTTGAGTGCCGCCATGCATCTCAGCGCCTCTTCTCCGGACGAAGCCTCGCCAACCAGTCGTAGCCCCGGCGCAGAACTCAGCATCGCGCGCGCCGCCGCCCTAGGAAGCACGCTGTCGTCCACTACGAGCACGCTAAATAGCTTTCGCTGGGGCTCGGCCTTTGAGATGCTGGGAGCTTAGCAAGATGCAGAAGCGACCCGCTTACGCCTCCTTTGGCTACCTAGTGTTTCTTGGCCTCACTATCGTCTGGTTCAACGGACTATTGGGCGGCTACGACCTTGCCCATCCGGACGACGTTACCGTTGTCCTGTTTCTGTGCGCCGGCGCGGCTCTGCTGAACATTCCACAAGTCCGCATTGAACAGGGTCGACTGAGCCTGTCGGGCATCGCGATATGGGCCACCACCATCATGCTGAATCCGCTCGATGCCACGCTGGTGGGACTGGCGTCTTCCATTTCTATCGTTAGGCGTGGCCGTTTCGCGGTCCTTGCGAATGCGACAGTTTCAGCAGCGGTCGGATGCCTAGGGGCGAGCCTTGCGAGCGAGGTCCGATACGGGTCGCTCCTGCCGTTCGGTTCACGAGTACTGGTCTTGCTTGGGTCTGATGCAGTCGACCTGTTGCTGATTGCAGTCATGTTCAGACTCCAGCTCGGCGAGCCTACCTGGAGGGTGATCCGACGCAACCTCTCACCCTCGTTTGCGGTCGCCTTCGTGTATTTCTCGCTGGCAGCGCTGCTCATTAGCTACGTCCTCGATGGCAGCTTGCTCGGCTACTTCCTCGCGACGATCGTGTGCGTACTCGCGCTGGCCCTGACCGACACCATCTCGGGCCGGCGCGTTCGTCGAGTCCTCGAATCCGAGCTCTCGGACGCCGACCGCCACCTCTTCCACAGCCGCGCCGTCGAGGGCGTGGTCCACAACCTCCGCAACCATGTGGCGACCGCGGTGGGCTACCTCAAGGAAATCGATCCCCGCCATCTGGACCCGGTCGACCGCGAGAGCCTGGAGACGGCCACGGCCGCAGCCAACGACGCGGTGACGGTGCTGCGAAGTCTCTCGCAAGGTGCGACCCCGCGGGTCAGCTACTCGATGAACCCCGTCGACCTCAACGAGTTGGTCACGCGAGCGATCGGTATGGCCCGGCCGCGGGCACGCTCGAAAGAGGTGCAGCTCGCCGTCCGCGAATCACCCAACGATGTCAAGGTCAAGGCCGACCCCTTGCTGATGCGAGAGGTTCTGACAAACCTTGTTAACAACGCCATCGATGCCGTTCCTGTGAACGGTCGTGTGGAACTTTCCACCGGCCGCCGACCCAACGGCTGGCCGTATTTCAGCGTCGCGGACAACGGGCCCGGAGTCGCCGATGAAAACCGCCACCGTTTGTTCGAACCGCACTTCACGACTAAAGAGGGCGGGACGGGACTCGGTCTATTCATGTCCTATGGGATCGTGCGCGAGCATCAAGGCGACCTCATTTACGAAGGAAGCCGCCGAGGCGCTGTGTTCACCGTGGTGCTTCCGCCATTCGCCCCCTGATTAGATATCTTCAATGGACACCGGTTTCGTAGTTCGATCATCGCCGCGTCTGCTCGCCCCTGACTGGGCGGATCGCGTTAGACGCCCCATCCTCGCCCATTCTGCGGGCAGCCCCATCGCGGCTTCGGGGCTAGGGGATCGGCTCCCAGGGGTCCATCGATGGGAGCCCATGGGCTCCGAGGAGAGCCGAGACCTCCCCGCAGTGAAACGCGTCATGCATGACGAGCCGTGTCAAGACCGACTGCCTCGTGTGACTCTCGAGCTTGCCGGCGCGTTCACGAGTGAACGCCTCGCTGAGCATCTCTGGCGTCCAACGCTCCAGGCACGACTCGACAATCTGCCACGAGCTGTTGGTTGCAATCAAGAGCTCATCCGACCGACGAGGAACGTCCAGGTGATCCTCCCACCCGTCGCCGTTCGGATCCGGAAATGGCGTCGTCTCAGCGCCAGGCTCCTTCAGAACTCCACAGAGCCAATAGACGCGGGCGGCTGCGATGTGGCTCACGATCGCCCAGATCGGCCACCCTTCCGGCGACGCACGGAGCTGCAGCTGGTCCGGTCCGAGTGCAGGAAGGCCATGGACCAGACGCGCCTGCGTCCGCTGCCAACCCTCGTACACCGCCGCCACGCTCATGCCCGGGGCACGAGCCCTCATGCCGTGAGGGTCGCCGGCTGCCTGCGTGGCTCGCTTTGTCTGAGGGCTCGAACCGTCAGAAATCCGAGAAAGGCCGTCGCGATGAGGAGCCATCCCATGATCATCACCCGATTGCTGAGAGGAGGCGTGGCAGGAGCCCACAGGACCGCCGACGCCGCGGCGGCCAGCACGCCCGCCTCGAGAGGTCCCGCGGCAAGGGTGACCGCCGCCGCAACATCCAGCAACAGATAGTCCTGCGGGTGCCAGTACGAGGCGAGGAGGAATGATCCGAAAAGTGCGGCCACGACGAAGGGCCAAGTCGTGCCAGTGCGACGGGCATGCACGGCCACCGCGATGACAGCAATCACGGCCGCCACCTGGATGGCCAGGACATACGGGCCACCGCCCAGGGCGAAACGCAGGGTTTCGGCCATGTCCCCGACGGCCTGAGGAGCCATCAGCGTCTCGAGGTACGTGCGGATGCCCTCGGGGTGAAGCGTCAGCAGCATCGCGAGGCCCGCTGCCGCCGCGACCAACGCAAAGCTCAGCAGCGCTCGGAATCGGCCGGCCACAAGCAGGGCGAGGGGCAGCAGGAGGATGAGGTACGGCTTGAAGAGAGCCAGGGCCAGGATCGCCCCGGCAAGAAAGTCACGTCGCGATTCGAGCAAACGCCAGCCCGTAAGCACCGCCGCCGCCGCCAGAATCGTGACCTGGCCCTCGTAGGCCGAGAACCAGAGCGGGCTGAGGGCCGCCCACCAGAGGAAGTAGATCATCGTCGAGTGGCCCCGGGGGCGCGCATACCAAACCGCCGCGCCGAGCGCCACCAGGCTCAGCACAACCCAAACCCAGTAGGCGGTGGGGTAGCCAAGCAGGGTCAACGGCGCGACGAGCCACGTGATGGGTGCGGGCGTCAGCATCGCGTACCAGGGCCCGGACGGCTGCAGCGCTGCGACGGCCGCCTGGTGGAGGGTGACGTCGTAGATGCGGGACCAGCCGTACCGAAGCCCGACCTCGGCGCCGGCGTAGTAGAGCCGGAAATCGTTGTGCCCAAACAGAGACGTGATCTCGTTGAGGTAGAACGCAGAGTTCCTGACGACCATGCCGACCAAGATGGCGGCCCAAACGGGCCAGAGCTTCGGCAGAACTCCATTGGGATGTCTGAGGCGTTCGATCCAGGCCAACGTCCACTGCGTAACGCGCTTCAAGCGTGCGATGTTACGTGCTTCTCCCGGTACGTAGGCGCCGGGACTGTAGTCGTTTGCGTTCAAACCGAGCCTTTTATTTTCACGATGCCGCCTCAGAACCCTCTGTGAGGTTCCTGGGAGTCGCCTCAGGGCCGCTCCCGGGCATTTTCCGCTTTCGACGTCCTGACCGACGGCGCCGGTGCGACTGATCGCCCGGTTTAGGCCGAGCGGTCGAGTAGCTCGCGAACAATATCCGCTTCGTGCGTCAGCGAGGCGAAGTGGCCCTCGTGGTGCCACACGCGGAGGTCCACTTTGGGCAGCCGCGCAGCTGCCCGCTCAGCCGCCGAGAGCGGCGCGTTCATGTCACTGTCGCCATGCCACCAGGTGACAGAGGGCCGGATCGACGCGAGGTCGAAATCCCAATCGCGATGCAAGGCCATGGTCTCGTCCGCCCAACCTTCTGATCCCTGCCGCAGGGCCTCAGCGTTGTTACCGCGGGCGATGAGCTCCCACTTTGGGTCCGCCATGATGGCGCGGTCCTCCGGAGGCGCGTCGGCCAGAACCCCGGCCAGGCCCTCATCGCCGAGGACTCGCTCGCGAACTCTGACCAGAAGATCGTTCAATGCGTCCCATCCGAGCTCGGCCGCCGCGTAGCCCTCAGCGTTCACGCCCACCAGCCGCCCAATCTCGTCGGGCTCGAGGGGCGACGCTCCGACGACCACCGAGGCGGCCTTGATCCGCTCGGGATGGCTGGCGGCGATCGCAAGTGCATGAGGACCGCCGCCGCTGGTTCCCATCACCGGGACGCTCTCCAGCCCGTGATGGTCGAGCAGCGCCGCCAGGTCGTCAGCGATGTCAACCACCCCGCGACCGGGCTGCCGAGTCGACCCGCCGTAGCCCGGCCGGTCGGCCATCAGGTAGCGAACCCGCAGCGATCGCTGGATCCCCGGATCAGGGTGACGGTAGAGCCGCGAGCCGGGCGTACCCTGCAGGCGCAGGATCGGCGTCCAATCGGGGTCGCCCCACCATCGCCACGCCAGGAGGCGCCCGTCGCGCAGCTCGAGCTGCCCATCCTCGTAGCTCAAGCCGTCAGTGGTCGACTTCACTCTGGAGAGCTTAGCCGCCGCACGATTGCCGCCACCAGATCCTCCAGATCGACTGGCTTCACCAGGAAGTCGGTCGCATCAAGTGTTGCCGCCATCGCTCGGGAAATCGGGTCGGCGCCTCCTGTGACGACGATGGGACGCGAGCTCTTGAGCGCCGACCTCTCGCCCGCGTCAAGCGATGCTGCGATTCCCAGGTCGAAGACGACCACCTCGCCTGGGCGAGGCAGCCGCATGACGCTGCTGGACTCAGCCTCGTAGCCCAGGCGGCGCAGCCCCAGCGCCGTGAGCTCGCCAAGACGGGCGTCGTCGTCGACCACCAGCACCGAGGTCACAGCGAACGCCGCCTTCTCCGCCGCGCCGAGCAGCTGCAGGGCCTCGGTCACGTCGGCCCGCAGGAGCTCGACCGGTGGCGACACCCCGTCGATCTCGGCCAGATCCAGCTCTGCCGTGAGGCGAGCGAGCACCGACCTGAGGCGGTGCAGCGCCGCCGCCAGGTCAGGCGCGTGCGACGAATCTGTAGCCGATGCCACGAACTGTCTCGATCCAGCCTGGCTCTCTGAGCTCGCGGCGGAGGTGGTGCACGGCCTGCTCGAGGCTGTGCTCGAACCCGACGTATGAGGAGCCCCATACTCGCTCCAGGAGCTCTGACCGGCGGAGGGTCTGACCCGGGCGCTCGGCCAGCTGCTCGAGGAGCAGGATGGCGCGGCGCTCGAGCTTCAGCCGTCGAGTCCCCAGGCTTGCCTCGCCGCGCGTGGCTTCCACGCGCAGTCGCCCGCGCACGAGCTCGCCGCTCGCGTGCCCGCGCTCTCGCAGAGCTGCTCGCACCCGCGCGAGAAGAACCTGACGGTCGGTGCCCTTGATGATGTAGTCGGTCGCGCCGCGCTCGATGCCCAGCACCTGGTCCGACGGACCACCTCTGGCGCCAGTGAGGATGATCACCGGGAACGGAAGCCTGTCCCTTCCCGCGCGCAGCGCATCAAGTATCTCAGGCGCCTCCATGTCCGGCATCTCGTAGTCGAGCAGCATCAGGTCAAAGCTCGCCGAGCGGGTGCGTTCGAGCGCTTCACTCCCACCTGTCGCAATCTCGACCGAGTAGCCGGCCCGGCGCAGAAGCTCCGCGGTCAACGCCGCCGACCGCGGTTCGTCATCAACGACCAGCAATTTGGCCGTCACCCCACCAATCCCCAGGGCAAAGTACCAGGTTCAGGGATTCTTGAGGAAACGATGAGCCGGCCATGAGGTCAGGCCGCTGCAGGCGCCATAACCTCGGCGCATGGGCCAGCTTCCCGACCTTCGAAGAGCCAGGGCTCGGCTCGGTCTGGCTCTCGACTCGCTCTGTCACGACCGCTGGCTCCTCGGGTACCTGCGCGGGGGCGGGCTTCAGCCGATCGCCGCGTCGGAGATCTCGCGGCGTCTGCTGCGCAGCAGGCCTTTGGTGCCTCTCTCGCGACGGGCGCTTTACGAGAGGCGGCCCGTGGTCGTCAACTCGGTGATCGAGTCCGGGCAACCCTCAAACGGCTACGACTGGGAGCTCGACTGGCCAGCCATCCTCTACGCGCCCGTCATCGAGCCGATGAGGCGGCCCATCGGCCTGCTTGTCATCGGCTGCCGCCGGGACCACTGGTATTCCGACGATGACGTCGAGTACGCGGGCCGCCTGGGCATCACGCTTGCGCCGCTCGTCACCGCATTGCGTGGTGTGCTCTCGGGGCTCAGCGAAGGCGAGGCCGAGGTCGCCCAGCTGATGAGCTACGGCTTCTCCATGCAAGAGGTCGCCCGGGCGACCCAGCTCGACGAGCGCCGGGCGCGGTACCTGGTCGACTGCGTCTCACGGAAGCTCGAATCGGTGAGCACCGGCGAGCTCGGGTTTCCGATCGGCCAAATGAAAAGGAGGGAGCTGCGGATGTGACCTGGAACTAGACGGTTGCTGCAGCGGAAGGTGGAGAGGGGCAAGGGTAGTGAGACCGGAAGGGCTGAGTCTGGTCTCGAGGCTCCGCCTTCCGCTCAGCGACGGGGTGTTTAGTTCGGTCCGAACAGGAACACGGTTGTTCCCCGGCCCTGCGTGCTCACCACCTCCAGGCGGCCGCCGATTCCCGCCGCCCGCTCTCGCATTCCGACCAATCCGTAGCCGGCACCTGTGCCGACGATGCCCCGCCCCTCGTCGGCCACCTCGATCAGGAAAGGGCGGGCCGCAAAACCCAGCTTCACCCTGCAGATCGACGAGCCCGAATGCCTCCGTACGTTGGTCAGCGCCTCACGGACGACCTGCGCCACCACCTCCCGCTGTTGGGCCGGAAGCATGTCCTCTGTTCCGTTGCTCGACAGCTCGACCCGGATTCCATACAGCCGCGCCACCTCGTCCGCCTGGCGCCGCAGCTCGTCGGTGAGCCCTCCGGCGCCGATGGGCGCAGGCCGCAGGTCGGCCAGCGCTTCACGTACATGTTTCAGCAGGCGTTCCATGATCTCGAACACGTGCTTCAAGTTCTCGTCTGGATGTGCGCCCGCGCTCTCGAGGTACACCTTGAACAGAGAGATGGCGCCGGCGAGGTCCGTGGCGATTCCGTCGTGGAGCTCTCGAGCGATGCGGGCTCGCTCGCGAGCGACCGCATCTTCGACCGCCTGATGCGCGAATCCCTCTGACTGCGAGTCAGCCTCCGGCCGCCGGACCATCAGCGCGACGCCGCCCTGCGCTGCGAGTAGGACCGGAGCAGCGCGACAGCCAGAGGATGACGCAGCCATCGCAGAGCTCTTTGATAAGGCCGCCAGAGGACAGCGGTCTCGGCGAGAGCTTGCTGCAGGCGCTCGACATCGGCGGCGATCAGCGCACGCCCCGATTCGGCGCGAAGGCTGAGCTCACGCGCCCGCTGTGAGACGCGCCGGGCCCAGATACCGGCGAGGGCGGCCTCGACGACGATCGCCACGACGCCGGCTGCCAGCAAGGCGATCCCAACCCAGCCGGCCGCTGTCATTCTTTCGCGTCGCTCTCTTCGATCGCCGCCACCGGCGCGATCGCCACGACTTGATCGTCCGGCCCCAGGCGCATCACGATGACGCCCTGCGTCTGCCTGCCGATCTGCGAGATCGCGCCAACCTGGGTGCGCAGCACCATGCCGCTCGCGCTGATCACGAGCACCTCTTCCTCGGGGTCGCTGACCACGCGCATCGCAGTGAGCTTTCCGACGCGGTCGGTGATCTTGAGCGTAAATACGCCCTGCCCGGCTCGGTGGTGCATCGGGTACTCGGAGACTGGGGTCCGCTTGCCGTAGCCGCGCTCCGTGATGACCAGCAGGTCGGCGCCCGGGATGACGGCGGCCATGCCCGCCACGGCGTCACCCTTGCCGAGCTTGATCCCGATCACACCCTGCGTGTCGCGGCCCATCGCGCGGACCTCTGTCTCGCCGAAACGAATCGCCTTGCCGAGCTCGGTCGCGATGAGTATCTCGTCAGTGCCGCGGGTCGGCGTGACCCAGTCGAGCTCGTCGCCCTGCTGGAGGTTGATGGCGATCAGGCCGTTGCGCCGCACGTTGGCGTACTCGGCCATGGCCGTCTTCTTGATGTATCCATTCTTGGTGACCATCAGCATGTAGTGCGCCTCGCTCTCGGTCTCGGGCCGGACGAAGACCGAGGTGATGCGCTCATTCGATCCGATGTCGATCAAGTTGTTGATGGGCATGCCCTTGGCCTGCCGTTCTCGCTCCGGCACCTCATGAACGCGCAGCTGGAAGACCCGGCCGCTCTGAGTGAAGAAGAGCATGGAGGCGTGCGTGTGGGTCGTGAGCAGATGGAGGGCGTAGTCCTCCTCTCGGGTCCCGCTGGGGGCCTCGCCGCCCGCGGTCGGCCGCGCGCCCTTCAGTCCGACCCCCCCGCGCTTCTGTGCCCTGAACACGCGCAGGGGCTGGCGCTTCACGTATCCGCGGTGGGTCAGCGTGACGACCACCTCTTCTTTGGGCACGAGGTCCTCGGCTGAAAGCTCCGTCGCCTCCTGGTCCGTCACCTCGGTCCGCCGGTCGTCGCCGTACTTCTTGACTACGTCCTCCATCTCGTCCTTGATCAGCATCCTCACCTTCTGGTCGCTGGCCAGGACGCTCTCGAGGTAGGCGATGGTCTTGATGACCTCTTCGTACTCGGCATCGATCTTGCCGCGCTCCAGCTTCGTAAGCCGGCCCAGCGTGAGGGCGAGAACGGCTTTGGCCTGACGCTCGGACAGCCCGAACTTCGCCTGCAGATCGGTCGCCGCCTTGTCGGTGTCGGCCGCAGCGCGGATGGTCTTGATCACCTCGTCCAGGTGGTCGAGGCAAATCTTGAGACCTTCCAAAATGTGGGCTCGTTCCTGTGCCCGCTCCAGATCAAACCGGGTGCGACGCAGGATGACCTCGCGGCGGTGGTCGATGAACAGCTGCAGCGCCTGCTTGAGGCTCAAGACGACGGGGCGGCCCTCGACTATGGCGAGCATGATCACGCCGAAGGTCTGCTGCAGCGTCGTGTGCTTGTAAAGGTTGTTCAACACCGTGAACACCCGCGCTTCGCGCTTCAGCTCGATGACGATGCGCATACCCTGGCGGTCGGACTCGTCACGCAGGTCGGCGATGCCCTCGAGCTTCCTGTCGGAGACCAGCTCAGCGATCTTGGCCACGAGCGCCGCCTTGTTCACGGCGTACGGAAGCTCGTCGATGATGATCCGCTCGCGCCCGTTCGGCGCCTGCTCGAAGGTGTGGCGGGCGCGGACGATGATGCGCCCGTGGCCGGTCGAGTACGCCATCTTGATTCCCGCCGTGCCCATGATCAACCCGCCGGTCGGGAAGTCCGGGCCTTTGATGAAAGCGAGCAGGTCGTCGACCGTTCCCTCTGGGTTGTCCACCAGATGCTTGACGCCGGCGGCCACCTCTCGCAGGTTGTGCGGCGGGATGTTCGTCGTCATGCCGACCGCGATTCCGGTGGCCCCGTTGACCAGGAGGTTCGGGATTCGCGCCGGCAGCACCGAGGGTTCTTCTTCGGACCCGTCGTAGTTCGGGCCCATCGCGACAGTGTCCTTCTCGATGTCCGCCATCAGCTCGGCAGTGACCGCCGAGAGCCTTGCCTCGGTGTAGCGCATCGCCGCCGGTGGGTCGCCGTCGACACTTCCAAAGTTGCCCTGCCCGTCGATCAGCGGGTAGCGCAGGGAAAAGGGCTGTGCCATGCGCACCAAGGCGTCGTAAACCGCGGTGTCACTGTGCGGGTGATAGAGCTTGAGCACGTCACCGACGAAGGCGGCGCACTTGCGATGCCGGCTGCCCGATGTGGCGCCGGCGCGATGCATGGCGTAAAGGATCCGGCGCTGCACCGGCTTGAGCCCGTCACGCACCTCCGGGAGCGCCCGGCTGATGATGACGGACATCGCGTACTCCATGTAGGAGGTCTGCATCTCCTCCTGAAGACTTCGCTGGAGGACGGTGCCGATGTTTCCTTCGTCTGCCAAATCTCTACTCCTGGTACTTGCCCAATACGACTACTGCGTTGTGCCCGCCGAAGCCAAAGCCGTTGGAGATTGCGATACGCACCTCCATGCGGCGAGCCACGTTGGGTACGTAGTCGAGGTCGCAGGCCGGGTCGGGATTCTCGTAATTGATGGTGGGGTGGACGACTCCGCGATTGATGGTGAGCAGGGTTGCGATCGCCTCCACCGCGCCTGCAGCGCCGAGCAGGTGCCCGATCATCGACTTCGTGCTGCTGATCGCAACCTTGTAGGCATGTTCGCCGAGTGCGAGCTTCAGGGCCTTCGTCTCACCTGCGTCGTTGAGCTGCGTCGAGGTGCCGTGGGCGTTCACGTAGTCGACGTCCTCTGGCGTGATGCCGGCATCCGCCAATGCAAGCGTGATCGCGTGCGCCGGCGCCTCGCCAGTCTCGTCGGGCGCCACCTGATGGAAGGCGTCGCACGTCAAGGCGAAACCGAGGACCTCGCCGTGGATTCGCGCCCCGCGCTTCAGCGCGTGCTCTTGCGATTCCAGGACGAGGATGCCCGAGCCTTCGCCGGGGACGAACCCATCGCGGTCGCGATCGAACGGCCGGCTTGCCTTCTCAGGCGCATCGTTGCGGGTGGACAGGGCGCGGATCGCGTTGAACGAAGCGAATCCAACCTCGCACAGGCCCGCTTCCGATCCGCCCGCCAGCATCACGTCGGCGTCGCCGCGCTGAATCATTCGCGTGGCGTCACCGATGGTGTGGGTGGACGCCGCGCAAGCGGTGGTGACCGTCGTGTTCGGTCCCCTCAGGTGAAACGCCATGGCGACCGATGCGGCCGCCATGTTGGGAATGATCATTGGTGCGTAGAGCGGGTTGAGTCGGTTCTTGGTCGCGTAGGAGATCGCTCCCTGCGTCATCTCGATGAAGCCGCCGATCCCCGTGCCCATGTCCACGCCGACGCGAAAGCTGTCCTCCTTCGAGAGATCGAGCTTGGCGTCGGCCAGCGCCATCGTCGACGCCGCCACCGCCAACTGCGAGAAACGAGCCATCCGCTGGGCGGTCTTGCGTTCCATGAAGTCCAGTGGATCGAAGTTGTGGACCTCACAGGCGAATTTCGTGCTGAGCCGATCCGTCGGAAACGATTCGACGGGCCGAGCCGTGCTGCGACCCTCGATCAGCCCGTGCCAGTAATCCTCGACGTTCTGGCCCAGTGGATTGACAGTCCCCATTCCGGTCACGACCACGCGCGTGCGCCCGTTTCTCATGCGGTCCCCACCTCGGCCCGAATCTTACCGACGAGCTGGGCGTCCACCGCTTCGCGTGCAACTCGGATCGCGTTCTTCATGGCGCGTGCGTCTGAGCGGCCGTGCGCCACGACGGCCACACCATCGATCCCGAGCAGGGGTGCGCCGCCGAACTCCCGCCAGTCGATCCGCGCTCGGAGCCGCTGCACTCCGGGGCGGATGAGGAGCCCGCCAACCTTGCCGAGCGTCGTGGTGGGGATCTGCGTGCGCAGGCTGCGGAAGATGAATTCCGCGGTCGCCTCCGCCATCTTGATCGCGACATTGCCGACGAACCCGTCGGTCACGACCACGTCGGCGTGGTCCGCGTAGATGTCTTTCGGCTCGACGTTCCCTATGAAGCCGGGCAGCGAGTCTTTCAGCCGGCGGGCTGTTTCCTTCACCCTCTCGTCACCCTTGCCCTCCTCCTCGCCGTTGCTGAGCAGGCCGACTCTCGGCTTGGGACGGTGCATCATCTCGCGAGCGTAGACCGCGCCCATCGAGGCGAACTGCACCAGATACTCCGGTTTCGAGTCGACGTTCGCGCCCACGTCGAGGAAGTACGCGAACCCAGCCTGCGTGGGCACAACCGAACCGAGGGCGGGCCGGTCCACGCCCTTGATGCGGCCCTGGATGAAGATCGCTGCGGCCATGATCGCGCCGGAATTGCCGGCTGACGTCCAGCCGTCGGCTCGCCCTTCTTTGCACAGTCGCGCGCAGACGCACATCGACGAATCGGGCTTGGAGCGGATCGCCTGCGCGGGGTGCTCGTCCATGCCGATGACCTGAGTGCAGGGGACGAGCCGAAGCCCCGGCCGTTTGTCGAGCAAGGGCTGCACCTTCGCGGGCAGCCCGACCATCAAGACCTCGATGCCGTAGGCGGCAGCTGCCTGTGCCGCTCCCGCCACCACCTCATCTGGCGCGAGGTCGCCGCCCATGGCGTCGACTGCTATTCGCACCAGTTGAAAATGAGGGGCTGGGCCACTCAGATGTCCAGGTTGCGGACGCTCTTGGCGTGCGCCTGGATGAATTTCTTCCGCGGTTCGACGTCTGGTCCCATGAGCTTTTCAAATGTGTCGTTGACGGCGGCTGCGTCCTCCACGGCCACCTGCAGCAGGACGCGGGTCTTGGGGTTCATCGTCGTTTCCCAAAGCTCTTCGGCGTTCATCTCGCCGAGACCCTTCATGCGGGCAGCCTCCGCGTTCTTGCCCAGCTGGCGCAGAGCTTTGTCACGCTCCGCCTCGGAGTGACACCACACGATCTGCTTGCCCTTGAAGACCTTGAACAGTGGCGGCTGAGCCATGTAGAGGTAGCCGCTCTCTATGACCTGAGGGAAGTAGCGAAAGAAGAAGGTGAGGAGCAGCGTGCGAATGTGGCTGCCGTCGACGT
>Ga0209698_10004318_pt1 | contig 15597 bp, 10 predicted proteins | sample LitLauG_LLR_2012_FD_187203 | JGI IMG/M metagenome (GOLD analysis project Ga0209698, IMG submission 187203) | Freshwater sediment microbial communities from Pennsylvania, USA - Little Laurel Run_MetaG_LLR_2012 (SPAdes) (version 2) | ecosystem: Environmental > Aquatic > Freshwater > Creek >...
CTTCTGGGGATCGTCGATGAAATAGAGATTGCCGAGCAACCGGCCCCAGCGGTCCGGCTTCGCGGCCAAAGGCGCGAAATAGGCCGCACCCTCCCCGGCCAAACCGCCCCATTCCTCGCGCGCCTTGGCGAGCGTCGCGTCCGTGGCGCGTCGGGCGCTCGGCGCCTCGATCCCCGCCAGACGCACAAGTCGCCCGTCTTCCAGCTTGAACTCGAATGCGTCGGTAACGCCGGCCAACGCCACCTCTTCGCGCGCGCCGTCGCAATCGGCCCAAGCTGTCCCAGCCGCCAGAATCAAAGCCGTCCCCAGCGTTGCGCGGGTCAGGATTTTCGCTATATCGTCGGACAAGCGTCGCGCCACGGCCATTTATAGCGCGAACGCGCGGCGTGAATAGTGTCCCGGTAGCTCAGCAGGATAGAGCACAGGTTTCCTAAACCTGGGGTCAGGGGTTCGACTCCCTTCCGGGACGCCATTCGCCCACATGATCCAAGTCCATGGGTCCACCCGACGACCGGGCCGCCCAAAGCTTAGGCTTCCCTCGGCGAGCGCGCTGCGGCATGGTCGGCTCGCCCCATGCGTCATCCGCTCCGTCCTTCCGTTTCATGACGCCAAAGATCGCCCTGGTCGACGCGCGGCCGGAGCGCGCCCGCCAATTGTTGGAGACGTTGGCGGGCGCCGGGTTTCAAAACGTCGCCTTGGCGACATCCGGGCCGGACCTCGTGGATCGGCTCGCCGCCCTCAAGCCCGACATCGTCGTGATGGACATGGCCCTGCCCGACCGCGACGCGCTGGAAGGCGTGCGCAACATCGCCGCGGCCTCCGCCGGTCCCATCGTCATGTTCGCCGACGCGGACGATCCCGCCTTGGTCGAAGAGGCGATCGGCGCCGGGGTCATCTCCTACAATCTCTCGGGCGTTTCGAGCCGCGACATGAAGGCGATCTTGGCCTCCGCCATCGCTTTGTATCGTCGCAATTCCAAGGTCGAAGCCGAACTCGCCGCCGCCCATGGCGCGCTTGACGAGCGGCGCGTGATCGAGCGCGCCAAGGCCGCGCTGATGGCCAAGCACAAGCTGACCGAGCCGCAGGCCTATCGCCAATTGCGCACGCGCGCGATGAACGAAAGCCGCAAGATCGCCGATGTCGCCGCCGAGATCGCCGGCGATTCCAGGAAAGCCCCATGACCGTCACGACCGCAGAACCGTTGCGCCTCGGCCTGCTTCGCCTGACGGATTCCGCGCCCGCCATCGTCGCGCACGAGTTGGGCTACTTCGCGGACGAGGGGATCGAGGTACGGCTGTCGGTCGAACCTTCCTGGGCCAATGTCGCTGACAAGCTGGCGCACCGCGCGTTGGAGGCGGCGGTGATGCTGCCTCCGTTGGTGTTCGCCATCGCGCTGGGCCTACGCGGCCGGGCCGAGCCGCTGGTCGTGCCGTATTGCGTGAGCCAAGGAGGCGACGCCATCGTCGCGCGCACGGACTTCGCGGCGAAGATCGCGAGCGGGCCGGACAAGGCGCGCGCCTTCGTGGCGGCCCTGCGCGCCCAGCCCGATCCGACCTTAGGCGTGGTGCACGACCATTCCACGCACAGCCTGCTGCTGCGCTATTGGCTCGCCAGCGCCGGCGCCGTCGCCGGGCGCGACTACCGGCTGATCGTCACGCCGCCCGCGCAGACGGTGGAAGCGCTGGAGTCGGGCCGAATCCTTGGATTTTGCGCGGGCGCGCCGTGGGGCGAGGTGGCGCGGCGCGCAGGGGTCGGCGAGACCGTCGCGACGTCCGACGACGTGTGGCGCAGCGCGCCGGAAAAGTGCCTGGCGGCGCGGCGCTCGTTCGCGCAAAGCCGGCCCGAGCGGCTGGCGGCGCTGATGCGCGCCCTTTATCGCGCGGCGGCCTTTTGCGAGGCCCGCGACAACGCGCCCTATGTCGCCTCGCTGCTGGCGCGGGCCACCTATCTCGACCTCGACAGCCACGCGATTCTGGCGTCGCTGCCGGGGGGCACGCAGGCCGGCGCACGGCCGCGCTTCTTCGCGGGCGCGGCGACGTTTCCGTGGCGCTCGCACGGGCTGTGGTTCTTAGGCCAGATGCGCCGCTGGGGCTTGGTGCCGGAGGAGACGGACGCGGCCGCCTTGGTCGCATCGGTCTATCGGCCGGACCTCTATCGGTCGGCGCTCGGCGGCGTCGGCGCCGCGGCGCCGGACGGGGACATGAAGATCGAAGGCGCCCATGCCGAGGCCTGGACGTTGCCGGCCGGGACCGGCGCGATCCCGATGGGGCCGGATACGTTCTGCGACGGCGCTCTATTCGATCCGGCGCGCGCTTAGCGACGGCGTTATCGCCCCGCTCCGCCCACGTTGGCCGCCTCGGGCGCTGGGCCCGGCGCGGGCGTTTTCGCGGAATCTTTGACCAGCCGTCCGAGCTCGCTGCGGCACGACCCGCAACTGGTCCCGGCTCCGGTCGCGGCGCCGATGGCCGCGACATCGACGGCGCCCGCGCGCATCGCGCCCAAAATTTGCTCGCGCCCGACATCGAGGCAGGCGCAGACGATCGCGCCTTTGGCGGCCACGCCCGCCGAAGGCCGTCCGGCCAACGCGGCGGGCCGGTCGATGGGCGCGGTCGCTTCGCCGAGCCGCGCAACCAGCGCGTCGCGCGCCAGCGCAACTGGGCCGGGCGAAGCGAAGAACGCGCCGACCAGCGCGCCGTCCGCGAACGCCACCAAGCGAAATTCGCCACGTTTTTCGTCGCGATAGGCCACCACGTCGACATCTTCCGGCAGTTTCAAAGCGGCGCGCGCGAAGGCCTCGCGGTCTTCGAGCGCGCTAAGCGACGCCAGTTCGGCGCGATGGCCGCCTTTGGTCGGCGCCAGCGCGTAATAGTCGCAACGCGCGACATCGAGGCCATGGGCGCTGAGCGCGAAGGCGTGCCACGCGGCCGCGAACGGGCGCACGGCGATCGGCGTGAATTTCAACTCGGGCTGCCCGGAGACCGGATCGACCGCCGCCGAAGCCAGCGCGCCGATTCGCCCCTGGGCCGAGAATTGCCGCGTCCAGTGCATCGGCGCGAACACTTCGCCGGGCCGCACCCGGTCGGTGACGACCAAGCGCAATTTCGCGCTGGCCTCGGCGGTCTCGACGACGACGAGATCGGCGGCGGCGAGATTTCGCCTTGCCGCGTCGGCGGGGTGCATCTCCAGAAACGGCTCGCCCGTCTGCGCCATCAGCCGCGCGGCTTTCCCGGTGCGCGTCATCGTGTGCCATTGGTCGCGGATGCGGCCGGTGTTGAGAACCAGCGCGCGCACGGCGCTTGTCGCTCGGGCGGGCGGGCGCCAAGGCGTCGGGATGAAACGCGCTTTGCCGTCGGAATGATAGAAACGCCCGTCGGCGAAGAAGCGCGTGTCGGCGGGCGCGTGACCCGCGCGCCTCGGCCATTGAAACGGCTCCAGCGCGTCGTAAGCGGGAGCGTCGAGATCGGCGACGCCCGACAGATCGAGATCGCGTTCGCCGTCGTTGCCCAACGCCGTCATCCCCGCATATTCGCGGAAGATCGACGCGGCGTCGGCGAACGCGAAGGCGGGCGCGAATCCCATGCGCCGCCCGACCTCGGCCATCTGCGCCCAATCGGCGCGCGCTTGGCCGGGTGCGGGCAAGAACGCGCGCTGGCGCGACATGCGGCGCTCGGAATTGGTGACCGTGCCGTCCTTCTCGCCCCACGCCAAGCTCGGCAGCAGCACATGCGCGAAGGGCGTGGTGTCGGTCATCGCGTTGACGTCGGACACGACGACGAACGGGCATTTCTTCAGCGCCGCTTCAACCTCGTCCGCGTCGGGCATCGACGCCGCAGGGTTGGTGCCCATGATCCAAAGCGCCTTTATGCGCCCGTCGCCGACCGCCCGAAACAGGTCGACCGCCTTGAGGCCGGGTTTGGTCGCGAGATTGGGCGCCCGCCAATAGTCGGTGATGAGTTTGTGCGCCGCCGCGTCGCCAAACTCCATATGCGCCGCGAGCATGTTGGCGAGGCCGCCGACCTCGCGCCCACCCATCGCGTTGGGCTGGCCCGTCACCGAGAACGGCCCCATGCCGGGATGGCCGATCCGCCCCGTCGCCAGATGGCAATTGAGGATCGCATTGACCTTGTCCGTCCCCGCCGACGATTGGTTGACGCCCTGGCTGTAGACGGTGACGACGCGTTTCGTCGCGGCGAACAGCGCATAGAATTCAGCGATTTGCCGCGCGGGAAGCTTCGCGATCTCCGCGACGCGCAGGAGGTCGTAGTCGCGCGCGGCGTCGAGCGCGTCGCAAAAACCGTTGGTGTGGCGCGCGACGTAGGCCTCGTCGATCGCGCCGCGCTCGGCGAGATGCGCGAGCAGGCCATTGAACAGCGCAACGTCCGAGCCCGGCGCGAGTGCCAGATGCAGGTCTGCGTCTTCTGAGGTCGCGGTTCGGCGCGGGTCGATCACGACGATTTTCGTGCCGCGCTTTTCGCGCGCGTCGATCAGGCGCCGATGCAACACCGGATGGCACCACGCGAGGTTCGAGCCGACCAGCACGACGAGGTCCGCCTCGTCGAGATCGGCGTAGGTTCCCGGCACCGTGTCGGCGCCGAACGCGCGTCGGTGTCCCGCCACCGACGAGGCCATGCACAGGCGCGAATTTGTGTCGATGTTGCCGGCGCCGATGAACCCTTTCATCAGCTTGTTGGCGACGTAGTAGTCTTCGATCAGGATTTGCCCGGAGACGTAGAAGGCGACGCTGTCGGGGCCGTGCTCGGCGAGGGCGTTTTGAAAGGCGGAGGCGACGCGGTCGAGCGCCAAATCCCACGTCGCCCGCTCGCCGTCGACGGTTGGGTGGAGCAGCCGCCCCTCAAGCGACATGGTCTCGCCGAGCGCCGAGCCCTTTGAGCAGAGGCGGCCGAAATTGGCGGGATGGTCCGGGTCGCCAGAGACGGACACCGCGGCCCCGTCTACCCTGGCGATCACGCCGCACCCGACGCCGCAATAGGGACAGGTGGTGCGAACGGGCGTCACGTGGCGCGCCCCCTCATCCCGCCTTCCTCGCGCGAAGCTCGGCGCCGTCCAGCAACAGCCTTCCATCCTCCACCCTCACCGCGAACGTGCGCGTCTCCCCCACATCGGCTCCCTGCGCGCGCCCGCTTTCCAAATCGATCACCCAATTGTGCAGCGGGCACGTCACGCGTCCGTCGTGTACGATGCCCTGGCTCAGCGGCCCGCCCTTGTGCGGGCAGCGGTCGTCCAACGCGAACACGCGGTCGTCCGCCGTGCGGAACACCGCCACGCAACCGGCGGCGGTCTTCACGAGCCGCGCGCCTTGGCGCGGAATGGCGGCGAGCGCGCCGATGTCGATCCAGTCGGCCATGTCCTTCACTCCGCAAGGGCCATGTCGGCGAGCGGCGCGAACTCGTGCGCCTCTTTGCCGGCGACGCGCTCGGCCCAAGGGTCGATCTGCGCGAAGCTCTGCGCGAATTCGAAGCGCGCCACCAACGCCTTGCGGCGCTCGGGATCGTCCATGATCATTTTGCGGATCGCGTCGATGCCCACCCGCTTGGCCCATTTGTAAATGCGCTCGAGATAGCGGCCTTGCTCGCGGTAGGCCTGGATCAAGGCGGCGATGTGCTCGATAGCCTCCGCCTCGCTAGAGACATGGCCGAGCGTTTCGGTGCCCTTGATGTCGAGCCCGGCGGCGCCGGCGAAGTGGATGTCGTAGCCGGAATCGACGCAGATCACGCCGACGTCCTTGCAAGTCGCCTCGGCGCAATTGCGCGGGCAGCCCGACACCGCCAGCTTGATCTTGGCGGGCGACCAGGCGCCCCAGAGATATTTCTCCAGCTTGATCCCCAGGCCGGTCGAATCCTGCGTGCCGAAGCGGCACCATTCCGAGCCGACGCAGGTCTTCACCGTGCGCAGCCCCTTGGCGTAGGCGGCGCCCGAGACCATGCCGGCGGCGTTGAGATCCTTCCAGACCGCCGGCAAATCCTCCTTCTTCACGCCGAGCATGTCGACGCGCTGGCCGCCGGTGACTTTCACGGCGGGAATGGCGAATTTCTCGACCACGTCGGCGATGGCGCGCAATTCCTTGGCGCTGGTCATGCCGCCCCACATGCGCGGCACGACGGAATAGGTGCCGTCCTTCTGGATGTTGGCGTGGACGCGCTCGTTGATGAAGCGCGATTGCTGGTCGTCGACATATTCGCCGGGCCACGCGCACAGCAGGTAATAGTTCAACGCCGGGCGGCATTTGGCGCAGCCGGTCGAGGTCTTCCATTCCAGCGCCTGCATCAGCGCCGGGATCGACTTGATTGTGTCGGCGACGATCAAGCGGCGCACTTCGTCGTGGCCGTGATGCGTGCAGCCGCACATCGGCGCGACGGCGGCGGGGTTGAAGGCGTCGCCCAGCGTCAGCTTCATCAGCTTCTCGACGATGGGCGTGCAGGTGCCGCATGAGGCCGAGGCTTTGGTGTGCGCGCGCACGTCATCGAGCGTCTTGAGGCCCTTCTTCTGGATCGTCTCGACGATCTTGCCTTTGCAGACGCCGTTGCAGCCGCAGATTTCCGAATCATCCGCCAACGCTGCAACGGCCGCCGTAGGGTCGAGGGGGGCGCCTCCGGCAAAGCTAGGGCCGAACATCAGAACGTCGCGATGCTCGGAAATGTCGGCGGACTTTTTCAAGAGATCGAAGAACCAAGCGCCATGCGACACGTCGCCGTAAAGCACCGCGCCGACCAATCGGTTGTCCTTCAACACCAGCCTGCGATAGACGCCGCGCGAAGCGTCGCGCAGCACGATCTCCTCGCGGTCCGGCGCGTCGGAAAAATCGCCCGCCGAAAACAAATTGATGCCGGTGACCTTCAGTTTGGTGGCGGTGGCGCTCGGGTTGAACGCGGCTTTCCCATCGCCCGCGAGCTGCGCCGCGACGATGTTGGCCATCTCATAGAGCGGCGCGACCAGGCCGAACGTCTGCCCCGACGCCTCCGCGCATTCGCCCAGCGCAAAAATGTCGGCATCGTCGGTGCGCATGTCGGCGCCCACGACGATGCCGCGATTGACCTTCACGCCCGCCTCTTTGGCGAGCCCCAGCGCCGGGCGGATGCCCACCGCCATCACCACGAGGTCGGCGGGAATTTCGCGCCCGTCCTTCAGCACGATGGCGCGCGCGCGCGCCGGACCGAGCGCGTGGTCGGTGGCCAGAATCTCCTTCGTGTCGGCGCCGGTGATGACCTTGATGCCGCGCGCTTCGATGGCGGCTTTGAGCAGCGCGCCCGAGGGCGCGTCGAGTTGGCGCTCCATCAACGTCGGCATCAGATGCAACACCGTCACGTCCATGCCCTGCTCTTTCAGGCCGACCGCCGCCTCCAACCCGAGCAGCCCGCCGCCGATCACCACCGCCGAGCCGCCTTTCTTCGCGGCCAGCAGCATAGCGTTGACGTCGTCGAGATCGCGATAGGTGAGCACGCCCGCGAGCCGGTGGCCGGGCACGGGAATGACGATCGGCGAGGAGCCGGTGGCGATGATCAGCTTGTCGTAGGACACCGTGACGCCGCGCTCGCTCGTCACGGTTTTGCGTTCGCGGTCGATCGCCACGATCTTGTGGCCCTTGAACAACATCACGCCGTGTTTCACGTACCAGCCGTCGCCGTGGATGACGATCTCCTCGAACGACTTTTCTCCCGTCAGCAGCGGCGAGAGCATGATGCGGTCGTAATTTACGCGGGGTTCCGCGTTGAAGATCATCACGTCGTAAGCGTCGGGCGCCAGCTCGAACAGGCGCTCGAGCGCGCGCCCCGGCGCCATGCCGTTGCCGATGACCACGAGCCGTTGCTTGCGGGGCGGCGCGATGACCGGCGCCGCGAGGTCGGTGGGGAGAACGCGCATGTTCATGGCCCTCACGCCGCGACGGCTTGGGCGCCCGCGCGGGCGAGCCAGGTCTGGCGCCAACGGAACGACACGGAGGTGAGCGCCGCCAGCGCGATCAGCGACAGCGCCGCGAACAGCGCGAAGCCGAGGGAGAACGTGCCAAAATATTGCTTGCCGTAGCCGAAGGAGATGTTGAGCAGGAAGCCGCCGACGCCGCCCATCGCGCCGACGAACCCGGTGACGATGCCGACGTTCTTTTGAAAACGCTGCGGCACGATTTGGAACACCGAGCCGTTGCCCGCGCCGAAGGTCGCCATGGTCAGCATGATGACGGGCAAGGCGAGCGCGATGTCACTGAGGCCGTAGGCGATTAGCGCGAGCAGCGCCGCGAGAGCGCCATAGACCGCCGACAGCGTGACGATGCCGCCGACCCGATCGGCCAACATGCCGCCCAGCGGCCGAGCGAACGAGCCGCAGAATACGCAAGCCGCCGTGCAATAGCCGGCGTTCACTTTGGTCAGGCCATATTGCCCGACGAAATAGGTCGGCAGGAAATAGGAGAGCCCGACGAAGCCGCCGAACGTGACGCAGTAAAAGCCCATCAGCCACCACGCGTCCTTGGTCCTGAGGATGTCGAGATAATCGGCGCCGGAACGGCGCGGCGGGGCGCTGGGCGAATCCTTGGCGAGGATCGCGAAGGCGACGATCACGGCCACGAGCGGGATCGCGGCGAGCCCGATCACGTTTTGCCAGCCGAACGCGACCGCGAGGCTGGGCGCGAACAACGCGGCGAACACGGTGCCGGAATTGCCGGCGCCGGCGATGCCGAGAGCGGTGCCCTGGTGTTCAGGCGGATACCAATACGAGGCGAGGGGTAGAGCGACCGCGAACGAGGCGCCGGCGACGCCCAGCACCACGGCCACGCCCAGCACGCTGGCATAGCTCGTCACGCCCAGCGCCCAAGCCAGCAGCAATCCGGCGATGACGATCATCTGCATCACAAGGGCGGTCTTGCGCGCCTTGAAGATGTCGGAAGCGAAGCCCGCGAGAACGCGGAAAACGGCGCCCGCCAAGATCGGCGTCGCCAGCATCAGGCCGTTCTGGCCGGGGGTCAGGCCGAGGTCTTTGGCGATGAACACCGCGAGCGGCCCGAGCAGCACCCAGACCATGAAGCTCAAGTCAAAATAGAGGAAGGACGCCACCAGCGTCGGCAAATGGCCGGCGCGCAAAAAGCTGTTGCGGGTCATCGGATCGCTTTCGAGGATCGGCGCTTCAGGTTCGAAGGGCCGCCGGGCTTTTGGCCCGGGAGCGAACCGCCATTGGTCCGCCGGTCGAAAAGGGGCGGACTCGCTTAGAGACCGCCGAGAGAACGCGCTCCCTTCGTTGAGAGCGGCCCGTCCATCGTGCGAGGATGGACGGATGCAAGCGAGCAAGGAGCGTGCCAGATTGAAAAGCGCGTCTAATCAGAGAGATAGTTGATAGCGAAAGAGAGCCAGCGTGCGTTTCCCAAGCAAGGCGCCCGAAATTTGTGCGCTGCACAATGAGCGAGCAGGTGCGCCCCGACTTCTCCTCTCCGCGTTTACTGGGCGAAGCCGGGGACCGTGCGGGGCAAATGGGTCTTCGGGCATTCTGACCGCTGAGAACCCGCTTGACAGCGGCGCGCGAGGCTCATAGCTTCTCGTAAACCGGTCTACACAAAAGACCGTCTAGACGGGAGCGGACGATGGGAGCGGCAACGCACAGTTTCGCGGGCGCGATGATCCGGCCGCTGACCGACAAAGGCGTCGGCGAGCGCGCGCCTTTCGTCGGCGCTTCCTTCATCCTCCCCGACCGACCGCCGAAAAACGCCGCGCTGCACATCACCGCGCTCGGCCTCTATCGCGCCTTCCTCAACGGCGCGCGCGTCGGCGACGACCAACTGACGCCTGGTTGGACTTGCTACCGCGAGCGCCTCGCTTATCAGACCTACGACGTCGCCAAGCTGCTCAAGCCCGGCGTCAACACCATCGAAATTTGGCTCGGCGACGGTTGGTTGCGCTCGCAGATGATGTGGGCGCGCCATCCGATTTACAATACGTGGGGCCGCGAGATCGGCGCCCTCTGCGACTTGGTCGTCGATGGCGCGATCGCGGTGAAAACCGGCGAGGATTGGAAGAGCGGCGTGACGCCGATCCTCAAGAACGGCATTTACCTCGGCGAACATTACGACGCGCGCCTGGCGGTCGCACCGGCGAGCGGCGGCGTGGCGAAAATCGCGGGCTTCGACCCGGCGACGCTGTTGCCGCACGAAATCGGCGGCGTGAAAGAGCTCGCCGCCTTTGCTCCCATCGCCACCTTCGCCGACGCGCAGGGCCGCACCGTCTATGATTTCGGCCAGAACGCCGCCGCCTATGTGCGCTTCACCGCGCGCGGCGAGGCTGGCGCCCGCATCGTGGTCGACCACGCCGAGATCCTCGACAAAGGCGCGTTCTCCAACGCCAACATGCGCTCGGCCGAGGTGCGGCTGGAATACACGCTCAAGGGCGGCGAAGCCGAGACCTATTCGCCGATCTTCACCTTCATGGGCTTCCGCTACGCGCGCGTCGCCATCGAAGGCAAAGCGACGATCGAGAAGATCGAATCCGTGCCGATCACGTCGGCGACGGCGCCCGCGGGCGAAATCGCCACGGGCCATGCGCTGGTCAACCGCCTCGTCGAAAACACGCGCTGGTCGTTGCGCTCGAACTTCGTGGAAGTGCCGACCGATTGCCCGCAGCGCGACGAGCGCCTGGGCTGGACCGGCGACGCGCAAGTGTTCGCGCCGACCGCGTGCTATCTCAACAAGAGCCAAGCCTTCTGGCGCAAATGGCTGCGCGATCTCATGGCCGACCAGCGCCCCGACGGCGCGATTCCGCACGTCTCCCCCGATCCGACGCGCGGCCACGAGGACGTCGTGCCGGGCTTCTACGGCTCGACCGGCTGGGGCGACGCCATCGTCATCGTGCCGTGGACGCTCTATCTCCATTACGGCGACCGCGACGCGCTGAAGGAGACGCTGCCGGCGATGGTGCGCTGGGTCGATTTCCTCTGGTCGATCTCCAACGGGCCGGTGATCAGCCCGCCGCGCAAATGGGGCTCGCGCGGGTTCAGCTTCGGCGATTGGCTGCAGCCGTCGGGCTCGACGGAGAAGCCTTTCCCGGTGATCGGCGAAGACGCGGCGGCGACGATCTATCATTACATCTCGACGCGCTTGGTCGCGCGCATCGCTGGCCTCTTGGGCGAGGCCGCCACGGCCGCCGACATGACCAAACGCGCCGACGCGATCCAAGCGGCGTTCGCCGACGAGTTCATCACGGCGAGCGGGCGCCTCGCCTATGACGACCAGACGTCCTACGCGCTCGCCTTCGTGCATGATCTCATTCCGCCGGCTAAACGCGAGGCGGCCAAGGGCTATTTCAAGCGCGCCATCGCGCGCGCCGACGGGCGCTTGCAGACCGGCTTCATCGGCACCCCCGCCCTGCTCCCTGCCTTGGTGAAAATCGGCGAAGCGAAATTGGCGGCCGATCTGTTCCTGCAGGAGGAAGTGCCGGGTTGGCTCTATCAGGTGAAGAACGGCGCGACGACGATTTGGGAGCGCTGGGACGCGATCAAGCCCGATGGCTCGGTGTTCGCGCCCGACATGAATTCCTACAATCACTATGCCTATGGCGCGGTGTGCCAATGGCTATTCGAGGGCGTGGGCGGGTTCCGCCCCGATCCCGACATGCCCGGCTTCAAGCGCATCCTGTTCGACCCGACGCCGATCGCCGCGCTGGGCTCGTTCGAGGCGCGCCACGACTCCGCGGCCGGGACGATCGCCGCCAAGTGGTCGCTCAAGGACGGCCACGCTTCCTATGAATTCACGATCCCCGAGGGCGCCGAGGGCCTATGGTCCGATCCGGCGCGCCATCCCGGGCTGGAAATCGACGGCCGCGCGGCCGGACCCGCTCCGGTCAGTATCGGAGCGGGAACGCATCGCGCGCGCTTTCGCTGGTGAGAGGCCGAACGGCCTGGAATAGAAAAGGGAGGATGGAATGACTTTGACGACGACACGACGTTTCCTGCTCGCCTCGACCGCGTTTGGCGGCCTGGCCCTGTTCGCGTCCGCGGCCTTCGCGGCGGACACGGAGCTGACCTTCCTGGTCGACAACACGACGTCGACGGTGAAAATGGCGCAGGCTCTGGCCGACGCGTTCATGGCCAAAAACCCTGGCATCAAAATCACGGTCGACAGCCGTCCCGGCGGCGGCGAGGGCGACAACATCGTCAAGACCAAGCTCGCCACCGGCGACATGGCCGACGTGTTTCTCTACAACGCGGGCTCGCTGTTCCAGGCGATCAACCCGGAAAAGAACCTGGTCGATCTGACCGCCGAGCCGTTCGAGGCCAACATCATCCCGAGCTTCAAGACGGTCGTCACCACCAACGGCAAGATCTACGGAGCGCCGATCCAGACCGCGATGGGCGGCGGCGTGCTCTACAACAAGAAGGTCTATGCCGACCTTGGCTTGAAAGTGCCGCTCACCTGGGCGGATTTCATGAAGAACAACGCCGCGATCAAGGCCAAGGGCGGGATCGCCCCGGTGATCCAGACGTTCAAGGACACCTGGACCTCGCAATTGTTCGTGCTCGGCGACTTCTACAACGTGCTCAAGGCCGTGCCGAATTTCCCGGCCGACTACACCGGCAACAAAGCGAAATACGCCTCGACGCCGGCCGCGCTCAAGAGCTTCCAGCGCCAGGAGGACGTGTTCAAGGCGGGCGACCTCAACGCCGATTTCGGATCGGCGACGCTCGACGACGGGCTCAAAATGCTGGCGAGCGGCAAAGGCGCGCACTATCCCATGCTCACCTTCGCCATCAGCAACATCAGGGATAACGACCCCGCCCACTTGAAGGACATCGGCTTCTTCGCGCTGCCGGGCGACGACGCTGCGGCCAATGGCCTGACGGTCTGGATGCCGCCGGGCGTCTATATCCCCAAAGCGTCAAAACACGTCGACGAAGCCAAGAAATTCGTCAACTTCATCGCTTCGGTCGAAGCCTGCGACATCCAGACCAAGGCGGTGGGCGCCTCGGGCCCCTACCTCGTCAAAGGCTGCAAGCTCCCCGCCGACGTGCCCCCGGCGGTCGCCGATCTCGTGACCTATTTCAACACCGACGGCCAGACGGCTCCGGCGCTGGAATATCTCTCGCCGATCAAGGGCCCCTCCCTCGAGCAGATCACGGTCGAAGTCGGCTCGGGCCTGCGCCCGGCCGCCGACGCCGCCGCGCTCTACGACCTTGACGTCAAGAAGCAGGCGCAGCAGCTCGGCCTGCCCGAGTGGAAGTGACATAGCCAATCCCCTCTCCCCGGTTTACGGGGAGAGGGAACCGGCCCTCGCCCCATGGACATCGCCTCCAGCTCCCGCTCCGCCTCACGCGCCTACCCCTCGTGGTTCCTGGCGCCGGCGGGAATTGTTTTTGTGGTCTTCTTCATCGTCCCCTCGATCGCGGCCGTCTTTTTCAGCCTGACGCGATGGTCCCTCGCGGAATGGGACTTCATCGGGCTCGACAATTACCTGCAATTTTTCCGCGAGCCGTTCCTGTTCCTCGGCGTCGTCCACACGCTGATCTACGCGGCGGTGACCTCGTCGATGAAAGTCGTGCTGGGCCTGATGCTCGCGGTGCTGCTCACCTCGCGGCTGCCCGGGCGCGATCTCTTGCGCGCCATCGTGTTCTTTCCGACCTTGGTTTCGACCATCGGCGTCGGCATCACGTTTTCCGCGTTGATGCATCCGACGCACGGCCTCATCAATTCGTCGCTCTCGCTCTTCGGGCTCGAAGGGCCGTCGTGGCTGACCGACCCGCGCTTCGCGCTGCTGTCGGTCGCGGTGGTCGACGTATGGAAGGGCGTCGGCCTCGCCACCGTCATCTACATCGCCGGGCTCGTGTCGATCCCGCGCGATTATTACGAGGCGGCGACGCTCGACGGCGCGCGCGAATGGCAGCGCTTTCGCGCCATCACGCTGCCCCTGCTGTATCCCGCCACCACGACCGTCATCACCCTTTCCTTCATCGGCGGCTTGCGCTCATTCGACCTGATCTGGGCGATGACGCGCGGCGGTCCCGGCTTCACCACCGACGTCATCGCCTCGGTGATTTTCAAGCAATACCAAGCGGGCTTCTACGGCCTGTCGACGGCGGGCAACGTCGTGCTGTTCGCGCTGGTGGTCGGCGTCGCGCTGCCATTGATGCGCTTCCTCAACCGCCGCGAGGTTTCGGCATGAGGCCGAAGCGCGCCTATCTCTGGAGCGTCTTGGCTTTCGCGGCGGCCACGCTCATTTTTCTCGTGCCTTTCGCCTTTGTGGTCCTGACGGCGATCAAGGACCGCAACGACGCCTCGGACCTCGCCTTCACCTGGCCGTCGGCGACGCGCGCCCTAGACAACCTCGCCGACGTTTTCGCCGCCCGCAACCACATGCTGACGCACGCGCTGTGGAATTCGACGATCCTCACGATCGTCAGCGTCACGCTGCTGGTCGTGTTCGCCGCCATGGTCGGCTTCGTCCGCCAGCGGCGCCAAAGCCGGTGGAACGGCGTCATCGACTTCATGGTGCTGGTCGGCCTGATCATGCCGCCCGCCGTCGTGCCGACGATCTGGGTGCTCCAGTCGCTGTTCCTGTTCAAAACCATGACCGGCATGATCCTGATCGAGGTCGCCTATGGCCTGGCCTTCAGCGTGTTGCTGTTTCGCGCCTTCATCGCCACCATCCCGCGCGAATTGGACGAGGCGGCGATCATGGACGGAGCCTCGCCGCTCGGACTCTTTTTCCGCATCATCCTGCCGCTGCTCAAGCCCGTGGCGGTGACGACGATCGTGGTGCAGTCGGTGGCGATCTTCAACGACTTCACCAATCCGCTCTATTATCTCCCCGGCGCCGACAACGCGACGGCGCAGCTCACGCTCTATAATTTCCAGAGCCAGTTCAACTCCTCGTTCAATTTGCTCTTCATGGACATATTGCTCATCACCATCCCGCCGTTGATCGTGTTCCTGATCTTCAATCGGCAAATCGTCGAGGGCATGACGGCGGGAGCGGTCAAGGGATGATGAGGGAGCGCGCGACGATCCGCGAGGTCGCGGAGCGGGCGGGCGTGTCGCGCGCGGCCGTGTCGAAGGTGTTGCGCGACGCCTATGGCGTGTCGGACGCCATGCGCAAGCGCGTGGGCGAGGCGATCGACGCCCTCGCCTATCGGCCCCAGATCGCCGCCAGGGGCCTGCGCGGCTCCACCGACACGCTTGGCGTCATCTTGCCGGAGTTCAGCAACCCGTTCTTCTTCTTCGTGTTCGACGGCATCGGGCGGCGGATCGCGTCGACGCGCTATCAACCGCTGCTGGGCGTGCGCCCGACCGCCCACGACACCGAACGGGCGATCGTCGAGACCATGCTCGACCGCAAGCTCGACGGGCTCATCATGATCCCCGTGCGGCTCGACCTTGGCTATCTCTCCGAACTGGCCGCCCGCGTTCCGCTCGTCGTCATCGGCGACCATTCGCGGGGCGGCGGTTATGACTCGGTCAACGGCGACGACGCGCTGGGCGCGCGCATGGCCGTCGAGCACCTGATCGACCAAGGCCACGCCCGCATCGCCTTTTGCGCCCTGCCCCCCGACATGGCCGACCCGACCAACCCATCGAGCATGCGACGCGACAGCTATAAGCGCACGATGCAAGAG
>Ga0209698_10004319_pt1 | contig 15596 bp, 14 predicted proteins | sample LitLauG_LLR_2012_FD_187203 | JGI IMG/M metagenome (GOLD analysis project Ga0209698, IMG submission 187203) | Freshwater sediment microbial communities from Pennsylvania, USA - Little Laurel Run_MetaG_LLR_2012 (SPAdes) (version 2) | ecosystem: Environmental > Aquatic > Freshwater > Creek >...
CTACGAAGGCCGGGGCATGTCGGACGGCACGCCGGCGGACATCTGGCAGGACGTCATCGCCTCCTACCTGGCGCTGGCCGATCCCGCGGCGGGCCAGGCGAGCTGGGCGCCGCGGGGCAGTGTCGAGCGCGGCGAAACGCGCAGTCATACCTTGTTCTGGCTGTCGAGCCTGCGCGAGATGGGCACGCCCTACTTCGGCGTGAGCGCCGATGCGCCCCTCTACGCCGTCTTTCGCACGGCGCAAGGCGCGATCACCTATCTCGCCTATAACGCGGGCACGGCACCGCTACCGGTGCATTTCAGCGATGGCCATACGCTGCAGCTGGCCCCGCGCCAATTCGGACGCTTGCCCTGAGGCACGGTAACATCGGGCATCGCCGCCCGTGCAAATCTGCCGATGTCGCTTATGAAGCGCCCCGCCAAGCGCAAGTCGAGCCCCGCCGCATCGGCCGTGACGATCGAAATGGTCGCCGGGGCGGCGGGCGTATCGCCCAGCACCGTATCGCGCATCCTCAACGGCACCGCCCAGGTGAGCGAAGCCAAGAAGATCGCCGTCGAGCATGCGATCGCCCGACTGCGCTTCGTTCCCAATCCGGCCGCACGGCTGCTGGCCAATGGCCGCTCGATGACCATCGGCGTGATTGCCCAGTCGATAGACAGCCCGTTCTACGGCGAGGGCCTGCGCGGCATCGAGGACGTGCTGAGCGATTCGAAGTTCGCGGTGCTCTTTACGAGCGGACACTGGAAGGCCGAGCAGGAGCGCCGTTGCGTCGAACAGTTGCAAAGCCGCCGCGTCGATGGCCTGATTTTCCTCACCTCCTGCCTGTCCTCGGACGAGCTGCGCCGTCTGTCCGTCGAGGTTCCTCTGGTGGTGACCGGGCGGCGCCTCAAGGCGGACCGCCTCTATTGCCTTGAATTCGACAACCGGGGCGGTGCCCGCCTGGCCACCGAGCATCTACTGGCCATGGGTCACCGCCGCATCGCCTTCATTGCGGGGCTTTCCGGACACGCCGATGCCGGTCAGCGGCTGCGTGGCTACCGCGATGCCCTCGAGGGCGCTGGCATCGACTTCGACCCCAGGCTGGTGGAAAGCGGAAAATATCGCGAAGCCGGTGGCGAGGCGGCGGTCAAGCAGCTGCTCGACGCCGGCGTCGCGTTCACGGCCATTTTTGCCGCCAACGACCAGTCTGCGTATGGTGCCTGCCTGGCACTGTACCGGCGGGGCATGCGTGTACCGCAGGACATTTCGGTGGTCGGGTTCGACGACCTGCTGGCGTCGGCCTATACCGTCCCGCCGCTCACCAGCGTGCATCAGGCGATCTACGAAACCGGCCGTGCCGCCGCGCAGGCCATCGTCGATCTGCTCGAGAGTCGACAGCCGAGCACGACGGTTCCCCTGCCCAAGCTGGTGATACGCGAGTCGGCCCGGCCACCCGCGATGACGCCGCCGCAGCTCTAGCGGATTTTGGCCGCCAGGGCGCGCGGTTGCGCGTCATGGTTCTCGCACAGGTCGAATCCGCGCATTTCGCTCAGTTCGGACGCCCGGAAAACCCGGCCGCCGCTCGCAGTTCGTCCGCGTTCAAAAACTGTCCATCGAGCAGCACCAGGCGGGTATTGCGCAGGTCGCCAATGCGCACCGATGGATCCCCTTGCACCAGGACCAGATCGGCATTTTTTCCGACGGTTATGGAACCCGTGGTCTTGTCGGCACCGGTGAGACGCGCCGGCACGAGCGTTGCCGCGGCCAGCGCCTCGGCGCTGGTAAAGCCGGCCTTCGTATAGATTTCGATCTCGCGCACGATTTCGATGCCCGATCCATCCGTTCCGGCAACGATGGGAATTCCGGCGGCGTGCATGCGCGACAGCAAGGCCATCATCTTGGCCCAGCTGGCCCGATAGTCCGCCCGGCTCAGGTCCTTGGGCACGGCAAAGCCCCCGACCCGGAAGTTGCGCTCGGTGGCCGGCGGCAGCGTGCCCACGAAGGGCTCGTAGGCCGGCGACAGGTCGCCGTTTTCCGGAACGTAGATCGACTCGAAGGCGACCATGGTCGGGTCGCTGTAGATCTGCTTTCTTGCCATCGTCGAGACGATGGTCCGCATTGCCTCCCCGTCCAGATCGACATCCTTGCCGTAGCGGCCCGGGCCTTCGAAGCGCAGGATGCCGTTGGAAGCGGCGATGACGCTCTGGGGCATGGCCTGCATGATGATCCAGTTGATGTGGGTGACCTCGTCATAGCCCGCATCGATCGCGTCCATCGGCCGTATGCCGGCAGGGATGTGCCCGTGCACGTGCAATCCCAGCTTGTGCGCCTCGGCGATGCTGGCCGCGAGCCACGCCGGATTGAAGGTTCCATAGAACTTGACGCCGGTAAAGCCGTTGTTCTTGGCCCGGTCGACCAGCGCGATCGCTTCTTCCTGGCTGGTCGCCACATTGGCCACCTGGGCGGTATAGGGGCCCTTGCCATCGATCAGCGACGAGGGGTATACGTGCGGGAACAGCAGCGCACCGGCCGCCGCTCGGCTGCGCCGATCCAGGGTCAGGTTGTCGTTATTGCCCGGGTCCCGCACCGAGGTCACACCCAGCGAAAGTTCCTGCACGCCCGTGAAGTCGTCGCCGACGTGCATGTGGCAGTCCCACAACCCGGGCTACAGGGTCATTCCCTTGCCATCGATCAGCATGGCATCGGGCGGCACCGCCACCGTCGCCGCGGGGCCGGCAGCCGTGATCTTGCTGCCGTCCACCAGCACGGACTGGTTCGACAGGAAGCGCAGTCGCTCGGCGTCGAATACCTGCACATTGACGAATGCCAGCGGCCGGCCCGGCTTGCTCGCCAGGGACCGGGCCAGCGCCGCGGTGCGCACCGCCATGGCACGGGCTTGCTCGCGTTCCAGGCGCTGCTGCTCCCCCGCATAGGCCTCGGGCAGCCATCCCAGCCCGGCCGTCTGGCCAAAAAACCGCCCCTGTTCATCGGCCCACATCAGGGCCGGAGAATTGCTCAGGCCCGATATTGCCCACAGGACGATGGTCTTGCGCTCGGCGCCGGTGCCGATCTCGATGCTGCTCAGCTTCTCGGCGTGGGCCTTGCCGCCGGGAAGCAGATCGAGCGATTGGTCGGCTTGCGCCAGCAGGCTCTCGAGCAGCCAGGCAGCCCCCTCGATCGGCCCGCCCAGGGGAACGTAGTACGCGTGCGTGCCCTTGGATGTGCTGCCCGCATCGACGGGGCTGCGCCACTGCGCCGTGCCGCCCTCGCTGCGGAAGGTCTCGCCCACGTCGCCTTGGGGCGAAATGCCGCGTATCGTCAGCGCCGCCGGCAGGCCATCCGGGCCGGCTGTCCCGCTCAAATCCACCTCCCAGACCTGGCCTCGCAGGTTCATGCTTTCCCGGCCCATCCGCATGCCGCTGGACGTGACCCAGATCCACGAATCGCCATGCTTGCCACCGGTGGATTCGATCACGAAGTGCCGCGCGTCGGCCGGGACCTTGGCAAGATCTCCTACGGGTACCTGCCCGAAGGAGGCCGCGCCGACCAGGCAAAAGACGGCACAGAAGAGCCACTGGAGGCGCGGGGCAAGTCCCGGGCGGCCGTGGCGCCGAAGCGGCAAGGGCGACAGCGCGCAGCTGGCCCGGATTGCGGGCCGGCGGCCGCCGACGGTCGAGTGCCATTTCTTTATGGCAAGGGCCATGCTGGGCATCGGTGCCTCCGGCGTGCGGGTTGACGTTTGGGTCGCGGCAGCAAATCGCCTGGCCATTAGAACGAATTCACGCCCTCGCTCCGGACAGCATGACGGCTTCAAAACGCTATGGGGCGGGGCGAAGAGGCTCATGCTTTCGTGGCGCTTCGCCGGGCACACGGCGCCGGCTAGGTCGCCTGCCAGAGACCGATTGTCGTGCCGGTTGGATCGCTGATCCAGGCAAATTTTCCCTGGGGGATGGAAATCGGCCCAACCAGCTTGCGTGCGCCCAGCCCTTGCGCCTTGGCAATATAGGCATCGATGTCGTCCACGCTGACGTATACGACCGTGTAATTCAAGGGCTCGTGGCCCAGCGCATTGAGGTGACCGGTAATTCCCGCCCCCTCGATCATTTGCACGGGCCCATCGGCGATCTTCCAGCCGAACAGCGATGCGTAGAAGGCGCTGGACTGGGCCAGGTTCGTACCCCCCAGTTCAAAGTGCACGACGTGGTTCATTTCGTTCCCCCGGGAAAGTAGGAAATCGGCCTGCGGCGATACTGAACTACAATTTCCGCGCAGGCAACTTGCGCCAGCGCGGGACGGGCGCTCGCCGCCGGAACGAGTCGCCTTGCGTCGCCCCCGTACCGCATCGCAATGCCGACCGCCATGTCCCGTCGATCAACCTTTCGATCCGCTTTGCTTCTGCTTGCCTCGGCCCTGGTGTGGGACTCGGGGTCGGCGTGGGCCCAGGATACCCAGGAAGATCTCGGCCAGCGCTTGTACGCCGCGGCGCAAATATGCGATCTGGAGACCGTTCGCAGCACTGTCGCGCAAGGCGCCAACGTGAACTACCTGGGGCAGACCTTGTCGGGAGCCGCCCAGACGCCCCTGCAAGCCGCCATCGTGGGGCTGAGTTGCTTCGAGGAGGGCAGCCAGGTGCCGGTAGTGGAGTTCCTCCTGGGCCACCATGCCGCGATAGACGACCCTGTGGCCGGCTCTGCGCTGCAAGCCGCGCTCACGGCGCGCCGCGACTATGGCCAGGGCACGGATCAGATTCGCGTGGTGCAGATGCTGCTCGACCGGGGTGCCGACGTAAAAGCCCGCGTCCGGCTCTCGGACGGTTCCACCTCCACGTTGCTGCACACGGCCGTGTTCTTCAACGCCATCGAAAGTATCAAACTTCTGATTGACCGGGGCATCGATGTCAACGAAATGGATTCACGGGGAGAAACCGCCCTGGCATCCCTGAACGACAGCGACGCCGTCCTGCTCGATTCCGAGAAGAAAAAGGAATTGGCGCGGATACTGAAAAAAGCCGGTGCCCGATAGTGCGTTGCCCCGGGCTGCCGGGGCGCGTGCCACACCCGTTTGCTGCCGGGACCGCGCGAATCGAATCCCGGGGACCAAGCCATGCTGCCACGCCGCCGATTGCCCCGCCACCGGCCGCAAGGCGACGTATCCCGACGGCCAATCCCCGCCGGCGAGGCTCGGCCGGTCGATGCGGCCCTTGGCAGCATAGGGGCGCGTTCGGCCGGAATAGTGCTTATCGACGCGGCGCTGCGCGTAGCGCTCGCCGCTGCCTCATGCTGCCGTGACGGCGCCAGCCGTCTGCGGCAGCGCTGCGCCTGAAGGCTGCACGGTGCCGTTTGCCACCGCCATTGCCGCCAATACGCTGGCCGCGTATCGCCGCGCGCACTATTGCGTCGATGCCTTGCCATCCTTCGTACTGCGCGTCGATGCGCCCAGCGCCGCGCTGCAGGCGCTGCAGCGCCGGCACGGATGCGCCTGCAGCGTCTTCATCACGGCCTGCAATCCCGGCAGTCAGCTGCTCGATCCGCAGGTCAATGCGCTGCGCCAGCGCGCGCTGTTGGAGCAGTTGCGTACCGGGGCTCATACCTTGTTCTCCGGCTACGGCCGCGATCCGGACGGCCTATGGCCGCCCGAACCCAGCTTCCTGGTGTTGGGGCTGGAGCTGGATGCGGCGCAGCAGCTTGGGCGGCGCCATGAGCAAAACGCCGTCGTTTGGAGCGGCGCCGATGCGGTGCCGCGCCTGATATTGCTGCGCTAGCGATCCAGGAGGGCGATCGGCACGCTGGCGAGCGCCCTCTTCCCGCGCTGTTCCCACTGGCGCCGCAGGCGGGGATGATTTTTCAGGACCAGTCGTCGCAGTCGTGCTTGAGGCTGTGGCGCCGGGCGATGAGTTCATCCATGGTCGGTTCGCCGGCCAGCGCGCGCTTGATCGCGAGCTTCGTGCCTTCGTAGTTGGTCCGGTACAGGTCCTTCTTGTCCAGCTTGGGGTCGGTCGCGCAGCGCGGATCGAGCCAGATCAGGCTGATGATGCTCAACTCGTGCGAAAGATCGCGCGGGATGACCCCCTCGATGACGCTGTCCACCACCGCGTCGGCCGTGGCCGATTGCACGGCGCCGCCGAAGAGTTCGATGTTGGCCATGTCCTTGAGCGTGACCTTGGGCACCATCATCGTCACCGGGCGGGCCAGTTGGTTGAGCGCGCGGATGGCGAACATGGCCGTGTGCCCCTTGCTTTGCGCCATCAGGTTGGCAAAGGCCTGGCCCACCGGGCCCGAGGTGCGGCCGATGAGGATTTCCGGCATCGCGTCGGTGAACTGGCCTTCGGCCGCCAGGATGGTGGCTTCGCCGGCGCAAAACAGATACTTGTCGCTCATGGGGATCTTTCTTTAGGTTGTGTCGAGGCCGGCACGCTCGGCCGCGTGCGAAAAAGTCAGCCCTTGCGGGTCTTGTCGCTTGCCGGGCCGGGTTCCGGACGCTGCAAACGGCGGCTTTGCTGGCGCGCCAGCAGCGAAACCACGCCGACCGCCAGCAAGGCTGCTACGAGTAAGGCAAGAACGATGATCATGGCGAAGGCTTGTCGTTTGTGATGGAAGAACGCGGCGCGCCGCCGTCCGGGGGGGCGAGGATCTGGAAACCCGTCTGCAGCGGAGCCAGCGAATTGGCGCCGACGAACACTTGGTAGCTCGAGGGCTCCACCACCCGATGCCCGTCATTGCCGTAGAAGCTCAGTTCGTCGAAACCCAAGGCAAACTCGAGGTGGCGCGTCTGGCCGTGGGCCAGGCTCAGGCGTGTGTAGCCCTTGAGCTCGCGCACCGGTTGTTCCACCGAGGCCGAGGTATTGCGCAGGTAGAGCTGAACCACGTCGACGCCATCGCGCTCCCCGCCATTGTGCACGTCCACCCCGACGCGCAGCACCGCCGCGCCGGCCCCGCTGGCCGCGGCCAGTCCCACCTGCGACTGGCTCACCGTGAGGTTCGAGTATTCGAAGCGGGTGTAGCTCAGGCCCCAGCCGAAGGGGAACAAGGCGGCATTCTCCTCGTCCACATAGCGCGATTCGTAGCGCTCGTCGGTGTTGGCCGGCAGGCGGCTCAGGTCCGCCTGGGCCGGCCGGCCGGTAGGCAGCTGGGCGTAATAGAGCGGCTCCTGCCCCACCGCACGCGGGAAACTGGCTGTCAGGCGGCCGCTCGCGTCGACATCGCCGAACAGCACGTCGGCCAGCGCATGGCCGCCCTCGATGCCCGGGAACCAGGCCTCCAGGATGGCCGGTATGTGCGCCGCGGCCCATTTGATCACGATGGGTCGCCCGGTGAAAAGCACCAGCACCACCGGCTTGCCGGTCGCGGCGACGGCTTCGAGCAGGCGCTGCTGGCGCCCCGGCAGATCCAGGCGCGTGCGGCTGGTTGCCTCGCCGGTCATGTCGGCGCGTTCGCCCAGCGCCAGGATGACCACGTCGGCGCCGCGCGCCACGGCCACGGCCTCGGCGATCGAATGCGATTCGTCGATGTCGGCGTCGAGCACCGGCGTACCGTTGTCTTCGTCGGCGGGACGCGCCAGTTGCAGCGTCTGCGTGTCCATCGCGGTACCGGTGACCACGCCCTGGGCATAGTGCAGGCGCTCGCCCAGGCGCTCCTGCAGCGCCTGGCGCAGCGTGACGGTGCGGCGCGGGTCGCCCACGCCCGGCGACGAACCCAGCATGTCGGTAGCGGCATCGGCCAGCGGCCCGAGCAGTGCCACCGAGCGCAGCGTGTCGGGCAATGGCAACAGCGCCGCGCCCCCCTGCCCCGGCACCGCGTTCTTGAGCAGCACGATGGATTCGGCCGCTGCGGCGCGCGCCTGGCGCCGGTCCGCTTCGGTCGGCTCGGCCGTTTGCGGGCCGGGTGCGTAGGGCTGATCGAACAGGCCCAGCGCGAACTTCACCCGCAGCACCCGCGCCACGGCCTGGTCGATGCGGGCCATGGGTACCGCAGCGCTGCGTACCAGCGGCGCCAGGGTGGCGTCGTAGATGCCGTCTTCCATGTCCATGTCGACCCCGGCCATCAAGGCCTTGCGCGCCACCGTGGCCGTATCGGGTCCCACCGCATGGTTGCGCAGTTCGGCGATCGAGCGCCAGTCGGAAACGACGAAACCTTCGAAGCCCCATTCCTTGCGCAGGATGTCCTTGAGCAGGTAGGGGTTGGCGCTGGCCGGCACGCCATTGAGGGAATTGAAGGCGCTCATCACGGTGGCGGCACCGGCATCGACGGCGGCCCGATAAGGTGGCAGATACACCTGCCGCAGCGTGATGTCGGACATGTCGGTGGCGTTGTATTCGCGCCCGGCGATCGCGGCGCCGTAGGCGGCAAAATGCTTGACCGTCGCGGCCACGGCGCCGGGCTGCCCCAGGTCGACCTGCTGGTACCCGCGGATCCAGGCGCGCGCGAGGGCGGCGCCCAGGTACGGATCCTCGCCGGCGGATTCGACGATGCGGCCCCAACGCGGGTCGCGCGCGATGTCCACCATGGGCGAGAACACCCAGGCGATGCCGTCGGCACGCGCCTCGCGCGCGGCGGTACGCGCCGCCGCCTCGACCAGGTCGGCATCCCAGCTCGAGGCCAGCGCCAGGGGCACCGGAAAAACGGTGCGATAGCCATGCAGCACATCGAGGCCGAAGAGCAGCGGAATATGCAGGCGCGAGCGCTGCATCGCCAGGTGCTGGTAGTAGTTGATGCGTTCGGCGCCGTAGACGTTGAGCATCGAGCCCACCCGCCCTTGCCCGATGAGCTCTTCGAAGCTGAGCGCGGAACTGGCCGGCCCGGTCGGCTGGCCGCCCGAATACTGCGTCAGCTGGCCGATCTTCTCTTCCAGGGTCATGCGCCCCAGCAGCGCGGCCACGCGCGCGTCGATGTCCTGCCGGCCGAACTGGGCCCGTGCCGCCGCCGTCGCCGCGGTGGTGGGCGCAGGGGCGCGGAACTGGGGCAGGCTCTGGCAGGCGGCCAGCCCCGCCAGGAGCATGGCGCCCAGGCAGCGGCCGGCGCTGCGTGCCGCCCGGGTGGCGGGCAATGCCGGCGCCGGCGCGACGCGGGGCCCGGAGTGCATGGGCGCCTCGTCAGCTCCCCGGGTTCGCGGCCACGGCATCGGCCTTGGCCAGCAAGGCCTGCGCCATGCGGATGCTGGCGATATCGATCAGGCGGCCGTCGAGGGAGACCGCGCCCTTGCCTTCGCGCGCCGCCGTGGCCATCGCTTCGAGGATGCGCCGGGCCTTGGTGACCTCGGCCTCGGAGGGCGTGAACACGCCGTTGGCCAGCGCGATCTGGGACGGATGTATGGCCCATTTGCCCTCGTAGCCCAGCACCGCGGCGCGCTGGGCGGCAGCCACGAAACCGTCCGGATCGCCGAAATCGCCGAAGGGCCCGTCGATCGGGCGCAGGCCGTAGGCGCGGCAGGCCACCATCATGCGGGTCTGCGCGGCGTGCCAGGGATCGGTCCAGTAATACTGGCGTTCGCCTTTTTCGTCCTTGTCGGTGAGCACGCCGCTGTCGCGGTGCACGCCGCCGATCACCGTGGTGCGGGCGCGCGTCGAGGCGGCGTAGTCGGCCACGCCGAAGCTCATCGCCTCCAGGCGCCGGCTCGACTGGGCGATGGCCTCGACATTGGCCATGCCCAGCGCGGTTTCGATGAGCACTTCGAAGCCGATGCGCTTTTGCCGGCCCTTGGCCGCCTCGATCTGCGTTACCAGCATGTCGAGGGCATAGACGTCCTGTGCCACGCCGACCTTGGGAATCAGGATCATGTCCAGGCGCGGGCAGCTCTCGACGATATCGACCACATCGCGGTACATGTAATGCGTGTCCAGACCATTGATGCGGATCATCATGGTCTTGTTCTGCCAGTCGATGTCGTGCAGGCCGGCGATGATGTTGCGCCGCGCGGCCTCCTTGTCGTCGGGCGCCACGGCATCTTCAAGGTCGAGGAAGATGACGTCGGCGGCACTGCGCGCCGCTTTCTCGAACATGCCCGGGTTCGAGCCCGGCACCGCCAGTTCGGAACGGTGCAGGCGCGGCGTGGCCTGTTCTATGCTGGTGAAGCTCACGGCTCGTATCTCCTGTCAGGCGATGGTGCGCAGGGCCTGGGCAACGGTCTGGCCCAGTTCGGCGGCGCTGGGGGCCACGTGCAGGCCGTAGGATCGCATGATCTCGGCTTTTTCGGCGGCGGTGTCGCCCTGCTCCGAAATGATGGCCCCCGCATGCCCCATGCGCCGGCCCTTGGGCGCCGTCAGGCCGGCGACGTAGCCGACCACCGGCTTGCTCATGTTCTTCTGTATCCAGGCGGCGGCCTCGGCTTCCTGCGGCCCGCCGATCTCGCCGATCATCACGACCGCATGCGTCTCCGGATCGCGCTCGAACAGCGCCAGGTGGTCCAGGAAGGAACTGCCGTTGATCGGATCGCCGCCGATGCCCACGCTGGTGGTGACGCCTATGCCCAGCGCCTGCATCTGCGCCGCCGCCTCGTAGCCCAGCGTGCCCGAGCGCGACACGATGCCCACATTGCCGCGCCGGTAGATGTTGCCGGGCATGATGCCCAGCATGGCCTTGCCGGCGCTGATGATGCCGGCACAGTTGGGCCCGACCAGCAGCGAGCGGCTGTCCTTGGGATAGCGCATCAGGTAGCGCTTGACGCGCATCATGTCCTGCGCCGGGATGCCGTCGGTGATGACGCAGATCAGGCGCAGGCCGGCGTCGGCCGCCTCCATCAGGGCGTCGGCGGCATAGGGCGGCGGCACGAACACCAGGCTGGCTTGGGCGCCGGTGGCCTTGACCGCGTCCTTCACGGTGTCGAACACCGGGCGGTCGAGGTGGCGCTGGCCGCCCTTGCCCGGCGTGACCCCGCCCACCACCAGGGTGCCGTAGTCGATCATGGCCTGGGCATGGAAGGCGGCCTTCTCGCCGGTGATGCCCTGCACCAGCACGGGGGTCTTCTCGTCGATCAGGATGCTCATGCCGGCTCCTTGGCGCTGTTGCCGCGTGCTGCGGCCACGGCCTTGGCCGCCGCATCGGCCAGGTCGCGGGCCGTGATGATGGGCAGTGCGCTGTTGGCGATGATCTTCTGTCCGGCTTCCTCGTTGGTGCCGGCCAGGCGCACCACCAGGGGCACCTGCAGCCCGGCAGCAGCCTGCACCACGCCCTCGGCGACCCAATCGCAGCGGTTGATGCCGGCGAAGATGTTGACCAGGATGGCCTTGACCTTGCGGTCGGAGAGCACCAGCCGGAACGCCTCGGCAACCCGCGCCGGCGAAGCGCCACCGCCCACATCGAGGAAGTTGGCCGGCTCGCCGCCGGCGTACTTGATCATGTCCATGGTGGCCATCGCCAGGCCGGCACCATTGATGATGCAGCCGATGTCGCCCTCGAGGCCGACGTAATTGAGGCCGTGCTGCGCGGCCTGGGCCTCGCGCGGATCCTCCTGCTGCAGGTCGCGCATCTCGGCCACCGTGGCATGGCGAAACAGTGCGTTGTCGTCGAGCGAGAACTTGGCATCGAGCGCCAGCACGCGGTCATCGGCCGTGACAACCAGGGGGTTGATCTCCACCATGGTCGCGTCCAGGTCGCGAAAGGCGCGGTAGCAACCCATGATGGCGGTGACGGCACGCCCCACCTGCTTGATGTTGAGGCCCAGGCCGAAGGCCAGTTCGCGCGCCTGGAAGGGCTGCATGCCTACGGCCGGTTCGACCGCGATCTGCAGGATCGACTCGGGGCGGCTGTGGGCGATCTCTTCGATTTCCATGCCGCCCTGGGCCGAAGCGATGACCCGGATGCGCTGGATCTTGCGATCGAGTACGAAGCCCAGGTAGATCTCGCGCTCGAAGGGTTCGGCCACTTCGATGTAGACGCGCTGCACCGGCTTGCCGGCCGGACCGGTCTGGTTGGTGACCAGGGTACGGCCCAGCATGTCGCGGGCGGCCGCGCCGACCTCATGGTGTGTGCGACACAGGCGCACGCCGCCGGCCTTGCCGCGTCCGCCCGAATGGATCTGGGCCTTGACCGCCCAAAACGAACCACCCAGTTGCGTGGCCGCAAACTCCGCCTGCTCGGCGCTGAAGGCGATCGATCCGCGCGGCACGGCCACGCCGAAACCGGCGAGCAATTCCTTCGCTTGATATTCGTGGATATCCAAAACCTGCTCTCCTTGTCTGGCGCGGACGCGGCGCCGGATCCTGTGCGCCGCCGCCGCACGTCAACGCTCCTGGCCTGGCGCGAGCGCCGGGTCGCCGGGGTCTCCTGTGGGGGAAACGAGATTTGCGGCTTATGGCCGAGGTGCAAGCGCGCTTGCACGGCTTGGCGCGCCGTCTTTTTTCTCGATGCGGTCGCAGCTTATTGGCTGCGCGCAGCATCGTCTAGACCAAAATCGACACGCAACGGGCGTTGTTGCGCCACGGCATCCGCAACGCCTATCGCAAGCGCACAAAACTGTACTGAGACCGACACAGGTGCTGCAGCAATGACGCAAGGCGCGACGCTGTTGCACAAGCTGTTCTGCACGCGCGCGCAGGCGCTCGTGCAAAACACAAGGACAGGTTATCGGTCGCCGTGGCTTAACGGACGCAAATTGCGGCCGGGCATCACGGACGCGTCGATGCCGTGCGCTCGTGTTTGCGCCAGCACAGTATGCGCGGATCCTTGCGCGGACTGGGGCTATGGGTCTCTCGCGGCACGCCCACTACCAGCGGAGCGATCGCCTCATAGTCGGCCGGGATTTCGAGCTCGCGGCGAATGACGGCATGATTGAGGCCGGCAACGGCCGAGCCGATGACGCAGGTTCCCAAGCCCTGCGCATAGGACGCCAGCAGCAGGCTCTCGGCGGCCAGCCAGCAGTCGGCGTGGGCAAATGCCGCGTCTTGGGGCGCGCAGATGACGATCAGGGTCGAGGCGTTGTAGAACAGATTTGCCTTGGATTCGATCAGGAGCGGTGGCGGCGCATCGCCCTTGCGCCGCAATTCTTCCAGAAACAAGGGCTTGGCAATGTCGGAGATCATGGCCAGCAGCTTGCTGTCTTGCACAATGACAAATGCCAGCTTCTCCTGGTGCATCGCGGTGGGCGCGCGCACCGCTGCGGCGAGCAATTGCCGCACCGTATTCGAGGGTACCGGCTCATCGCGATAGTCGCGGACCGAGGTGCGTTCGGCTATGGCCTGCGACAGCGACATTCCCTCGACGACGTCCATGGTTTCCATGCAAGCACCCGATTTGGCAGATCACCGAGACTATCCATATGGCGTCACAGGATTTTGACCTGCGTCCAACCCACGCTGCTATTTGTTTTGTGTAGGCTGTGTTCATCGAGGCGGCACCATAAGCAGCACCACGAGACCGCAGCATTCCCACCCATGGACCATTGGAGAACCATCATGATGCAGCACCGCAAGAATATATTTCGCATGCCCTTAATCGCGGGCGCACTGTTTGTGGCCCTTGCCGGCGCGAACGCCGGGGCCGTTGACCTCACCGTCAAGCTGAGCGGGGACAACGAGGTACCGCCGGTATCGACCACGGCAAGCGGCGAAGCCCGGATATCCGTCGGCGACGACGGCAGCGTTGCCGGTGTCATAACGGTCAAGGGTGTGGCCGGCACCATGGCGCACATCCACCGTGCCGCCGCGGGTGCCAATGGGCCCGTTATCGTGAAGCTGGTTGCCGACGGCGATGGCTTCCAGGTGCCGCCGGGCACGAAACTCGACGCCGATCAGCTTCAGGCCTTCAAGGCCGGCGAGTTGTACGTCAATGTGCACAGCGCCGACCACAAGGCCGGCGAAATGCGCGCGCAACTCAAGTAGGTAAAGCGGCAGACAAGGGCACGCGGTCGGCGACCGCGCGCCTCACGACCCCTCGGCGTAGAACAGCACCGCGTTGCCGCTGGCGTCCTTGGCGCGGTACATCTGCACGTCGGCGCGCTTGAACAGCTCGGTCTCGCTGATCTCGTCGCCGCGGAACAGCGCCCCGCCGATGCTCATGGTGCAGCGGTGTTCGATCGTGGTCTCCTGGCCGTGGTCGTCGGTCACGGTCAGGCGGTAGGGCGATTCCATGTCGGCACGCAGCCGCTCGGCGATGGCCCGGGCGAGCTTGAGCGATTCGGCGGCATCGGCATGCAACTGCTTGAGCACCACGACGAATTCGTCGCCGCCATAGCGCGACACGGTGTCGATCTCGCGCGCCGCCAGCTTGAGGCGGCGGGCCGCTTCGCGCAGCAGCTGGTCGCCGGCGCCATGGCCGTGGGCATCGTTGAGCGGCTTGAAGTCGTCCAGGTCCAGCACCAGGAGCGCGCCATACAGGCCGCTGCGCTTGCTCGCCCCCATGGCCTGCGTAAGGCGGTCGGCGAGCAGGCGCCGGTTGGGCAGCAGCGTGAGCGTGTCGTAAAAGGCCATGTCGCGGATGACCTGGTCGACCTTCTTGCGTTCGGTGATGTCCCAGATATAGCCGTGCCACAGCACCGAGCCGTCGTCTTCGCGTTCGGGCACCGCATCGCCAAACAGCCATTTCACGGTGCCATCGGCAAAGCGCACCCGGAATTCGCGGTGCCAGGTCGTCAGGTCCTGCGCCGACTGGCGGATCGAGTTGACCACGCCATCGCGGTCCTCCGGGTGCAGCGCGGCGATCACGGGGCTCGCATCGTCCCGCACGTCCTGCGGATCGACGCCGAACAAGGTGCGCAGGTATTCGCTGGCAAACGGGAAGTTGGCCTTGCCGTCGGGTCGGCGCCGGAACTGGTAGACCACGCCCGGCAGGCGGCTGGCGATCTTTTGCAGCCGCTTGAGCGCCTCCTCGCGGCCGCGCTGCAGCCGCTTGTTCTCCGAGACGTCCTGGCCCACCCCGCGGTAGCCGCCGAAATTCCCGGCGGCATCGTTGTAGGGAACGCCGCTCACGGACTGGCAGGCGACGATGCCGGTGCGCGTGCGGATGAAATATTCGAAGTTGCGGAAGGCCTCGCGCCGCTCCAGCCCGGCGTTGTGTTCCTGCAGCAGCTCCGGCGGATTGAGCCGATCGACCTCGAGCAGCTGGGTGCGCGTCTTGCCCAGGACTTCGTCGGCGTCGAGGCCGAAGTTTTCCGCGAAATTCTCCGACAACCAGCAAAAGCGCAGCTGCGCATCGGTCTCCCAGAACCAGTCGGCCGAGCTGCGCGAGAAATCGCGAAAGCGCTGCTCGCTTTGCCGCACCCGCATCTCGGCGTTCTTGCGATCGGTGATGTCCTCGTGCGCGATCACGATCTTGCCGCTCTTGCCCTGGAAGCGCGTGACGCGCGCCAGGAACCAGAAGCGCTGATCGCGCGTGATGCAGGGATATTCCATCGCGAAGGTTTCGCGCTCGCCGCGCATGACCGCACGGATGCCGGTGGCCATCAGGCCGCTGTCGGTGATGCCCTGGCGCGCGGCCGCGTCGCACACGGCCAGATAGTTGGCACCGACCAGATAGTTGGCCTCGACCCCGCCGGGACCATGGGCGTCGCGAAACTCGCGCCACGAGCGATTGACCGCCAGCACGGTGCCCTGCGCGTCGAGCACGCAGATGTTGGCCCGCACCGAATCGATGGTGGCGCGGGCGAAGTCTTCCGAATCCTGCAAACGACGGTTGGTGATCGCCAGTTC
>Ga0209698_10004320_pt1 | contig 15595 bp, 10 predicted proteins | sample LitLauG_LLR_2012_FD_187203 | JGI IMG/M metagenome (GOLD analysis project Ga0209698, IMG submission 187203) | Freshwater sediment microbial communities from Pennsylvania, USA - Little Laurel Run_MetaG_LLR_2012 (SPAdes) (version 2) | ecosystem: Environmental > Aquatic > Freshwater > Creek >...
CGCCTCGCTACGATCGCGCTCGCGAATGGCTGCCGGGGCGTGGTCACCTCGGCACGCGAAGCTTCAACGCTACGCGCCGAACTGGGCGACCAGTTCGCCATCGTGACGCCAGGGGTGCGGCCTGCGGGAACAAATGCCGGCGATCAGGTGCGCATCGTCACTCCCGCCGAGGCGATTGCGGCCGGCGCCAGCCACATCGTAGTCGGACGGCCGATCACGGAAGCGGCCGACCCTGCGGCCGAAGCACGCGCGATTCTGGGGCAGATCAGCGGGTAACGTTCGATCGCGATTTCCCTCACCATAAAAACATCAGGAATGAGAGAGCGCCTAGCGACCAGCGCTAGTTTGGATCCATAAACTCTTCCTCCGGCGAACCGGAATGATCCGGGCGCCGGAGGAGGAATTGCTAAACCAGTTGTGGCCGCGGTGTGAGGCGGAGTTCGTTACAGCTTCTCGAAAAACTCACACCCCGAACATGAGATGTAAATCCCGCCCGGGACGCCGCGTTCGCGGTCCTTCACCCGCTTCACGATGCGGGTCGGCTTGCCGCACTTGGGGCAATCCGTGCTCTTGGTGGTGTCCATGACCTTCTTGCGGTCGGCTGTCTTTGCGATCTTGGCTCCTACTGCCATGTTCCGTCTCTCCTGAACTTCGAATGTGTGCAGCGCAATCCGGCTGGTCCTGCCTGCCGATCGATTGTGGATGGGACGATACTAGGGAATCCACGTCGGAAGCTGTGGGCTGCTCGACTCTTCCGCCATTTCGATTTTACAGGAAGTTTGCACAGACTGTCTCGGCAGGGACAGCATTCCAACCATGTCGTCGCTTGATTCATGCTTCGTGCTCCGATAGGGTGGTTGCGGGTTTTGTCATGGAAGTTTACCTAGTTGACGGAACATACGAGCTGTTCCGGCACTACTACGCCTTGCCTTCGGCGCGCGACGCGCAAGGGCGTGAAGTCGCCGCTGTGAGAGGCGTCTTAGCCTCCATGCTGGGCATGCTGAAGGGCGGGGTTACGCACCTGGCAGTCGCCACCGATCATGTGGTCGAATCCTTTCGCAACGATCTATGGGCGGACTACAAAACCAGCGAGGGGGTCGAGCCTGATCTGCTCGCGCAGTTTCCGCTGCTGGAAGAAGTGCTCGCCGCAGCAGGCATTGTGGTTTGGCCCATGGTGGAATTCGAAGCTGACGATGCGCTGGCTGCGGGAGCACTGGCTGCATCGCGAGACCCAAAAGTAGAACGCGTGATCGTCTGCACTCCAGACAAAGACTTAGCCCAATGTGTAAACGGGACTCGAATCGTTCAGCTGAGTCGCCGCACAGGTGTCACGCTGGATGAGGCGGGCATTGTGCAGAAGTTTGGCGTCGGGCCTGCGTCGATTCCAGATTATCTCGCTCTCGTGGGCGACTCTGCGGACGGCTACCCGGGACTTAGGGGCTGGGGCGCAAAGTCTTCTGCAACAGTATTGGCAAAGTTCGTTCACCTCGAATCGATTCCAAAAGACTGGCGGGAATGGCATGTAAACGTCGGCAGCGCGGGCACGCTCTCGGCAACGCTTCAGCGGGAGTGGGATCACGCCTTGCTCTTCCGAAAGTTGGCGACCTTGCGAACCGACATAAATCTTTTCAAGGATCTGGAGCAGTTACGCTGGAAGGGGCCAACCTCTTCGTTCGACGCGGTCGCCGCCCAACTGGACGCGGCACGGGTCGAAAAAAAGCCAGGCACGCGGCGCAAGCAACCGCTGACTCCCGCAACATCCTGAAAGCTGCTGGCCCCCAACCAGACAGGTCGATGAGCGCAGAGGACGCGAAATGAGCAAGACCGTCGGTCCAATTCTCAAGACCCTGCTCTTTACGATCGTAGTCCCCGGAACGGTGGCGGGATACATCCCTAGTCTGCTTCTTGGCAGTTTCAGGAAACCTCAGCCATGGCTCGCGTCCTGGCTCGGCGCAGTCATAGTCGGCATAGGAGCGCTGATTTACTTCTTTTGTGCGTGGGAGTTTGCGGTGCGAGGGCTGGGCACGCCCGCGCCGATCGCACCCACAAAGTATCTCGTCACAACCGCGCTACACCGCTACGTGCGCAATCCGATGTACCTCGGCGTCGCGCTGCTGATCGTGGGTGAAGCCGTGCTCTTTCGCAGTCTTCACGTTCTGGAGTATGCCGCCGTGATGCTGCTGGTCGCTCACGTCTTCGTGGTCTTCTACGAAGAACCCACCCTTCATCGACAGTTTGGAAAGTCGTATGACGAATATCGGCGAAGAGTTCCGCGGTGGATTCCGAAGTTCAGATCGTAGAGCGGATCTCGGCCCCCGGACCTCGGGCTTCACCTCGGACTTTCATCGGCGTGGCCTTCCTTTTATGGAGCCAGCTTGCCCCGCAACACCGTGATCGACGCCTTGGGTAATTGATAGATCGCGTTTGCACCCCCAGTTACTGTCGATCTAGACGCAGGGCCATCCGGGTCCGCATGTCCGCCCGTTCCCTCCTGGTGCCATTGATATTCATTGGAACCGAAGGTAATGCGATCCACCTGACCCGAAAAATAGCGGTCCGACTTTCCGCCTTGGAACGCCACCTTGACCGTGTGATCGTTCGTTTGATCGCGGTTTACCAGCATGAGCGACCACTGCCCATCAGGCCTCTCGACCGCGTAGGCGGTAACCAAGACGTGCCCCGCCGCATCGCTCACGTCGCTCGATGCTTTGAACTGCTTGTGCGGCGCGTCAACGGGCTGCACCCACTCCTTGGTGATCACTTGCGCTGCAAGATACTGCGGCGGATAGCCCAACACTTTGTACTCCCCGTCGATCCACAAGAAATTTCCGAAGCCGCCCATTTCTCGTGGGTACGGCATGTAGTGAAAGTAGTAGGTCGCACCGGCGCCTTCGCCCATCATGGTGCCAACATAGTCTGCGAGCCACAGACCGCTCTTGACCGACGAGGGCGGCGCGCCGCCTCCTATATTTCCTTCCGTCATAAAGAATGGAATGTTCGACGGCAGGCCATCATCCTTCCAGACCTGCACAATGTGGCGCACGTACTCCGGCTCAGGATATAGATCGGCCCACGAGTAGCTTGGCCGATCCTGATACGGATAGTGCTCGAACGAGAAGAAGGTGAAATCGTTCATGCGTCCGTGCGCCTTCAGATAGTTCAGGAAGCGGCCCAGCCACGAGACATTTCCCGTTGCGTCGGGCCAGACTTCAACGTCGCCAAATGTGCCTTCGAATGGCGGCCCGCCCAGTTTCGCCTCCGGCACCAATTTGTGAATGGCTGTCGCGAACTGCAGATAGAGCGCTCCATAGTCCTCGGGCAGCATGTGCTGCCCGTCCGCTTCTTCGCCCATCTCGATGTATGAGATCGGATAGTGCCGCTTGTAGAGATAAGCAATCTCGTTCGCGGCGTCTTCGGGGGTCGCATACAGCATGGCGATCGGGACCATGGTGGGCAGGCCGCGCGTCACCCCGCAAGTGAAGAAGAAATCGAATCCCACCTGATCACCGCGGCCGTGGTCCAGGTCAGAGTCTGCATGCCACGGATCGACGGAAGACGGCCATGTAATCGTCTGCTCCCGACTGGGAAAGTGCGTGACATAGTCATTGAAAACGCCATCCGCCGAAAGCGACCCTACATACAACTCGTTAATCGCATAGCCCACGCAATTACGCTTGTCGGCCGATCCGTGCGTGTCGCAGGTGTTCGAGGACTCGGTCATCCAGATACGCAGGTAGCGGACGGGAATCATCCAGTCGACGAGCTTTAGTGTGACGGTGCCGCCTTTGCCTGCGCTGATGTTTCCCAGCGGAAACTGCTGCCACGTGCCTTTCATTGTGCCGTCGTAAAAGGGCTCGAGTTCTCCGGTCCAGAACTGTACCGCGTAATGTGTGGCGTACGGATTGGCCCACGCAATGCGGATCGCATTCACGTCGATTTTGGTGCCCAGATCGATCATCACCCATTGCGGATGCAGCGAATCGTCCTCGCCAGTGAAGGCCTTGGTCAGGTAGGGATTGCTCTTCCAATATGAGTTGAGATCGCCGTCGGTCAGGCGCGACCAGCCGTTGCCATCGCCGCGGCTAAAGCCGCGATGCGGCAACGGATACGCCCACGAACTGTGGATCATGTCGGCGGTGGGCTCGGCGTTGCCGACGAAATAGCCTTCCTGCTTTTCAGAGTTACTCCACTTCCCTGCCGGATTCCAGTGCCAGGCCTCTACCATGAGTTCGGTGTTCTGACGATACGTAACCGTCTGCCATCCCGCGCCGAGGATTTCTTTCAGCAAGGGATCCTTCAGCAAGTGGTCGGGAGTTCCAGTGCGCAGGCGATCGATCGCGGCACCCAGCGAGCGAACTGGGCTGAAGGTATTCGCCACGTGGGCAGGATCAGCATCCACGACGACCTGTTGTGCGCTTGCAGCATTCATTATGAACAGCACGGTACCAATCACACCTGCTGTAAGAAATCGACTCTTAATACCCGGCGCCATGATGCCTCCGTCATCTCCATGGAACGGCCACGGCTCTGGACTTGCCAATGAGCGAAGCGATTCCGAATCTTGAGGAATAAACCGCGACCAGCATACACCGGACTTTTCGGCAAGAATGAAAGTGGATAGCGGAAAGGGTTCGCTTCAAGGTTCACACCGCGAAAAGAGTATCTTGCTTGGCACGACTCAAGGCACGGGGACGCGGTAGAGATTACGCTGAATGGTACGACGGGAAAAAGCAAAGGTGTCCGGGGTGGGGCCGAATGATATCTCAGTGGCTCTGGAATCAGGCAACTGGGTGGCGCCTAGTTTTTCCAAATCGGCTTTGGTCTTGATTCCGCCCTGCGGGAAGTTGGGTAGCATCTGGCCGGGATTAATCGGCAGTCTGTAGATAACGGCCGGGGCAGTCATGGCACGGGAGCGGCCCTCGAGGGCCAGGTAAAGACTTTTTCGATCCGCTGCCCACTCCACCGTACACACATCGCATATGCGGACGAGTTTCCTGTCCGCCGGACGGTAGGCGCAATATGCGCTGGCCGTGTCCGCGTCCTGTACTGCGATCCAGATAATGATCCACTGCCCATCGGGAGAAACATTCGAGAGCCGGATGACGGAGGTATCGTAGATTTTCTCCCGCCCGCTGCCGTCAGCTTTCATACGATATACAAAGTACGCGCCATTCTCCTCACTGCGGAAGAAAATGTCGCCGCTGGCGAGCAGAAACGGAAAGTCGTCGTTGCTGCCGAAACTAATCTGGCGAGGTGGTGTACGACGATCCGCAGCGGCGATCCAGATGTGCCGGACTCCTTTTTCGATGGTGGAATAGGCGATCTGCTTGCCATCGGGCGAGACCGAGTATTGCCAGATCGGAACGTCGGAGAGAACCGCCTCAGTAGTTCCAGCTTGCAGGTCCGCCCGCATCAAAGTCCTGCCAGCGCTTTCGCTGATCTCGAGGCGATCTCCGGCAGAGTGGGAGCCACGGTTGTCCTGCAGATAGTGAAGACTTTTTCCATCGGGAGAAAGGTGGGGCGAGGAGGCATACCCTTCGGCGGAAATCTGGCGGTCCCCCTTTTCGTCATGCATCGACACCGTGCTTTGCGCCATTCCAACCGAGGTAACAAAAGACTTCCCGTCGGGGCTGAAGGCAATCCCATCTTCTTCGGTGGGACCGGCTGTAATTTGTTCGGGCACGCCATCGGGGAAGCGCTGCCGCCAGATATGGAACGCGCCTGTGCCTGCGTTGGTCGTGAGATAGATCCAGTTGCCGTCTGGAGACCACGCAGCCACGGTGCAATCCCCTTCGGGGCCGATTGGCCTCCCGGGTGAACTGCCGTCGAAGGGAAGCAGCCGACAGCGTTGCCAGATGGGAGATCGCATCTCTACGGCAACGACCATTTTCTTGTCTGGGGAAAGGTACGAGCGGTGAGCCATGCCTAGCTCTTCCGGAGACAGATACAGATTGCGCTCTTGGCCTCTGGTTTCAGTCGCGGTCACCAGTCCCATGTGCATGCCGGATTTGATCTCACTAAAGAGCAGCTGGTGGGGGGAGATCCAGGACAAACCGGAGGCGTTGGGCAGCATCAGCCTGGGCTCACCGCCCGTTATCGGGACTTCGTAGGTATTCCAGTTGAAATTCTCGAGGGCCGTATAGGCGATGCGTGATCCGTCGGGGGAAAACACCGGACTCATTTTCAGAAGCGGATCGTGTGTCAGTTGGACGGGCTCACCATCGGGAAGGAACTTCACGTAGATCTGTCCGGGAGAAACGAACGTCTCCGGACCACGCAGAAATGTGAGCATGTGGCCGTCGGCTGAAAGCGCGGGCTGCGCGGCGGAGTCGGGAAAATCGGTGAGTTGCACCCATTGCGTGGAGGTCAAAGGAGCAGGCGAGTGGCGCCATTGGTATAGACCAACCACGAGGCCCGCCAGGATGACAGCGGCGACCAGTGTGTAAATCCAGAGTCTCCCCCGTTGAGGTGAAACCTCGGCCGAGGGAACGCGCGTTGATTCGCTGTCGCGCTTGAGGCGTTTGAGGTCGGCGCGCAGCTCGGCGGCGGTCTGGTACCTGAGGTCGCGATCCTTCTCCAGCGACTTGAGGATCACGTGTTCCAATCCAGACGCGATCTCAGGATTGACGCGCGAGGGCTTGATGGGCTCGCGATTCAGGATGGAGTCGAAGACAAGGGCCGACGTGCTGCCTTTAAAAGGCAGCGCGCCAGTTGCCATTTCGTACAAAACGGTGCCGCACGAAAACAGGTCGGTGCGAGCGTCGAGCGCCTCTCCGCGGGCTTGCTCCGGCGACATATACGCCACCGATCCCACCGCAGTACCCGGACTTGTGAGGTGCTCGGGGAGTGTCTGCGTGGGCAACGCCACCGCCCCAACGGCGTCGGGAGTATTCCGAGACTCTTTGGCCAATCCAAAATCGAGAACCTTGGCCTCTCCTCGGGATGTCATGAAGATATTGCCCGGCTTGATGTCCCGGTGGATGATTCCCTTGGCATGAGCGGCATCGAGGGCGTCGACAAGGTCAATGGACAGATCAAGAAGTTTGGGCAGCGGCAGGGCGCGGCCGCCGATCTCATGATCCAGGGTGCCACCCTCCAGCAGTTCCATCGCGATGAAATGCTTCCCCTCAAATTCATCAATCTCATAAATGGTGCAGATATGAGGGTGATTGAGAGCCGAGGCAGCCCGCGCTTCGCGTTGAAAGCGCTCCAGCGCGTGGGGATCCTTCTCGGTCTCTTCGGGGAGGAACTTCAGGGCAACCCGCCGGCCGAGGCGCAGGTCTTGAGCTTCGTAGACTACGCCCATCCCGCCAGCACCGAGCCAGCCGAGAATCTTATAGTGCGAGATGGTCTGCCCGATCACAGGCGCGAATCTTACTTCCGCAGTAAAGGCAAGTCAACGAACCGGCGCGAATTGTCAGGACGTCTGTGGTCGACAAACTGGTGTAGTGGCGACCCCTGTTGGCGGTAGAAACCCTTTGGCCGGTAGCGCTGCCGTTTGGAGAGGAACGAGCTTTGACACTGTCGGACCCACTGGTTTGACCCCATTCCCTCGGCCCTGCTACCGTCATATGTTTGCCCTCCGGCGCGCCGCCGGTTCTGCTTACGGCAAACCGAATTCACGATCGTTCAAGGTTCTGGGGCGCAGTTCATCGTAAGGAGAGTTCTCATGCCCGCCATCAAGTTCCGCGGTGTCGACTTCATTCAGTTCGACTCGCTGCTCACCGACGAAGAAAAGCTCGTCCGCGACACCACGCGGCAGTTCATTGAGGACAACCTCATCCCCATCATCGAAGAATGTAACCGGGCCGGGCGCTTTCCGCGCGAACTGATCAAGCCCATGGCTGACCTCGGCTTCTTCGGCGCGTCCCTGAAAGGATACGGCTGCGCCGGAATGGGTAACGTCGAGTACGGATTGATGACGCAGGAACTTGAGCGCGGCGACTCCGGCGTGCGCAGCTTTGTCAGCGTGCAGTCTGGGCTGTGCATGTACCCGATCTACGAATTCGGCAGTGAAGAGCAGAAGCAGACCTGGCTGCCTCCAATGCAGAAGGGCGAAAAACTCGGCTGCTTTGGTTTAACCGAGCCCGACTTCGGATCGAATCCCGGCGGCATGCGGACGCGCGCGCGCAAGGTCGGCAACGAGTACGTCATTAACGGCGAGAAGATGTGGATCACCTCCGGCACAATTGCCGACGTCGCCATCATCTGGGCCAAGGTCGAAGACGAGAACGATCGCATTCGCGGATTTCTGGTCGAGACCGATCGCCCCGGATTCAAGGCCGATGACATTCACGGCAAGTGGTCGCTCCGCGCATCGGTGACCTCCGGCTTGTCGCTGCAAGACGTACACGTGCCCGAGTCGAACCTGCTTCCCAAAACCGGCGGCCTGAAATCCCCGCTCATGTGCCTGAACCAGGCTCGCTACGGAATCGCATGGGGCGCTCTGGGTGCGGCGATGTCCTGCTATGACACCGCCCTGCAGTATTCCAAGCTGCGCAAGCAGTGGCGCGATCAACCCATCGCCTCACACCAACTGGTGCAAGACAAACTAGTGTGGATGATCAGCGAGATCACCAAAGCTCAGTTGCTCGTACTTCAGGTAGGCCGCTTGAAAGACGCCGGCAAAGTAGAGCCGCAGCATATCTCGATGGCTAAGCGCAACAACGTTTGGATGGCTCTCGAATGCGCCCGCTTATCCCGCGACATCCTCGGCGCGAACGGCGTGGCCGACGATTATCCCATCATGCGCCACATGATGAACCTGGAGTCGGTTAAAACCTACGAAGGCACGCACGACGTGCACGCGCTGATCATCGGGCAGAGTGTGACGGGGATTGACGCGTTCTAGAACTTCCTTTCACGCCTGATGCTAGACGGACTACCCGTACAACTCCTCCAGCAACTCATACGCCCGCCGCAAATGCGGGATGACAATACTGCCACCCACGACTAGGGCTACGTTGAGCGATTCTTCGTGCTCGGCTCGAGTGACACCCAATCGATAGGCTTGGATCGCGTGATAGTAGATGCAGTCATCACACCGCAGACAGGCAGAAGCGGCCAGGCCCATCAACTCTTTCGTCTTCGCCGACAGCGCGCCTTCCAGATAGGCGTTGTGATCAATGTTGTAGAAGCGCTTTACCAGGAAGTTGCCCGCCTTCTCGATATTGCCGTTGAGGCGGGTGCGGGTGTCGAGGAACCGTCGTGCGATTTCACTTTTTTCGGAGATATATTTCTCCGTGAACAGATACGTCGGCTCTCTTCGTTCCTGACCTGGACGCTCTGGAGTTGCACGCTCTGCTGGGGTGGGCTGGTCGGTGGTTGTGTTCATGGGCAAAATGGTAGCAGAGACTCCTTCGGCATGGGCTTACTCAAACTGAACAGAGGGCTTGATGAAATAAAGTGGCCCCGGTGACTTTCCCGCTCGCCCAGGCTGGCTGGAAGCGCTGGAAACTGGACGGTCCAACCGGGCGATGATTGCGAGTTTCAGACGATCGCGTTGAGACTTAGTTCTTCTGCAGCGACTCCACGTACTTCGTGATATTGCGCACCCGCTGGTGCACTTCAGCAACCGGCGGATTTGCCCCGCATAGGGACAGGAACATGTTGCCCCACACGGGCATGTCTTTTTCTCCGTGGGCGGCGGGCATGTCAGCGTCACCGATGATGGTGTTGTAGACATGCATCTCCGGGAACGTTCCTTTGTGGTTCTTGGTCAAAGCAGTCAAATCCGTAGGCGTGGCCTTCAGGGCCTTGACCGCGGGCCCGTCGCCTCTGCCCTCTTTACCGTGACAGGCGGCGCAATAGGCTACGTACATCTCTCGTCCAGAAGCGGACGAGACGTGCTTGATGGGAACTTTCTGGATCTCGACCTGCTGTGCGGCGCATAGAAAGCCGACGCCATGCAGAAGTAACAGCCCGACCAACATCTTGCGTATGGTCATACGAAGCTCCTTACGGTGGTTCTCGATCAGCAACTCACCTGGACTGGAAAGGAAGGACAGATAGTGAAGGCGGCGGATGCCGCGAATTCGTCTCGGGGGGTGTGCCTTTCTTGGCGGGAATTGCGCTTCGGGGAGATGAACTCGTCACTAGAATTTTACTCCTTTCAAGCCACCGCGCGTGACCACATCTCGGATAACGCTGGAAGGGCGAACCGGCATCACTGAGATCATGGCCGAGGGTTGACACTCCCCTATAGGTGGCAGCATCATGCCCTCAGAACCCGTTTCCTGAGGCAGCCTGGCGTCGGCAGATTTTCCCGTCTACACGAAGACGTGTGGGAAGAAGACTGGTGCCAATAGAGGAGACTTTGATGAAACGTTCCCCGGTTTTGATCCTGATTTTTCCGCCTCCACTTCTGCCGCTCCACTCAAACGCTCGGGCCGCTTCCATCACAGGCACGATCACCGATTCCACTGCGGCGGTCGTGCCTTGACTTCACAGCGCGGCAACCGCAGGACGCGCTTTCGAATCACTGGGATTTCACGCTTGAGAACGATCACTTTAGGAGAAGACATGGCTCGTCGCTGGTTGCTGTTTTGGTGGTTGGGACTCTTTCTGATTTTTATTCCTAGTGCTGCTGTTTTCGCCAGCGATCCCACAGGCACGATCACAGGAACCGTAACCGATGCCTCGGGCGCTGTCGTTCGCAAAGCGCACATCACGGTCCTCAACGAAGCGACCAATGTCCGACGCGATGCCGAAACTAACGATGACGGCGATTTCACGGTTGCCTTGCTGCCGCCGGCGCGGTATCGGGTGACGGCCGAGAGCACAGGTTTTCGCCGTAGCATCTTCAGCGACGTCATTGTCAATGTGGATCAGACGATCCGCGTGGATTTCTCGCTCGTAGTCGGCGCAGCGAATGAAGAAATCAGGGTGAAAGACACTCCTCCGGCGATTCAGACTGATACCTCAACTCTCGGCCAGGTTGTGAACAATCGACTGGTGGAGCAACTTCCGCTCAACCAGCGCAACTTCCTCGATTTCGCGTTGCTGGTTCCCGGCAGTCAACTGCCGGCGGAAGGATCCCAGAACTCGACACAGGGTGGATCGCTCAGCGTCAATGGCGCCCGCGAGCAGTCCAACAATTTCCTTCTCGACGGTGTCGACAACAACGATCCCTACATCAATCAATACGTTGCGCTTCCATCCGTCGACGCGATCCAGGAGTTCAAAGTTCAATCCAGCGATTACTCGGCGGAATATGGACGCGCGAGCGGCGCCCAGATCAATGTCGTGCTCAAGAGCGGTACGAATGCATTTCACGGGAGCGCGTTCGAATATTTCCGCAACCGCAACATGGACGCGAAGAACTACTTCGACTTCCCCGCCTGCGGTGCGACTTCTGTGCCGGGCGAGTGCGGAGGCATTCCCGGACTGGATCGCAACCAGTTCGGAGGCACGGTGGGCGGACCGTTGGTCAAAGACAAGACATTTTTCTTCATCTCCTACGAGGGATTACGGCTGCACCAGGCGAAAACGGCGGAAGCCACGGTGCCCTCGCAAATCCAGTGGCAAACCGCGCAGGGTCTGGCTCAGCAGATCTTTGGTTGCCCGAACCAGCAAAATCCCGGATGCATTGCGGGACAGAACGTATTCAGTCTCTATCCGGCGGCAAATGTCGGCTCGGATCTCTTGAATTCAGTCACGTTCCTGTCTGCTCCCATCCTGCACCAGACAGAGAATTATTATTCCGCGAAACTCGATCACCATTTCAGTGCGACCGACTCCGTGTCGGCGCACTACTCGCTGGTGGACAACAATATCTTCAGCCCGTTCGACCCTGTCAATGCATTCACCGCCCTGCCCGGTTACGGCAGCTACACGCTAAATCACGGCCAGAACGCAGGATTGGAGTGGACCCGCGTTTTCCACTCGAAACTGCTGAATGAGTTTCGGTTGGGCTTTATCCGGATGAGAGGCACAGTGTTGCAGCAGAATCATGGGATCGACTTCAACTCAGCCCTGGCTTTCCCCGCTGTGTTGACGAATCCGGTGGACCTCGGCTACCCGAACGTGTCTGTGAATGGCTTCGATGGCATTGGCGAACCAGTGAACTATCCACAGGACCGCCATGACACGACCCTGCAGTTGGCCGATAACGTCGCATGGACCGTGGGGCGCAACCAATTCAAGATTGGCGTCGACCTGCATCACGTACGCATTGATAACTATCTCGACTTCCTGTCGCGCGGGGAGTGGGTTTTTCTTGGCGCCACGATGGCGGGCATTCTCCAGTCGCAAGAGATACCTCCGTGCAATTCCACACCACCGTTTGATCCAGTGACTTGCACGTTGACGCAGCTTCTCGCGGGAGTTCCAGACGCCGCCATCGGAGTCAGCGGCAACACCTTCAACAGCCTGCGCAGCCATGGCGTGAGCACCTACGTGCAAGACGATATCCACGTTGTGCCGCGGTTCTTGCTCAATGTCGGCCTGCGCTATGAGTACAACACTCCGCCGGTCGAAGCGCTGAATCGCTTCAGCGTCCCCGACCTCAGTTCCAATTCCGCGACGTGCACTCCAGTTCCCGACTGCCAGTTCATCCAGGCCGGCACGCACGGAATTCCCCGCGCAACGTACTCGCCGAGCAAGACTGACTTCGGTCCGCGCATCGGCATTGCCTGGCGCCCACTGAAGACGGAACGCTGGGTCGTGCGCTCGGCTTACGGCATCTTTTTCGATTCGCCGATCGCGAACATCAACATCTTCCCCCGCATCAATCCGCCCTATTACAACCTGTCGTTTTCGACGCAAAATCCGCAAGTTTGTCCGAACCAGTTATGCATTGTGCAGGACATTCTCAGCGTGCCGGGTGGACTGGTGCAGGACAACATGATTTCCCCCAAGTTCCGCGACGGCTACATGCAGCAGTGGAACGCGGACTTACAGTATGAAGTGCTGCCGAACTGGATGGTGGATACGGCTTACGTCGGCTCGAAGGGCACGCACTTGAGCAACGTGCTCGATCTGAACCAGGTAGATCCCAATACCGGACCGCCGTATCCGCAGTTTGCGTCCATCCTCTTTGTCGATTCGAGCGCCAGCAGTACCTACAACTCCCTGCAATTGCGCTCCGAGAAGCGCACCAGCCATGGCTTATCTCTGTTGCTGGCGTACACGTATTCAAAATCGTTCGACGACATTTCGTCGGTGTTTGGCGGAAGTGTGGGCTCGGGCCTGCCGCAAGATTCGCGCAATCTTGCCGCAGATCGCGGACCTTCAGACTTCAATGCCGTGAATCGTTTTTCCGGAAGTTTTGTGTACGATCTGCCGCTTCATAGGGTGTGGGCCAACGGTCCGGCCTGGGGCAACCGTTTGCTCGACAACTGGCAAGCGTCAGGAATCGTAACCGCTCAGACGGGATCGCCCTTCACCGTGGTGCTTGCCGGAGCGTCGACCTCGGCGGGCGCGGCGTTTGGAAATCCAGCACGCCCGAATGTCATCGCCAGTCCCTATGTGCCCGGACCGGTAGCTGCGAACCCCGATCCTCGATGTCAGGCGACGATCTCGCAAGGAGGACTAGCGGCAGATCAAGTAAGCGTGCCGCAAAGCTGGTTCAATCCCTGCGCCTTTGCCTTTCCGGCGCCCGGCCTGATTCCAAACACATTTCAGTTCGGTAATGAAGGCCGGAACGTTCTCACGGGCCCCGGATTCACGGATCTGGATTTCGGCTTGTCCAAAAGTATGTCGCTGACCGAAAACCATCGCCTGCAATTCCGTGGAGATTTCTTCAATCTGTTCAACCATCCGAATTTTGACGTACCCGCCCACGTTCTCGGTTCGTCAAACTTCGGAAAGGTTCTCTCCGCGAACGCGTACCAGACCAAGCCGCCGCGGCAGATTCAGTTGAGCGTGAGATATAGCTTTTGACTGTGGCATGGATTCTAGTGTGGTGTGGGCAATCTTGCCCGCGACTGCATTCAGCGTAACAACCGCTGTAAACAGAACGGCGTCGATAGTCCCGGACTAGTGTCTTCGAAGTAAGGGTTTCGCGGGCAGGAGTGCCCGCGCCACACAATCTAAGCAGTGGGTTTGTCCTTCGGCGGCTCGACTGCCATGAATTCTTCGGCGAACCGCTGAGCGTAGTTCTCAAGCAGCGGGGGAATTCGCTGCGGATCCGACGATCGCAGCACAAGCCCCGCATGATGATGTTTCTTAATCCTGCAGCTGATCTCGGGATCGTTGTACCCGGACGTGTCGGGGTTTTCTTGCCGTGCCAGGGAAAGAATTACGCCCGCATAGTCTTTGCGGGTAGGCGGCAATTGGTAGCGGCCACTCTCTCCAGCTATTTCAATGCGGGCCCATTCGCGCCACAAATTCAACCCCGTGGCCGCTTCAACCATCTCATTGATGTAGGCTCCTCCGACACGCGCCGCACACTCGAGGAAATAGAATTCACCATCCGCATGGGCGCGAATGAATTCCGCGTGCGCGACTCCACGCACCAGGCCTAACGCGGCAAGCAGATCGCCGTTCATGCTGCGCAGCGCAGAATCAGCGGCGCTCCCACGAGCAACCGTGAACGTCGTGAACACGCCACCGTGCGCCACGTTCATCGGCGGCTTGCCATACTGGCTTACGTTGGCGAAGGCGGCTTCCTTCTCCCAGACAACCGAATCGACGTGATACACGTCGCCGGGGACGAACTTCTCCAACAGGTAAGAAGACTGCTTATCCCCAAGTTGATCGAGCAGCGGCCACAGTTCCTCCGCCGCTTGAATCTTCTTGATGCCGATCGCGGAGGCCTCCTGCCGGGGTTTCAGGACCCATGGCCCGGGAACATGCTCGAGGTAATAGCGGATGTCGCCCTGATTGACCACCGGCACAAAATCGGGCACACGCAGGTGGCGATCGAGCGCCCTGATGCGCATCGCGAGTTTGTCCCGAAAATAACGCATGGTGGTGAGCCCCATGCCCGGGGTGCGCAGATGTTCCCGCAGAGTCGCGGCCGTCTCCATATCAAATTCGTCGAGCGCGACAATGCGATCCAGTTTCTCGTTGCGCGCCAGATGCGTTACGGCTTTGACAATGTCTGGAATGGAGATTTCTTGGGGAAGATAAAACGTATCGTCGATGCTCTCACGCGGCCAGTCTGCATTCTTTAACTTTTCCGCTGTAAGCAGGAGCACGCGGCAACCTTGCCGTTTGCACTCGCGCATGAATTCCTGGCCCTTTTCGTAGGTCGTGATGCACAAGAACGTCAGCGGACGCGATTGAGCCATGAGGTTGCTTCCGAATCAGGGCTAGGAGAATACCACGGTCGATGCCGCGACGGGTACCTGCTCAGCGAATCTGCTCAGCGAGTCAAGAAAATCGATTCGGTCAACCGTGTATTTTCATTCTTCAAGCGATTGCGCTATAGTCTCAACCCGGCGCACCACTTTTTCGCGATCACCGTTTCGTTATCACCCTGGGAGGTTCACTTGTCCACACAGGTTCGTGCAGAAGGCAAAGCTCGCAGCTTTGGGGAAAACATTGAAAGTGATCTGGCGTCGCGCTTCCTGCGCGTGGTCGAAGTCGCTGCCATCGAGTCGGCCCGAACCATGGGCAAGGGCGAGCGCAAGCTGAGTGACCAGGTGGCCAC
>Ga0209698_10004322_pt1 | contig 15594 bp, 18 predicted proteins | sample LitLauG_LLR_2012_FD_187203 | JGI IMG/M metagenome (GOLD analysis project Ga0209698, IMG submission 187203) | Freshwater sediment microbial communities from Pennsylvania, USA - Little Laurel Run_MetaG_LLR_2012 (SPAdes) (version 2) | ecosystem: Environmental > Aquatic > Freshwater > Creek >...
AACTACACGCGGTCAATTTGATCGTTTCGGCGAATCCTATGGCCGTACCTTTCCCGGACTTCCAGGAAGCGGACAGGGATGAATACCCGCAATGGGTCGCGAACGATAGAATGGGGCCGCTATCGGTGCTGCCGTGGAACGTTCGGTGTGTACCCGTTAGCGTTCATTGCCAAAATTCAAATGTAAGGGACTAGGCTTTAGTTGCTCATCCTCCGTAACCAAGTCTGACAGCCATCTTTGCCTGCGATGCCACGAGGGTTTCTTGCGGCGTCACTTGCGCCAATCGCGAATAAAATGCTCTTCGGCTTACTCCAGAGGAGCGCAGCCATGACCGTACTGACCGAGCGCCTGACAGCGCTGCATACCAGCCTGGTAGACGCCGTCAGCGGCTACCGCGAAGGCCTCAAGGACGCACACGGTAAGGGGCTGACCCCTCTATTCACCGAACTGATTGCGTTGCACGGCGGCGCCGCCGAAGCGGTCGCTGCCCAGCTCAAAGCGATCGGTGCACCGGTGGACGACAACGGTTCGCTGATGGGTACATTTGACCGCGCAGTAATGAAGATCACCTCGCTGCATACCGCGCTCGACGACAAAATCATTCCAAACTTGGTCAGCGGCGAACACCATGTCCTGCACCACTACGATCAGGCGATTGAGGCGTCGTCCCCGGACCACGCGGAATACCGGGTGCTGGTCGCACAGCGCGACGCGTTGCAGCAAAAGGTCGCTGAGATGCTGGCGCGTAAGGCATCGGCCGGGTAGCGCCACTGCAGCCTCGTCTTCACACCGGGGCCCTCTCTGAGTGGCTCGAGAAACCATGGGGAGGAGGGCGGCCCGGGTGAACGCTCGAAGAGATTGTTGGAGCTAGCGCCTAGCATCGGCCGCGATGCTTGAAGTCCAGTCTCTTCAAGACCCAGGCCGGTTGATTACCAAAGAGGCATCCGCTCGTTTGAACCTTGCGGGGGGCCTCGCCAAGTTTGGGCTTCTTAATGGTTCTAGGGCACTTCCCGGGAGCGGACCTCCCTTGCTGTCTCCTTGGGGTCGTCTTCGGCGCGACACGGTCGCTTAAGACGAACTGACGGCAGGTCCGCTCCCCTCCCGTTATCGACAACTGGAGTCAAGGCGCCAAAAACCATATAATTAGCCATATAAACATATGGCCATTTGAGCTACACTTGGAAAATGGCTGCCCCAAATTTCGAATGGGACGGGCGCAAGGATGCGGAAAACCAAGAAAAACATGGCGTGCCATTTGTGCTGGCGCAACATGCGTTCGCGGATCCGTACCGTGTGATCGCCGAGGATACGAGGCACAGCAGTGCCAAGGAAAAGAGATATTTTTGTTTCGGACGTATCGCCGACGGAGTGCTGACGGTTCGCTTTACTTACCGGTCAGGCGTGGTACGGATTATTGGTGCCGGATTCTGGAGAAAGGGAAAGGCGATCTATGAGCAGCAAAATCAAATACACGAATGAGCCAATTGGCGATCCCAAGGTCATTCGCGATTTCCTGCCATCTCCCGAGGATCTGGCATTCCGTGACGAGGACGTGAAGGTCACAATCACTCTCAGCAAGAATAGCGTCGACTTCTTCAAATCCGCGGCCGCAAAGAGTGATACGCAATATCAGCGGATGATCCGACGGCTTCTTGATGCCTACGTGGCCGCGCATGTGGATGGATCTCCGAGAACCACTCGCGCGCGCGCCCGTTAGTTTCCTAAAGCAAATCGGCCTTCTTTTCGCTGCCGCAAAGCGACAATTCTTGGATGCCCGCACTGGGTCGCCAAGAGCGCGAACGGGTCGCTCGTGGTGATTGGGCGCGCGGTCCGGTTTTCAGCCCGTAGCGTCACTTGTCGCGTTCGAGGCGTCCAAGGGTCGGCGAAGTTGGTCTGATGCGAGGGCATGTGATTGACCTGGATGATGGATGGCCGGAAGCGGCTTTCCATCCACGGCCCAGAATAATAACGCTTGACGTTATTAACGCAATGCGTTATTGTTGCTCTCATGACGACAATCTCCTTCCGCTGCTCGGATACGGAAAGGCTATTTCGTCGCGAGCGAGTAAGGCGATTTCGGAATATTGAATCCGTGGCCAGACGAAAGCTTGAACAGATCGAATGGTCGGAGACGCTCGACGACCTGCGAGTCCCGCCCGGGAACCGCTTGGAGACGTTAATCGGGGATCGAGCGGGCCAGCACAGCATCCGAATCAACGACCAGTTCCGGGTCTGCTTTATTTGGACTGGGCAAGGCGCCATGGATGTTGAAATTGTCGATTACCACTGAACGAGGTTCATCATGAGCAGGAGCAAACGCCTACCGCCGGTAAATCCTGGCGAGATGCTTGTCGAGGAGTTTCTCAAGCCGATGGGAATTTCGCAGTATCGGCTTGCGAAAGACATTGGCGTGCCCGCGCAGAGAATCGGAGAAATCGTCGCGGGTAGGCGCGCAATTACGGCCGACACGGATCTGCGTCTGTGCCGTTACTTTGGTCTTACCGACGGCTGGTGGCTCCGGGGGCAGGTGCGGTTCGACCTGGAACGGGCGAAAGATGAATTGACCGTCGCATTGCGGAAGATTCGACCAATTTCTGAGCAGCGGAAAGAAATGGCGCCGGCCTGAAATATCTGCCTCGAAGACACGAAATCCACTTCTCGGTCGGACGTAGATTTGCGTTGCGCCCCGATCTTCCTGGCTGCCGGGAAGCGGTCTTCCCTCAATTTCTCCTTCGGGTCGTGAAGGAAATTTCGTGACCGCTTTGGACGGTATCCCAGGATGTTCGCTGCGGAAGCCATTGCGGGCGTAGCTGATCGCGCAATCCATCGACCTCCAGCAGGAAGCGTGGGAAATCGTTGCTGAACTGCGAGCTCTCCCGACGGACTCTTTTCGCCAACGCGCGCAGACTTCGGTTTGCAGCGATGGCCCGACGGACTTTCCGCCAGGTCGAGGTTGGCGGAAAATCAAAGGGTTACGAATTCACTCTCCGACGGACTCTATTTTTACGATCATGCGTGATCGTAAAAATAGAGTCCGTCAGGTATTTCCCGGATTGTGGAACTGTGGGTCTCGTGCCTTGCCCAAGGCGCGTCGGGAGTTCGAAGGCAAGGTACCTGGGGATCGATCCGCTCGGCATGATCGCTACGTGATGGTCACCGGCCGCAGCGGAATTTGCCGAAAACCGACCCTAACTTTTTTCACGACCCACGCGGGCCAAGCCATCGCGACAATGCGACACTCAAACTCGCGATGGCCAGGGATCCCGCGCAATATCCGCCCGATTCGGAGCAGTTCGATAGCTTCAAATTCGCGCTCGAATGCGCGAGGGTCATTTATCCAATAAGCAGGATTCCACGAACATTACTTCGGCATTGAACAGGAAGTCTCGGTTCCTCTTCTTCGCGTATCCATGGCCCTCATCGTTTGCCACCAGGAACCATGTCGGCGTACCTTGCGAGTTGAGCTTGTCGATAATCTGTCGCGATTCCGTCCATGGAACGCGCGGATCATTTCGCCCGACAACGGCGAAAATTGGCTTGTGCATGTTTTCCAGATGGTTCAGGGGCGCGATCCCTTCGAGATAGGCGCGCATTGCCGGGTCGCGTTCGTCCCCGTACTCAACGCGACGCAGGTCGCGCCGGTAGGCTTCGGTGTGTTCCAGGAAAGTGACCAAATTGGACATGCCGACAATGGGCATCGCGCAGCGTATCCGATCGTTGTAAAAGGCCGAAATGGCCCAGGCCATATGACCGCCGTAGCTGCCGCCCAGCACCATGATTTTCCCCTCGTCAAGACTGGACTGCGTGCCGATCCAGTCGAATAGCGAGAGGATGTCCTTATAGGTGTTATCGCGGTGAAAGCCGTTGTCGAGCTTCAGAAAGGTTTTGCCATAGCCGTCGGAGCCACGCACGTTGGGCGCCAGGATGGCGACGCCGAGCTGCTCGAGCAGGTAGTTGTCCTGCCCCCGGTATCCCGGCCGGAACTGCGATTCCGGGCCGCCGTGGATAAGCACTACGACCGGGCGCTTGCCCGGAAAGCGTACCGCGTCGGGCAGATACAGAAAACCGCTGAGTTCAAGTCCGTCGAAACTCTTCCAGTGCACGAGGCGCGGCTCGACGAAGGCGTTTGCGTTGAGGCCACCCGTTTCACCCTGCGTCCAGCGCTCGACGTTTCTTGAATCGACGTCGACGGAGTACACGTCCGCAGGCGAACGTGCTGCGCTGACGTTGAAACCCAGTTCATGGCTCCTCGGCCGAAAGCGCAGTCCCGTGATTACGCCGTTGGGAATGCCGCTCAAGGCCAGGATTTGGTCGTTCGATGAATCAAGCAAATGAAGCCGGCTGGATCCGGCCTCGTTGACGTTGAGCGCGATCCACCGGCCATCCTCGCTGGACGCCATCTCATCGACATTCCAGTCGATTGAAGTCGATAGGAAGCTTGTTTTTGTATTTGCTACATCAATGCGAGCCAGGCGCTGGAACTCACTATCCCGATCTGTAAGAACGTACAGCTGCTTGTCATCGGCGCTAAATTCCGCCGCTCCATATGCAACGGTGACCGAGCCCGCCGGCAATCTGGGCGTAAGCGCCTTGCGCTCGCCCGTCAACACGTCCACCAACCACAGGTAACTCTCGTTGATCGAGATGCCTTCCCGTACTACGAGGCGATGATTGTCGTGGGACCACGCCAAAGGAGCCCAGCCGCCACCCTCCACCTGCAGCAGCATGCGGGCTGTTGAGCCATCGCGTGTCGCATCGACGATCCACAAATCGTCGTCCTTGCCGTTGCGGCGGGTGGACGTGAATACAAGTTGCGAAGTGTGGTGCGCCAGCAGGTAACTCCCATTGCGGCTATGGCCATCCGTGAGCAGCGTGATGGCGCCGGTGGAAATTTCGTACCGGTAGATTTGAAACCATTCTCCGCCACCGACATCCTTGCGCACCAGAAGGGAGTCGCCATCGGGTAGATAGGCGGCGTCCTGTACCCTGTCCGGAAAGAACGTCAGTTGGCGGCGCGCACCGCCTGGCATGGCGACACCGTGCACCTGGACAGTGTCGGCGAAGCGCGTGCCAATGAGCATCTCGCGACGCGCCGGGTGCCAATCAAACAAGCTTGCTGGTCGCGATTCGCCGTAGCGGGCGGTGCTCTCCGCAAGCGCCGCGGGGATTCGCGGGATATTTTCGAGCACAAGATTGTCGCCGGGTTTGAGGAAGACCTTGTCAGTATCCGCGGCTGGCGCTTCCGCGCGACAGGGCGGAATGACGACAAACAGAATGACTTGCAATGCGAGCAGTCGCATGGCGCTGGGCAGTTGAACCAAGGCCGGTTTCCCTTCGAAATCAATTCCGGTTAGGAGTAGTCGGCAAGCGCAATCGCGAATCACCGATCCTGGTAGCTGGCCGGAAGCACCGGTAAGCCGCGCCCGGTTCTCGTCATCTTGCCAAGAGCCGATGAGAAGCGCAATTCCAACTTGTGAGGCCTGCCAAGACGCTTGCCGGTGCAATGCCGCGGCCCCACGCAGCGCCCGTAACGGGACCTCATCCGGCGAAACCGACCGGGATCCGCATTCACGCCTCGTCCGCAATCGGACGCAACGAAAGGGCAAGCGCAGCCCAGCGATTTTGACGGGCGACGCCGCTGGCCAGGTCGTGACCTGATGGCCGATCGCCCAAATTCCCACGCCAGCATTCGGTATGAGCGCGAGCGAACAGATCAGTCGACGAAATCGGGCCATTTTGTATGCGTCAACGCGTACGGGGTACCGCAATGTTGGTCAAACGGCGAAATGACGACAATTCCTCGAGGACCAACATCAAGGTACGGGTTAAAAAATTTGACCCTGCGCCAATCATTGCTATCTGAAAACTAGCGATTAGAGCAACGGCGATCCATGATTACTTCCGAAGTATGTTCTTCCCCCATGGCGACTGACGCCAAACCACCAGCGGTGGCAAGGAAGGACCTTCCGAGCGGACTGACGGGCGAAGAGGCTCGCAATCGGCTGGAAAAGTTCGGTCCAAACGCGACGCCCGACGCGTCGGAACGTCCGTTGCGCAGAGCGCTTGGCAAGTTCTGGGCGCCGGTTCCGTGGATGCTCGAAGCGGCGATCGTCCTCCAAATGGTGCTTGGCAAAGACATCGAGGCGGCCATCATCGCCGGTCTCTTGATATTTAACGCGGTGCTCGGCTTAGTCCAGGAGAGCCGCGCCCAGGCCACGCTGGCCGCCTTGAAATCGCGGCTTGCCCTAAACGCGACGGTGCGCCGCGACAGCGCTTGGAAAACGGTGCCCGCTGCCGAGCTGGTTCCCGGTGATCTGGTGAAGCTTTCCCTGGGTGGCGTGGTTGCTGCGGACGTTTGCCTCAACGACGGGGAGGTTTTGCTCGATCAGTCCATGCTCACCGGTGAATCGGTACCGATCGAGGCTAGCGCCGGCGTGCATACCTTCGCGGGCGCGTTGGTAAGGCGCGGCGAAGCGCTTGCCGAAGTCACGGCAACCGGCGTACGCACCAAGTTCGGTCGCACCGCTGAACTGGTGCGCACGGCGCATGTCGTGAGTTCCCAGCAAAAGGCGGTTGTGCGCGTAGTGCGCAACCTCTCCCTATTCAATGGTGTGGTCATTGCGGCTTTGGTGGCCTATGCCTACGTTCTCAAGTTGCCGTTCTCCGAGATCGTTCCCCTGGTTCTGACGGCGGTCCTTGCATCGATTCCGGTTGCGCTTCCGGCGACCTTTACCCTCGCCTCGGCGCTCGGGGCGCGGGCTCTTGCGAAGGTCGGTGTCCTGCCTACCCGGCTTTCTGCAGTGGATGAAGCGGCCACGATGGACGTATTGTGTTCCGACAAAACCGGCACGCTGACGCAAAACGAACTGAGCGTGACCGCCGTGCAACCGCAAGGACATTTTGACGAGGCGCACGTTCTGGTTCTGGCTGCGTTGGCCAGCTCGGACGGCGGCCAGGACCCGGTCGATGCGGCTGTCCGTGCGGCTGCCAAAGGCAAGAGCATTGCGGACGCGCCAAGGCTCGTTACGTTCACGCCCTTCGATCCGGCCAACAAGATGTCCGAGGCGACCGCAGTCGACTCCAGTGGCGGCATGCAACGTATCGCGAAGGGCGCCTTTACGGCTATTCGCGCTCTTGCCCCCGCGTCGCCGACAGCAGCGGCGACGGCCCAGGATCTTGAAAGCAAAGGTTTCCGGGTGCTGGCCGTTGCCGCTGGCGCGCCGACCGAAATGAAATTGATGGGGCTCATTGCGCTGAGCGATCCTCCCCGAACCGATTCGGCGGCGCTCATTACCGAGTTGCGTGCCCTGGGGGTGCGCACCGTAATGGTGACGGGAGATGCCCCAGCGACCGCAGCGATCGTGGCGCATGCGGTAGGGCTCGATGGTGTCGTATTCCCATCGGGACCGATTCCGGAAGACGTTCTACCGGAGTCTTTTGCGGTTTTTGCCGGCGTTCTGCCGGAAGGAAAGTACCAACTCGTCAAGGCGTTCCAGGCAGCGGGTCACACCGTGGGAATGTGTGGCGATGGGGCCAACGACGCACCCGCATTGCGCCAGGCGCAAATCGGTATCGCCGTCTCCTCCGCCACCGATGTTGCCAAATCGGCTGCGGGCATGGTACTGACCGAGCCGGGGCTCCCGGGGATCATCAAGGCGGTCAAGGAAGGGCGCATCACGTTTCAACGCATCCTCACCTACACCTTGAACTCCATCACCAAGAAGGTCGTAACCGTGCTTTTTCTTGTTCTGGGCTTGATCATGACCGGGCGCGCGATCCTCACACCCATGCTGATGGTTATCGTGATGATTGCCGGTGACTTTCTTGCGATGTCCTTGACGACAGACAACGTGCGCGCCTCTCCTTTGCCCAACTCTTGGCACATTGGCAATTTAACCAAGGCCGGTGTCATCATGGGCATTTGCCTGTTGACCTTTTGTACTGCGGTGCTCGCCACCGGAGAGTTTGCGCTGCATCTGCCGATCGGCGCCCTGCAAAGTTTGGCATTCGTGGTTCTCGTCTTCGGCAGCCAGGCGATGATTTATGTGCTGCGGGAGCGCCGTCACCTGTGGAGCTCGGCGCCGAGCCATTGGCTGGGCGCATCATCGGTGGCCGATATCGCGATCGCTGCAATTCTCTCCATTGGCGGAATCGCCATGACGCCCCTGCCGGCCCGGGTGGTGGGCTGCACGCTGGTAGCGTCGGCGGCTTTCGCGCTCGTCCTGGATACGGTAAAAGCCCCGGTATTTCGCCGGCTCCGAATCGCCTAGTGCGCGGCGCGGCTCCAAGGGGCCCATATGAAGATCAATTCGAAGGCGTTTTGCGTGCAGGAAGCAGGCAAGATCGACCTGGAGAGATGGCCGACGAAAATTCCACCGGTATACAAATCGAAGCAGCAGTATCAGGAGCTGCTGCAAAAACACATAGGCGACTTAAGCGAACAGCAGCAACTGCTGTATGCCTCCAATCGCTTTGCGGTCTTACTGATTTTCCAGGCAATGGATGCGGCCGGAAAAGATGGTGCGATCCGGCACGTAATGTCCGGCGTGAATCCCCAGGGCTGTCAGGTATACAGCTTCAAGCATCCCAGCGCCACCGAACTGCAGCACGACTTTCTTTGGCGAACGACCCGCGACCTGCCCGAACGTGGGCGAATCGGCATCTTCAATCGATCCTATTACGAGGAGGTGCTAATCGCGCGGGTACATCCGCAGATTCTTCACGGGGAGGGAGTGCCCAAACGGACACGCGATGCAAAATCGATCTGGCGAAGCCGGTATCGGTCCATCGTGGATCTGGAACGGCATTTGTGCACCAATGGCACACGGATCGTCAAGTTCTTCCTGCATCTTTCACGCGAGGAGCAGCGAAAGCGGTTCCTCGAACGCATCGATCAACCCCAAAAGAATTGGAAGTTTAGCCAGGCAGACATCGCGGAGCGCGCGTTTTGGAACCAATACATGTCCGCCTATGAGGATTGCCTCAACGCAACCAGCACTGTGGATGCACCCTGGTATGTCGTGCCGGCCGACGACAAACCAAACTCCCGCTTGATCGTTTCGCAGATTGTTCTGGACACGCTGAGAGCATTGAGGTTGACCTATCCAAAAACAAGCGCGTCACGTCGCCGGGACCTGCAGACCATCCGCAAGCAGTTGGCGCGGTGAGGCCCGGCGCGCTACCAGATTTAGGCGACGAGCTGGTTCCGGCGACCCTTGCCGCGGGCTGGCGCAGTTTGCGCAGCACCGAGGCGACGCCACTCTTGGTAGACCTCGTAAGGATCATTTGGCCCGGAGACCCTAATGAAATCTCGGGTAAGAGGCGCTTTTCAACGATGGCCCAAATCCCGGAGTGACAGGTCAGAAACTTGCGGCGGAGTACAGGAGCGGCTTTTGACGGGCATTGCTCATTTGCTCTAATGCAGCAACAACCCGCCTGGCATTCAATCCAATCACAAGTTGCGGCGGCTGAAGCGCTCTTCAGCACCGGATGCGCGCGGGATGCTTCCCCCACATTCCCAGCGGTCGTTAGGCAGATGCGGCCTCGGTTTGTGTCCCACCGCACAGATCAATCCGGCGCTTTCTTCTCATGATGATTCATACGCAACGCAGCGCGTTGAAACAAAATGAGGAGCGCGAGATGACGACTTCAAATCCCCTTTCCAAGGTTGGATGCATTCGCGATGGGCATACGCCGACTTGGATCTGGACCGATCGAACCGAAATTTTTCAATCGAAGGCTCCATGCCAGCATTCCCACGCGGTACCCGCGCTCCCAAATTGCGCGAAGATCATCCAATTGCTCAATGCCGCGGCGGATTGCGAGCTTGAATGTGCCGCAATCTACATGCGCCAGCGTACGGCGGCCGACGAAAAGGGCGACTGGGCTCGTTCCGTTAGGTTTCTCGGATATGCCGGTGAAAAAATTGCGCGCTCGAAGCGTCTTGGGCTGCGCATCGTGCTGCTAGGCGGCACGCGTGAATTTGCGCAAAAATTGCACGTCGACAGGTATTTGCCAGCGGGGGAAATTGTGCGCCCCTTACATTCGATGATCGCGGCCAACATTGCGTCCGAATCCAAGGTCATCGATGGCTACGGCCGAATTCTCATGCATGGCAACGATCTTGATTTGCTTACGAGGATCGTCGTAGAGGACTTGCTGTTCGAGGCATTTGAGCAGATCGAGGAATTGCGAGCGTGGCTAGAAACCTCATCTCGCGGTACGTGGGTTAGCGCCAGCACCGGATCCACATGAATTCCATTAAGGCAGTGGCAATTTTTCTTATCGTGTGCGGCGCTTTGGGGCTCGCGTATGGCTCTTTTAGCTACACCAAAGAAACGCACAGCGCTTCTCTGGGTCCAATCGAAATGTCGGTGAAGGATACGCAGACCGTTAACGTGCCCGTCTGGGCCGGCGTTGGATCCATTGCACTTGGACTCGTGCTGTTTGTTTTCGGCAGCAGGAAGAGCCCGTAGCGCAGTTAGGGTCTACCGAATAGGAACCGGTGCACGCTTCGCTTTTCGAGGCGATCGCCTATAGTGGCGGGGCCTTCATTACCATGAGCGCATAGCAGGGTAATTCGACTGGCGTCCGGATTGCTTCTGGGCCCTCTGGCGACGGCTCGTCGGGTACTGTCAACCTTGGGTGGATTTTCAAAAAATGGCTCGGTTGCCGGACGCGGGAGCCAGGAACGCAATGCCCTTCGCGAGGAACGTCCGTCGCTATTGGATGGCGATATTGCGCCGGACAGTGGACCGTGTCAGATTCACGAAGCGGCGGGGCGAAATCGAGCTCCAGGATTTGGCGTCTAGATTCCATGTTCACTATCCGCTCTGCCCAGGTCGCCGACGCGATTTTCATGCGTGACCTGCAGCAGCGTGCGTTCGCGGAAGAGGCGCGACGCTGTGGAACCCGCGAGATCCCGCCCCTCTTGGAGGACCTACCGGCGATCGTCCGGGACGTCGAGCATCAAATTGCACTCGTAGCGGCACGCGACGGGACCGTGATTGGCTGTGTCCGTGCCGTACGAGGCGAGGGGTCCTTCACCATCCGAGCGCTGGTCGTTTATCCTGCCTGCCAAGGACAAGGCGTTGGCTCAACCCTACTGAACACACTGGAAGCGGCGATTCCGGCGCCCGCTCGCATCGAATTGACTACCAATACGGTGATGGAGGGCAATGTGCCCTTCTACGAGCGGCACGGCTATCGTGTTACCGAGGTCTCGACTCCCATCCCAGGGATCACGCTTGCCCACATGAGCAAATATATTGATATTGCGGAATCGATTAACCTGGACCTCGAACCGGACGCTCGTGACCCGTGGCAACATCAATTGGGGATGTGATCAATTCGGGCGACGCGGCAAGTCCCCAACGTTTTGCAATTACACGGCCCATCAACTGATTTGCCGGGGAGACATCGTGGGCCAATGCGCGCGGCGCATTTTTTTGATCGCGCTAACGACCATCACAGTGGCGCTGACCCCCGTCACGCAAGCATCGAAAGGGAAGTGCGATGACTCCAGTCGAACGTATCAAGGCGGCCTACGCGGCCTTTGGTCGCGATGACCCTTCGGTTCTTTTCGCCACCATGCATCCCGCAATCACCGGGAACGAGGCCGAAGGCAATCCGCTGGCTGGCCGCAACCCCTATGTCGGCGCGCAGGCAATCGGCGAGGGTGTGTTTGGACGATTGCTGGCGGCGATCGATGGCTTTAGCGCCGTACCCGGCGCGTTCATCAATGGCGGCGATGACGTCGTTGTACTTGGCCGCTACGGCGGCACGATGAAAGCCGGCGGCGCACGGATCACCGCGCAGTTCTGCCACGTCTACCACTTCCGCGACGGCAAGGTCGTGTCCTTCCAGCCGTACACCGACTCGGCGCAGTGGGCGCGGCTGATTGCCCGAGCTGTGCGCCTCGGCGCGCGCTCTTTGGCAGGCCCAGGTTCAATGACGCAAAATCCCGGCGCACGTAAGTGGCAGAATGCGCATGATGAAGCCATTGAAGCACGAGGCGGAGCTCTTTAAGGCGGCGATGGTCGCCGGTATCAAATACGCCGAAGGCCGGGGGGTCGTGCAGTTTGAGGCAACCGACTCCGCCAGCGAGAAGTTGCTGTATGTCTACCGGCTGCTCGTTCACGACAAGGTGATTCAGCCGCTGCCGGAAGACCAGGTCTCGGAAAAGGCGCTCCGGCACAAACTAGCATTGTGGTACGCCAAGTCACTGCCAACCGATCACCCACTGCTCCAAAAGTAGCAGGGCGCGATGGCATCGGCTGAGCCGCACCATGCGCTGCCGGGGCAGGCGCGGCGCAGGAGCCATCGCGTCACAGCGGAATTCCGACTGGCAGGCGCAACTCCTGCAGCGACACCGCTTTGCGGTTTGCACCGACACGCTGCGCGCCAACCTCGACAAAGCCCAAGCGCTGATGAAATTGCCGTGACGCCTCATTGGGCGGATCGGTATCAAATTCGCAGGTTACCCACGGGACGCCGCCCTCTTTTGCGCGCAACAGCAGGTCCTCGTACAGCGACGTCGCCAGACGCGCCTTGCGGGCCTTTGCATTGACAACGACCCGGTCGATGTACACGAAATCCGTGTACCGCTGAGCAAACCAGCGGTAATTGGGGCTGTCGTATTCGGCTCCGGGACCTAATGCGATCAAAAACGCCGCGACCTCGCCATCGTACAAGGCTACCCGGTGATACCACGCCTGATAGTGCAAGGCCGCAAGGCGCTCGCAAGACAAGGGGCTCAGGTACTTTTCCGAATCGAGGTTGAGCCGAAGAATTTGGGGAAAATCCTCGGCCAAGGCATCGCGAATTGTCGCCGCTCCACGCATGGCGGTGGACATTTATCCTTCCAAGGACTCAAAGCAACTCCTGGCGTCCGCCACCACCTAGAACGTCGGGCGCCCTGCTACGCTGCCAGGGACTTTTCGTAGAGTCCGGACAGCTTGCTCCAGGCGCGCTCCGCATCGGCCATGCTGAAAATTGGCTGGCCGTTTTGCAGCGGCATGTCGGCGACGCACCAGCCATGCCGGGCGCCGGCATAGACTTCAACGTCAGCGACCACCTTGGCCGCATCGAAGGCTTGCCGCAGCGTGTCCTTTGCCTCGGACTGGCGCTGGTCATCGTTGGACGCAATCGCGATGTACATCCGGGCCTTGATCTTCGGCGCCAGCAAATGCGGGCTGTCGGGCTTGTCGGTCACCAGGCCGCCACCGTGGAAACTTGCGCCCGCACCGATTCGATCGGCAACGCTGGCCGCTGTGCGCATTACCAACGCGCCGCCCATGCAATAGCCCTGCGTCCCCAACTTCAGGGACGGGTTGACCTGGGCTTGTGCATCCAGAAACCCGGTGAATGCCTTGGCATCGATTTCCGCGGCGCCTGGCGCTGCGGGCGACGCCATGAAATGCTTGATCTTCGCCATGCTGGCGGGATTCTGAAAGTCGAACGACGAAATTTCGGTTTCGGTGTAAACGGGCGCCCTTTGCAGTCGATAGAAGGGATTGGGCACGAGGACCGCATATCCTTGTGCCGCAAGGCGCTTACCCATCTCGCGAAACGTCGGTCGCAATCCGAAGGCGTCGGTCCAGATCAGCACGCCGGGATGCGACCCCGTGGCCGGATGAAAGAACGCGGCGTCGCAGTTGCCGTCGGCTGTGGCGATGGTGACGTCTTTCTCGACAACGGCGCTTTGGGCCCCGGAGGACACGCCCCCGTAGGCCGCAAGGCCGGCGGCAGCGGAAAAAGCGACGAATTTGCGCCGGGACGCGTCTTGCAATGCCGGCTCGGCGGGTTCGCTATCAGTGGGTCGATTTGCCATCTCATCTCCCATTCATTTGACAGTGCATCGCTATTTGTTAGTGCTTGGCCTCAACGTGCCTGGCAAATCGATCCAAAATGGCTTGCCACCCTTGGCGCTGCTGTTCCACGGAGTGCTGGGATTCGGCATCAAAGGTGACGCGCACCATCACGGCGCCTTCCTCGGGCGCGAACTCGACGCAAGCAAGGCGATCGCCAAAGGAATATTCGATCAGTTCATGGGGCACGATCTTGGTATACGTTCCGGCAAAGTCAAAACCAAAACTGCCGTCTTTTGCCTCCATGCGTGAGGAAAAGGTTCCACCGACGCGCAGATCTACGGTGGAGCGGGTCGTGTGCCAATCATCCGAGGCCGCATTCCACTGCGTAATATCGCCCGGGTCTGTATAGGCGCTCCACACCATGGCGACCGGCGCCTTGACCTTCGTTGCAACGGAAATTTTCATCGATCAATCCAATCGGCGTTCACGAAGGGGATTTCGGAAACCGGGCAAACGCGCAAGTCAGGAGAGCTCATTGGCGTTATGCGATCGAGCGCGGCGTCGCATTGCAGTAATTGCCCCCAAGCACAGGCTTATGCAAGGAAGCCCAATGGAAAACATCTTTGCATACATTGCGAACGCATGTTGGTCGGCGGGTGGCAGGCCGTCAAACCAGCGTTGCAGGGGCGGGCCGGCGGCATCCACAAGCGCACCAGGGACGACACAAATGAGCCAGGTAATCAGCAAGGCAAGCAGCGCGGCAATGGCCTTTACCTGCATGGTCGATTTCACGGGCAATCCCCAAGGCTAGACGCTGATATCCGAATCGTCGGTCGCATAATGATGCCAAGGACAGACCCCCTGCGCAATGCCATCGTGCGCTTTGCTCATGAACGGCGCCAGGGCAACGCCCCGCAATCCGGGTACGCGATGGGGAGAACGGGATCATGAATGCGGCAAGCGGCAAGGCGCAGGGCGGGCAGATTGCGCTAGTTACCGGCGCCAGTTCCGGCATCGGCCGGATCACGGCGCTAAAACTTGCCAAACGCGGAGCCCACGTCTTCATCGCTTGCCGGTCGCCGGAACGTGCGCAGGCAGCGCTCCATGAGATGCGGGCCGCGAGCGGCAATGCCCTGATTGAAATTCTCCCGCTTGATCTTGGGGATTTCAATTCCATACGCGTCTGCGCACAGGCGTTCCTGGCGCGTGATCTTCCCCTGCAACTGCTCATCAACAACGCCGGGCTGGCGGGCGCCCGCGGGCGCAGCGCATCGGGCTTCGAGATCGCCTTCGGCGTCAATCACCTGGGGCACTTTCTTTTAACCCAACTCCTTCTCGAGCGCATCAAGGCGTCCACCCCCGCGCGCATCATCAATGTGGCCAGCAACGCGCACTATCGCGCCCGCGCCATCGATTGGGAGGCGGTGCGCAGGCCAACCCGCACGCGCTCGGGACTGCCGGAGTACAGCGTTTCCAAGCTGTGCAACGTGCTCTTTAGTTGCGAACTGGCCCGCCGGCTCGCCGGCACCGGCGTCGCGACTTATTCCTTGCATCCGGGCGTTGTGGCTACCGAGATCTGGCGCTCCGTGCCATGGCCGTTGCGGCCCTTGATGAAACTGACGATGATCTCGCCCGAGCAAGGGGCGGCAACGACGCTCTTTTGCGCTACCTCGCAATCGGTAGCCGAGGAGTCCGGAAACTATTACGACAAATGCCGTATCAAGCGTCCCAGCCGTATGGCGCAGGATCCGCGGCTCTGGACCGAGCTTTGGGATCGCAGCCT
>Ga0209698_10004323_pt1 | contig 15588 bp, 15 predicted proteins | sample LitLauG_LLR_2012_FD_187203 | JGI IMG/M metagenome (GOLD analysis project Ga0209698, IMG submission 187203) | Freshwater sediment microbial communities from Pennsylvania, USA - Little Laurel Run_MetaG_LLR_2012 (SPAdes) (version 2) | ecosystem: Environmental > Aquatic > Freshwater > Creek >...
CGCGAACACCCTGGGCCATACTTTCGATTCGTGTCGTATTCAGCAGCAGGCGGTCGCGCATCGCACCTTCGAGGCCGGAGCTTTCCAGGTCTTCGCGATTCGCCCGGAGGATGGCTTTTTCGTGGGCCTCGATCGCATCTGCAATCGCCAGCAGCATCGCGTTGCGGGCCCCGGTCGAAAGCAGGGCCAGTTTCGCCGAAGCGGCGCGAGCCCGCAGCAGTTTGTCCTGGGTCGAGGCGGCGGTGAGAGTCGTTGCCATCTTATTGTTTCTTTTTCGGCGGAAAATACGTTCCCAGCTTTCGTTCCATTCCCAGCGTGATGGCCTGGGGATCTCTCCCATTCACGATGGCCACGTGAACCCCGGCTTCGCTCGCCAGTTTGGCAGCCCGCAACTTCGACAGCATGCCGCCGCGCCCCAAAGCGCTCTTGCCATTGCATTGCGCCTCGAGCGCCGGAGTCACTCTGCGAATTACCCGCTGCAAATGCGGCTTCTTGCGGCGATTCGGGACCAGGAAGCCATCGACGTTGGTCAGCAGCAGCAACCAGTCGGCCCGCACGGCCCGGGCCAGAAGCGAACTCAGCTCATCATTATCACCGAAAGCGCCTTCCAGTTCGCGCACCGATACACTGTCGTTCTCGTTCACGATCGGCACCACGCCCAGCGCGAGCAACTCCGCCAGGGCATTCTGCAGGTTGCGGTAGCGCACGGCAGACGTGAAATCGTCGCTGGAGAGCAGAAGTTGCGCCACGACTTTCTTCCCGAAAAACAGGCGTTCGTAGGTGTGCATCAGCTTGCTCTGCCCCACCGCGGCACAGGCCTGCATGCGAGGAACGTCGCTGGGACGCTTTCCCAGCGACAAGCCCGACATGCCGGCGGCGATCGCGCCCGAGGTAACGATCAAATAGTCGTTCTTCGAGAGATCGAACTGGTCCACCATGCCCCTTAGCAGGTGGACGTCAATCCGCCCGCCCGGGGCGATAAGGCTGGTGCCGACTTTGATGACGACTCGCATTCCGAACTTCCAAAAAGGACAACTTTCTATCCTGCCGTTAGAATGAATTCCTGGCAAGTTGAAAAGCTGCCGGAGTCTCCGCCATGCCCGCTTTTAACGCGACCAGCCGCTTCTCCGATCGCGTCGAGAATTACATTCTCTACCGGCCAGGCTATCCAGCGGAAGCCTTAGCCGTTCTGCGAGATGAATGCGGATTGAAGCCAACCCACATCATCGCTGACGTCGCGTCCGGAACCGGAATCTGGTCGCGCATGCTGCTGGAGAATGGCAACCAGGTTCTGGGAGTCGAACCGAACGACGACATGCGGCATGCCGGAGAGCGACTGCTGAAGGCATTCGCTTGCTTCACCAGCGTTGCGGGTTCGGCTGAATCCACGACTTTGATGGACGAGAGCGCCGACTTCGTGACCGCCGCGCAAGCCGCCCACTGGTTTCGGCGCCTTCGGGCCCGACAGGAGTTTGCCAGAATCCTCAAGCCGCGCGGATGGCTCGTCCTTTTGTGGAACGAGAGGATCACCGACTCAACCCCATTTCTGCGCGACTATGAGCAAATGTTGCAGGAGTTCGGCACCGATTACAACGAGGTCCGCCACGAGCGCACCACCGACGCAGTAAACGAATTTTATGATCCGGCGCCGTTTCAACAGCGAGTCTTCGCGTTGCGGCAGAACGTTGACTATGCCGGGCTGCAGGGACGTCTGCTCTCGTCATCATACGCGCCCGGACCGGAGCACCCCAAGCACGCCCCCATGCTCCGCGAATTGCGGAAAATCTTTGACCAGCACGCGAACGCGGGGAGGGTCGCCTTCGACTACAACACACGCGTGTATTTTGGAAGGCTGACGTGATCCCCACAGGACTCCAATGCCCGAAGAAAAATCCTTGCACATGACGCCCGACGAGTTCCGCCGCTACGGCCATGCCGTGGTGGACTGGATCGCCGACTACCAATCCCGCGTGGAATCCTTCCCCGTACTCTCCCAAGTGAAGCCCGGAGACATCCGCGCGTCGCTTCCGCCGAATCCACCCGCGCAAGGCGAGCCCTTCGATGCGCTGCTCAAGGACGTCGAGCGACTGATTCTGCCCGGCGTCACCCACTGGCAATCGCCCAACTACTTCGCCTACTTTCCCTGCAACGCCTCCGGGCCTGGGATTCTGGGTGACCTGCTTTCTTCCGGACTGGGCGTGCAGGGAATGCTGTGGTCGACGAGTCCGGCCTGCACTGAACTCGAGACGCACATGATGGACTGGCTGGTTGGCATGCTCGGCCTGCCGGAAAAATTCCTTTCGTCGCAGAGCGGCGGTGGAGTGATTCAGGACACGGCGTCCACCGCCGCCCTTTGTGCCCTGCTGGCAGGCCGCGAGCGGGCGACGAATTACGCGAGCAACGACAAGGGTTGCGACGGGCGACTGGTTGTTTACGCCTCGACCCAGACGCACTCGTCGATGGAAAAAGCCGCGATGATTGCCGGGGTCGGCCGTGAGAATGTCCGCCTGATCGAAGTCGATGCGAACTTCGCCATGCGCCCGGAAGCCCTCGAGCGGCAGATCGCGGCCGACAAGCGCGCGGGCCTGACTCCGTGTTACGTGTGCGCAAGCGTCGGGACAACATCGTCGAACGCGATGGATCCGCTCGCCGCGATTTCTGAAGTCTGCCGCCGTCACGGCCTGTGGCTGCACGTCGATGCGGCCATGTCTGGCACCGCAATGCTTTGTCCCGAATTCCGTCACCTGCAAAGCGGCGTCGAGTTCGCCGACAGCTACAATTTCAATCCCCATAAGTGGATGGCGGTGAACTTCGACTGCAGTTGCTTCTGGGTAGCCGACCGCAGGGCGCTGATTCAGACCTTGAGCATTTTGCCCGAATATCTGCGCAACCAGGCCACCGAGTCGGGCGCGGTCATCGACTACCGCGACTGGCACATTCAACTCGGACGACGGTTCCGGTCTCTGAAGCTGTGGTTCGTGATCCGGCATTACGGCGTGGAGGGCCTGCAGCATCACGTCCGCGAGCACGTGCGCCTGGCGGATGACTTCGCCGATTGGGTGCGCAATGACGATCGCTTCGAACTGGCGGCGCCGGTGCCGCTGAACCTGGTCTGCTTCCGCCACAAGGGCGGCGATGCCGCCAATCAGACGATCATGGATCACCTGAATCGCAGCGGCCACCTGTTCCTGACCCACACGAAGCTGAACGGGAAGATGACGCTGCGGTTGTGCGTAGGGCAGACTAACACCAAAGCAAGTCATGTGAAGAAGGCTTGGCAGAGGGTTGTTGGGGAGGCAAATCAGCTCGCCTAGGAGTGTCAAGCCCACGAGGAATTGCTTCGCGAACTAAGGAGCGGTTGAAGGTGAAGATCGTCCTGGTATCCGACACACACGGGCTGCACAAATCCGTCCGCATTCCAGAAGGGGATTTGCTCATCCATGCTGGCGACCTTACCAACACGGGCGAGCGCGCACAACTTGAACTAACAGCAAGCTGGCTCCATTCCCTCCCTCACCAACACAAGGTCGCCATCGCCGGAAACCACGACTGGGTTTTCGAGCGGCTTCCAGGTGTTGGCAGGAGAATTCTCGAGGACGCCGGGGTGGCTTACTTGCAGGATACCGAGGTAAATATCGCCGGGCTGCAGATCTACGGCAGCCCGTGGCAGCCGGCGTTCATGAATTGGGCGTTCAATGTGCCGCGGGGAGGGCTTGCCCAATACTGGGACCTAGTCCCCATCGGCCTGGATGTCCTCATCACTCATGGGCCACCTTACGGCATTCTGGACCAGAGCATCCCCGCTGCAACGAAAAGATCTTTCCCCTGGGAGGATGAGGAACCGTTTGCCGGTTCGGACCACGTGGGATGCGAGCAACTCCTGGCAGCGATCGAGCGAAGCAAGCCGCGAGTTCACGTCTTCGGCCACATCCACGGTGGCTATGGCAGGACCGCAAACCGAGACACGTCGTTTTACAACGCGTCGCTGTGCAACGAACGCTACGATCCGATCAATCAACCTTGGGTGATCGATTTAGGGGCACGGCCCCTTACGACTGCACAATCTTCTCCAGCGCCGGGCGGCTCCGGATCACCATCGTAGCTCCCTTGATCTGCAACAGCTGTTTCTTGCGGAATTCCGAGAACAGCCGGCTTACGGTCTCGCGGGTCGTTCCGATCACTTCCCCGATCTCTTCATGCGTCAGCGTGAGCCGGAACTGGCTCGACCCGTCATTCTGCGCCCCTTTCGTCGACCAGGAGAGCAGCAGCTTGGCGAACTTCTCCGATGGCGATGCGGCCAGGCCGAGCGTGCGGATTTCGTCATAGGCCGTAAAATAGTTGCTGCTCAATTGCTGCGCCACGCGCATCGCCACCTCCGGAAATTCCTTCAACAGGTGAAGCAACGAATCCTTCGGAATGAAGTTGGCCTGGCCCGGCTCCATCATCTCGGCCGTCACTTCGTAGGGATGGTTCGAGATCACCGCGTTCAGTCCGAGCACATCGCCGTCATCGGAGATCTTGGTAATAATGGTCTTGCCTTCGCGTGAGGTAGTCGACAGCTTGACCTTCCCGGTGCAAAGCACGAACACGCCTCGCGCCTGCTGGCCTTCGATGAACAGCATCGCTCCCTTGGGATAAACCGCGGTGGATTTCACCTCGTTGAGGCGTTGCGCCGCCTGCAGGGACAGATTGCAGAAAATGTGTTCTTGCCGATGGGGGCAGGTGACGCAGCTGTCGAGGATGTTCAGACCGTAAGGAGCACGCATGGCCAACCTTCCTTTTGGGGCAGAAAACCTGGCGGTGAGGCTGCCGGCTGCCCACACTCCGGTAGGGCACATCGGGAGCCATTCTGACGGGGTCAGAACGCACCTGGTCGTTACGCCCTATCTACATGACAACAAATTAGTTATCAGACAATCCGGAATTCGGGAAGGGTTCCGCGATCGCGGATCGGTGCCGACTTTGGGTTATTTCCCGCACAGCGGTGTGTGATCTGAATCACCAGTGTAGGTGATCCGGTTACCAGCAGGCAGGTCTCCGGCAGGTCAATCGGCCGGCATGGGCGAAACGCGGGGAGACTGACGGCGTTCCACCTCCGGATACCTCGCTTCGACAGCGGCATCGAGCCAGGCCCGCACTTGGGGCACCGCTTGCCGCATGGCCACTTCCCCGGCGCGGATCAAATCGTCGGCGCGCTTGAAATCGTCATAGGCGAATCCGGCGACGTCGGGCTCTATGACCAGGTCGGCGGCTTCCTTCCACAAGGCGGACATCGCCTCCTGGGCGATGGCGAACGATTGTCCAATCACGGCAAACAGGTTCCGCGGTGCCCCGCCGTTCGCCCATGTTCCCCTCAGATGCACGGCCAGCACGCGATCAGCGCCCATTTCGCGCAGCGGGCGCGTGGGCACCGGATGCGACAGCATGCCATCGACCAGGTAACGGCCGCGGATGTTCACCGGCAGAAACATTCCCGGATACGCGCAACTGGCACGCACCGGATCGATGATCGATCCAGAGTGAAAGACGACGCCTTCGCCGGTATTGAAATCAGTGGCGGTCACGCCCAGCGGAATGCGCAGGTCTTCAAACCTTGTGACCTTCAGGGTGCGCGTCAGAAACGAAATCATGCGGTCGTTGGACGCGAAGCCGTGGCGCGAGAGAGTCCAGCGGGCAAACGAGGTAAAACGCGTGTTGTGCGCCACCTCTTCCATCTCGGGGATGGAAAGGCCGCTGCAATAAGACGCGCCAATCAGTGCGCCGACGCTGGTGCCGGCGATGACGCGAACCGGAATGCCTTCCTCTTCGAGGACTTTCAGAACTCCGATGTGAGCGATGCCGCGGGCGAAGCCACCGCCCAGCGCGAGCCCTATGGTCGCAGCCGGACGCTCGGCAAACGGTGCGTTCTTGCGGGAAAATTCCCGGCTGAACGCCCGCACCGAGCGGATGATTTTCCCCAGATTCTTCACCGCGAACCCCACATCCCCGGCCAACCTGGCCGGAACCGTCAAACCCACTAGAGATATAAGATGCCACAAGTATCCGGCAGGTGTAAGAGCACGGGCGTGCCAGTCGAAAGTCAGGTAACCAGTTACCCCGGACCGGTGACCGGGTCCTGTGACCGGGATGACGAAACTCCTGTATTCCTGCTAACTTGCAGGTTATGGTGCGCGAGATCTCGGCGGGAGGTGTGGTCGTCCGCAAGAAGGAAGATGGCTGGTGGATGGCCGCCATCGAACTTCCGGGCGAACCGGTCGCGGCGTCAGACGTGGGCGGCCGGGCCGCCCGTGCCATGGCGAAGCCAGTTCTCTGCCTGCCCAAAGGACTGGTCGACCCCGGCGAAAAGCCGCTGCAGGCAGCTCTCCGCGAAGTGCGCGAGGAGACCGGGATCACCGCCGAGCCCATCGTCAAACTGGCCGACATTAAGTATGCCTATGTGCGCTCCTGGGGCGATGGCCAGCGCGTCTTCAAGATTGTAAGTTTCTATCTGCTGCGGTACGAGTCGGGCACCATCGACAAAATCAGCAGGGAAATGCGAGTCGAAGTGGGACGGGCGCGATGGGTCCGTCTCGACGACGCCCCAAAACTACTCGCTTATCGGGGAGAAAAGCAGATGGCGCGCAAGGCGCTCGATTACGTCGAAGCCCATGCCGAACTGTGACCCGTGCGCTGTGACCCCACGCGCTAGATAAATTATGCGAGTGCGATTACCATGGCCAGTTCGCGAAACAATCGAAATCCGCTTGTGCCTGTCCTCTGTGATCAGCACTTCCTATCTCCGAGGTCAATTTTATGAAGAGCATTCATAAGGTCGCCATCCTTGGCGCCGGAACCATGGGCGCCCGCATCGCCGCGCACTTTGCCAATGCCAGCGTTCCCAGCTACCTGCTCGACCTCGCCCCGCCCGACGCCGACGCGCCGGCGCGCAACAAAATCGCCGCCGCCGGACTCGACGGAGCCAAGAAATCCAAGCCCGCCGCCTTCATGGAGCCATCCCTGGCCCGCCTGGTAAGGGTGGGAAATTTCGAAGACGACCTCAAGCAGCTGGCCGAGGTCGACTGGATCATCGAAGCAGTCGTCGAGAATCTCGAGATCAAGCGGTCCTTGCTGAAAAAAGTGGAGGCCGTGCGCAAGCCCGGCACCATCATCACCACCAACACCAGCGGCCTGCCCGTTGGCCAGATCGCCGAAGGATTCTCCGACGACTTCCGGCGTTGCTGGTTTGGCACGCACTTCTTCAACCCGCCCCGCTACATGCGCCTGCTCGAACTCATCCCCACGCCGGAAGCCGATCGCAGCCTCATCGACGCCGTCTCGCGCTTCGCTGATGCGCGCCTTGGCAAGGGGGTCGTGCTGGCCGAGGACACTCCGAATTTCATCGGCAACCGCATCGGAACATTTTCCGTGCTCAACGTCATGCGCCTCATGCAGGAGATGGACCTGAGCATCGAAGAGATCGACGCTCTGACCGGACAGGCCGTTGGCTGGCCGAAGTCGGCCACCTTCCGCACCATCGACCTGGTCGGCCTCGACATCCTCGGGCACGTCGTCACCAACATGACCACCAATGTTCACGACGAGCGCAGCGACCTCCGCCTGCCCGGCTTCTTCGCCCAGATGCTGCAGCGCAAATGGCTCGGCGATAAAACCCAGGGCGGCTTTTACAAGAAAGTAAAGGGCGGAGAAGGCGGCGAGGACGAACGCATGGCGCTCGACTGGAAATCGCTCGAGTACCATACGCGGCAAAAGCCGAAGTTGGCCGCGCTCGACATGGCCAAGAATGTCGAAGAGACCGGCGCGCGCTTGCGCACGCTGTTAGGCCTGGAGGGCAGCGGCCCGGCGAAAGTCGACAAAGCGGGTGCGTTTCTCTGGGCGGCATTGTCCGACCTGTGGACGTACTCGGCCAATCGCGTGCCCGAGATCTCCGACTCGATTGTAGAAATCGACCGCGCCATGCATCTGGGCTTCAACTGGGAACTGGGACCGTTCGAACTCTGGGATGCCGCCGGAGTCGAGGCCACGGTCGCCCGCATGAAAAAAGAAGGCAAGACGGTAGCGCCGAATGTCGAAAAGTTGTTGGCTGCAGGGCAAAAATCCTGGTACACCGACGACCCCAAATCCCCCTCGGGCCGCAAATTCTGGGAACTGAAAACCGGGAACTGGGAACGGCTTCAAGTCCCAGCCGGCGTGTGGTCGGTGACGGTCGCCAAGAAATCCGATGGAGTAGTAAAGAAGAATTCCGGAGCATCCCTGGTCGACCTCGGCGACGGAGTGGCCTGCCTCGAATTCCACTCGAAGATGAACTCGCTGGGCGCCGACATCATCAGCCTGATCACGCAGTCGCTGAAGCCCGGCGGCCCCGGTGACCGGTTCGACGCCTTCGTCATCACCAACGACGCCACCAATTTCTCTGTCGGCGCCAACCTGATGCTGCTCCTGATGAGCGTGCAGGAAGAGGAGTGGGACGACGTCGACCTCGCCATCCGTCAGTTCCAGGGCATGACGCAGGCGATCAAGTTCTCGCCTAAACCGGTGGTGTCCGCGCCATTCGGCCTCTGCCTGGGCGGCGGCACCGAGATTTCGCTGCACGCCGCCGCCCGCCAGCCCCACGCCGAGTTGTACACCGGCCTGGTGGAAGTTGGCGTGGGCCTGCTGCCCGGAGGCGGTGGCTGCAAAGAAATGCTCCTGCGCGCCGTCGACAGCGCCGCAGCCTCGCGCGGCAAGTCGTCCGGCGACGCCTTAGCCGGATCCGTCGAAATGATGGAAGCGATGAAGAAAGCCTTCGAGACCATCGCGACTGCGAAGGTGGCAACCTCGGCCCACGAGGCGCGCACCTTCGGCTTCCTCTCCGATTCCGATCGCATCACCATGAACCGCGAGCGCGTGCTCTCCGATGCCAAGGCTCGCGCCCTCGAACTGGCGCGCGCCGGATACGAGCCGCCGGTTCCTCGCACCGACATTCCCGCCCCAGGCGAAAACCTTCTGGCCGCGCTCAGGATGGGCATCTACCTCATGCGCCAGGGAGACTTCATCACCGACTACGAAGTGAAGCTGGCAGGAAAAATCGCCGAAGTCCTCTGCGGCGGAAACATTACGCCCGGCACCCCGGTCAGCGAGCAGTACATCCTCGACCTGGAGCGCGAAGGCTTCAAGTCGTTGTGCGGTGAGAAAAAAACGCAAGAGAGAATTCAGTACACGCTGAAGACCGGGAAGACGCTCAGGAACTAGCACGGCACGCATCCACCATCTTCATAGCCGTCCTCGGGTTATCCGTCGATGGTTTGTCCCGTCCCGTGATGCTTGTCACAATGGTAAGTGACTGTGATCACAAGGAAAGATCAGGAGTTTGTGGCAGCTTTGAGTGAAACGTACCCCGAGGTTCGTTGCACCACAAACCGGAACCACGAAGGCCCTCCCCATGGCACTCGGAGCGTTGTTTACCTCGATCAGAGCGCGCGCCCTTCGGCGCAACCCACCATCCAGGCAAGCGGTTCAGAGCGCCGACGCGGGCATGGCAGATCCCCGATGCGTACCCCTTGTCAGGGTGCAGTTTCAGTGCGTCAGCTGTGATTTCAAGGTCACCGGCACTCCGGACGATGTGGAAATTGCCCGCCGCGCTCATCGTCACCAGAGTTTTCGTGTGCCGGGCACAGAAAGCGCCGACCGCGAGAACCTCAAGGCAAAGTATTTCCAGGCGTCACTCCTTCCGCGGCTCACCGGCACCGCCCGCTTGCCGCAGCCCTATCCGCTCTCCTACATCTGGGCCAGCATCTTGACGGCCCTGTTTGTGACCGCAGGGGGAGCATTGCTCTCCCGCTGGCTGGTCGACGCCTGGTATCCCGCGATGGGTGGGTGGATTCACGGCGCGTTCATGCTGCTGATCGTCGGCGCACTCCTCTACGCCCTGTTGAAACATGAGAATGACCGTCGAGGCGCCCACATTCACCGCTTCAGAGTACTGGCAGAATGCAACCACCACATCCGTAATGCCTTGCAAGTGCTGGTCTGTACCCACGAAGAACCCATCCCGCACCCTTCGTTGGAGGTAAAACGCCAAATCTCCGAAGCGGTGCACCGCATCGAATTGACGTTGTCAGAAGTTTTCCCCGAAGTCTTGTAGCCTTCTGGCTCTTTCTCGCGAGGCCCGGATCTATCGCCTTCGTTGCGACAAGCCAGGATGCCGTCAGTCGTAAGCTACAGAGAATTTCCGGCTGCCCATACTCAAGCCACTCTGATTGAAGCAATGGGGCTGTGAAACCTGCGCTGCTTGCTGCATTGCCTTGCGCGAATGAAGCCGATTTCGCTCTCGCAGAAATACTCTTCTCCGGAGGATCCTGCATGCCAGGGCCCTGAGGGCTTCCGGCGTCGCGCGCGAAACGATCCAGGAGCCTCCAAGAAATTCGGCCCGCGCGGGCTATGCAACCACTTGCATCTTGACCTTGAGTTTTCCCCTAACTCGATGATTTCAAGAGACCAGCGGGAGGAGCAGCGATCTAATTGCTGCGAAGTAACCAAGATCCCCGGAAATGGAAATCTCGCCCGCTTTCGACATTTCTCCTGCGCTACAATCGCCTCATGCAAAGGCCTCTGTTCGCTTCTGCCGCGCTCGTCGGACTCGCCTTACTCATTCCTGCAACTCCCAGGGCAAACGCCCAAGCGACCGCTCAGAAAGATGCTCCCGCACAGGAATCCGCGCCCGACGTTCCGGATGCCATCGCCATGCCTGCAGGTCTGGAGCCCGTACTGTTCGTGCGGGCCTCGGGATCGCAAATCTACACCTGCCAGTCCGGAGCGGACGGCAAGTTCGCCTGGACGCTCAAGGCGCCCGAGGCCGATCTCAAGGATCGCAAGGACAAAGTCATTGGGCAGCACTCTGCCGGTCCAACCTGGAAACTGAAAGACGGCAGCGAAGTCACTGGCAAAGCCGTGGCTCACGTGGACTCGCTCGACGACAACTCAATTCCGTGGCTGCTGGTCAACGTGGTTAACAACGCCGGCAAGGGCGCTCTGGCCAAGGTCACCACCATCCAGCGCGTCCACACGCACGGCGGCAAACCCGGCAACGACCCGTGCGACGAGTCACACAAAGACGCAGAATCAAAAAGCAGCTATACCGCCGACTACTACTTCTACGCGCCCGCGAAGTGACCCACGCCGCTGCAGCGGGCGCGCAGTGTTTGGCATCCAATAGGCATTGGTTGGAAACGGAGAGATTCTATGCGTGAAGTCATTATTGCTTCGTCGGTCCGTACGCCCGTGGGCCGCGCCTTCAAGGGCACTCTTCGCGCCACCCGTCCCGATGAATTGGCGGCGGTCGCGATCAAGGGCGCTCTGGAACGCGTGCCGCAACTCGATCCCAAGGAGATTGAAGATGTAATCCTGGGCTGCGCCATGCCCGAGGCGGAACAGGGGATGAACGTGGCCCGCATCGCCTCGCTGCGGGCCGGTCTGCCGGTCGAAACGTCGGCCCTAACCATCAACCGCTTCTGCTCTTCCGGACTGCAGGCGATTGCCATGGCCGCCGAGCGCATTATGAGCGGCGGCGCAGAGGTGATCGTCGCCGGCGGAACCGAATCGATGACCATGATCCCGATGGGCGGGCACAAAATCTCGCCCAATCCCTGGCTGGTGAACCACTATCCGGATGCGTATCTTTCCATGGGCCTGACCGCGGAGCGGCTGGCGCAAAGGTTCGGCATCACGCGCGAGGCTGCGGACGAATTCTCCCTGCTCAGCCATCAGAAGGCACTGGCGGCCATTCAGGCGGGAAAGTTCGCCGACGAAGTCGTCCCCGTACCCGTGAGTTTCAGCACGCCCAACGGTTCCAAGCCGAAGCGACTGGAGATCGTCTTCAAGGTCGACGAAGGCCCGCGCGCGGACACTTCCCTGGAAGCCTTGCTCGCGCTGAAACCGGCGTTTCATGCGAAGGGAACGGTTACAGCCGGGAATTCCTCGCAGATGTCGGATGGCGCTGCAGCCGCGGTAGTAGTATCGGCGGATCGGGCAAAGACGCTGGGCATCCAGCCGCTGGCCCGCTATGTCTCGTTCGCCACGGCCGGATACAAGCCGGAAGAAATGGGTTTGGGCCCGGTGTTCGCTATTCCAAAAGCGTTGAAGATGGCCGGGCTTAAGCTCTCGGATATTGGCGTGATCGAGCTGAACGAAGCCTTCGCGGCCCAGTCGCTGTCAGTGATCAAAGAGGCGGGACTGGACCCGGAGAAGGTGAATCCCAACGGCGGGGCGATTGCGCTCGGGCATCCTCTGGGATGCACCGGAGCCAAATTGACCGCAAGCGTGATCCGCGAGATGAAGCGACGCAATGCACGCTACGGCATGGTGACGATGTGTGTCGGCGGCGGCATGGGCGCAGCCGGTATTTTCGAAAGCGCCTAAATTAGGGTGGCGCTATAATCTTTTGACAAGGAGGTCGCCATGACTCTTTCCCGCCTTCTGGCTGGGGTGTTGCTGGTTTGCTCCGCCTCAGCACTCGCCCAAAAACAAAATGGCAACTGGACGCTCCCAGCGAATCGTGACCCGCCGGGCAAATCCGATGTCCTTTTTTCTGAACCATGGAAGTTCGGCACGCAACCTGAGTCGGCGAACCCCGGGAAATCTCCACTCGACCGCATGCAGATTGACAAGTTCAGAATTGATCCGAATGGTTGGGCCTCGGAGCTCGAGGCCAAGAATAGCGGGGAGGCTTTGCGCGGGGACGATCGGCCGGGAAACGATTCGCTCTGCTACACCATTCGCACCTACGTGGTGGCACGCGACAGTAAAGACTCCGATTCCACGCACCCAGTGACGTCTTCGACCTGCCAACCTGGAAGCCGGTACCACGTCAAAACGGCGGAAGCTCACCCGGCCGCCAAGCCGTGAAAACCCGTGTCTGCTCGATGGTTTCGGCGTTTGGTTTGCACTCGGAGACCTCAGGCCCGAATCGCCACGGAGGAAGGAGTTCGTCGGCGCCCCACGTTGCCTGTCGAAACCCAAGGGTGAGCTTCAACAGAAGCGCGATTCCCGTGGCGCGGACAACCTTTCCTGAAAGCCGCTGCATCCACTTGGGCAAGTAGGGCCTGCTGGATGCACGGAGGTGTGCCATGTGCTCTTGGGGTCGTGCAATAATCGCCGGATCGTTCTTCGTACCGTTAGCTCTCTTGGCACAACATACCGCCGCTGCTGCGCCGGTTCACGTTACCCCGACGATCAGCCATGTCTCGTCACCGCCATCGGTCGGGATTCGTGTTCCGAGCGTAGCTTCGGGCCGGACGTCTGCAGTACCGGCCTCCGCGCAGGGGCTCCATACCGCCGGGACAAATCGCGCGCCGAAGACCTCCATCGTAAAAGAGCGGGAGTCGAGATCAGGAGCGCAAATTGGATCCGAGAGACACGGGTTGTTCTCGCTGCTCCGGAAACATCACCCCCTCCGTCCGGACTCGCACCCAAAATGCCAAGGCGCTCACTGTTCAACCAGAAGTTCGGTTGCCCAAAATCAAGCAGTCGCTCCGGCTCGGGCTGAAGCCCGCCTCGGTTGCACGGTGGTACCTGTCCGAACTCCTGGGATACCGTGTAATGCGCTGTCGCCCTGTTGCCCCTGAGCTTAGCTTCTTGTCCCCTGCTCTTGGCTTCTAACCGACGGGTCAACCTCGATGTTGCAAAACTCCTCACTGGCAGCCTTTGCCCTAAGAACTTCTTTACTCAATTGCTACGCAATTTGACACGGCAGCGAAGTATTCTCTTAGTGGGTAAGACGTCCCTCTCCGCAAGGGCGGCCGCCGCCCTCGAGTCTGTCCCAGGTGGTTGGGAGGTGCATTATGCGGCTCTCTGGCCTTTCGCTTGCGTTGGTTCTCGGTTTCTCCTCAATCGTTCTCGCGCAGCACCATGAGGCAGGTAGCGCCGCCAGTTCTCCGCCGCCGAGCGCTGCCCCAAGCCCCGCTCCGGCTTCCGCTCCGAGCTTTTCGAGTTCACCGAACTCGTCCCCCTCGCACAGCAGCATGTCGAGCGCTCCGGCCAGCGCTGCCGAGAGCCACTCCGGGCCGAGTGGGAGCGCCACATTCAGTCACACCCAGACCTCCACGGCAAAGGAGACGCACTACGCCCCGAGTGCGTCGCCGGCTCCGCAATCCGATACGGAGCGGGTAACGCCCGATGAGAAGATTTCCGGACAGAGCAGAATTATCTCGGCGCCGCGCATAGGGGAACCTCCAGTCGAGAAGCCAGACGAACCGAAGCCGGCGCAACCGGACTTGCGACATAGAGTTTGCGAGGGCGCGGCTTGCAAGGGGACAGAGCCGAAACCGGAACCTCCGCCACCGGACCTGCGACACCGTGTCTGCGCGACCGGGAACTGCCCGTGTCCTCCTGGACAGCCCATGGGCAAAGGCGGATGCATAGCGCCAACCCCTGTCATAAACAACGGCGCGGAAATTGGATGCGGGCCGGACGCGGTCTGGAACGGCCAGCGATGCCTCGACACCGCCGCCGAGTGTGCCGTCTATGCAACCAGGGCTGCTCTTATCGTGACGGAGTTGCTCAACCTCAGAGTCGACGTGCAGCGGGCCTGCGGACAGAATCCGGCCAGCCAGGCGTGCATCGACCTGCGGCAGAGTCAGCAGAACGCGCAAGCCCGATACCTGGGGCTCTGGAACGAGGCTTCCATCGCGTGCCGGACAAGGCTGCCCGATCCCGGTTCGCTGTTGTAGACCCGGAATTGCGGTACCAAAGACCCCATAAAGCCGGGGATTCCCCGGCTATCATTCCCCTTGCGTACACATTAGAATGGAGTAACTTTCCGCTGCGCGGTCTCGCCCACGCGGCGGTTCATTACCAGGGGGTTAAGACATGGCAACCACCACGGCGATGCCCGGAGCCCGCATTGCAGGCGGCAGTTTTCTGCTGGAATCGCGGCGGCCGGAAGACGTATTCACGCCAGAAGATTTCTCCGAGCAGCACCAATTGATTGGCCAGACGACGGAAGAATTCGCCGTCAATGAAATCATTCCGAATGCCGAGAAGATCGAGCACAAGGATTTCTCTGTCTCCCGCGATCTCCTGAAGAAGGCTGGCGAACTCGGACTCAGCGGTGTGGAGATTCCGGAGGCCTACGGCGGGCTGGAGATGGACAAGGTCACTGCCGCCGTCATTGCCGATCACATCGCAAAGTACGCCGGATTTGCCACGACCTGGGGCGCGCACAGCGGCATTGGCCTGCTGCCCATCGTGTACTTCGGCACGGAAGCGCAGAAGAACAAATACCTGCCGCGCCTGGCGGCGGGCGAAATCGTGGGCGCGTACGCGCTGTCGGAATCGACTTCCGGATCGGACGCGATGAATTGCCGGGCGCGCGCTGAACTTTCCGCAGACGGCAAGCACTACGTTCTCAACGGCGAGAAGATGTGGATCACCAACGCAGGATTCGCCGACCTGTTTACGGTGTTTGCGAAACTCGACGGGGAAAAATTCTCGGCCTTCCTGGTGGAAAAAGATTTTCCTGGATTTTCCGTGGGCGCCGAAGAGCACAAGATGGGCATTCGCGGGTCGTCGACCTGCCCCATCATTTTGAACGACTGCAAAGTTCCGGTGGAGAAC
>Ga0209698_10004326_pt1 | contig 15586 bp, 16 predicted proteins | sample LitLauG_LLR_2012_FD_187203 | JGI IMG/M metagenome (GOLD analysis project Ga0209698, IMG submission 187203) | Freshwater sediment microbial communities from Pennsylvania, USA - Little Laurel Run_MetaG_LLR_2012 (SPAdes) (version 2) | ecosystem: Environmental > Aquatic > Freshwater > Creek >...
GATCACGCCTGACGTTGACGCGTAGTCGGCGGGAGTGAGAGGCCGATCACCATTGAACGAAGCGACGTACTCACTTGCGCTGGTGGCGATGGCGATGCCTTCGGCCAAGAGTGCGAACTTGAGGAGTTCTCCGACTTTCAGGTTCGCAGTGGTCATGAGGTTGGGTGTGGAGCGTCCGAATCTTCTATTGTCGCGGGGCGCGCGGTCCCCATGGAGCGAGTCACTGCGTGACACCATTTCCGCCTGGGCAGAGGGTAGCGGGCCGAGTCGACCTGTGCCACGAGCAGCCGCCTTCATCGGTAGGCCTCCGAATTGCAGGGATTTGCCCCTGCCTGTTCGACCCCAACCGTCCGAGCGACGTCGCGCCTCGGTGCACTCCCAGATCACATCCGATACCATTTCGCCACCTACGGGCGGCATGCCCTTCTCAAGGAGGAGTTCAGATGGCGGAGCCTCAGTTTCGGACGAATCAGGATAACCCAAACCCGAGAGTTGCATGCGCGCTCCTGTTGGACACCTCCTGGTCGATGAGCCAGGCCCATGAAGGCGGTGGGCCGGCACCAATCGATGAGCTGAACGACGGATTTGTCGAATTCTGCAAATCAATTGCAGATGACGATTTGGCTCGCAAGCGAGTCGAAGTGTCAGTCATTACGTTCGGTCCCGATGCTCGCGTTGCGATCGACTTCACTGAGGGCAGGGATCTTCAACCTCAGAGTTTCACGGCGGATGGCGGGACGCCTTTGGGGGCGGCACTCAATATCGCCGCCGAAGAACTCACCAGCCAAAAGCAGGCTTATAAGGATGCCGGTCTTCTGTACTACAGGCCATGGCTTTTCGTGATCACTGATGGTGCACCGACCGATGCCGATGAGTTCGAAAAGGCAGCGAAACGAGTGCGGCAGATGGAGGCGGCCAAAGGTGTCAACGTGTTCGCTGTTGGAGTAGGGAGCCAGGCGAATCTCACGGAACTCGAGAAGCTGTCCGACGCGCGTCCGCCGCTTCGGCTCAAGGGACTGAAGTTCAGGGAACTCTTTCAATGGCTGTCGTCATCAATGATGTCCGTTTCGGACTCGACACCTCCGGCGCATGACGGAGAGGGTGGAGTCGAGGGAGAGCAGCTGGCTCTAGCGCCGGCGACATGGGCAGAAGTTGCTCTCTAGGGAGACTTACGTGTGGAAGGTTCTTGGGGGTTCGGTCATCGGGCAATCGCATTTAGACTCGGGTACGGTCTGTCAGGATGCTTCTGGATGGTGGGTAAGTGAGTCAGGCGTTTGCGCCGTCGTAGCGGACGGCGCGGGATCGCGTCCTAAGTCTGAGCAAGGATCCGCGCTCATTGTGCAAACAATCCTTGCCTGGGCTCGAGACGCCATGAAGGAGAATCAATCCCCGCCCGTGTATGAGGGTCTGGTAGCGGCGCGACAAGCGCTCGAGGAATTATCTGCAAACACAGAGGTGCCGCTGGGAGACTATGCCTCGACCGTCGCAGTCGTACTGGTCGACCAGCACGTCATTCAGGTGGGACAAGTTGGTGATTGCTTCGTCGTGATGAAGAAGTCTGATGGAAGTGTCGAGACCGTGTCTCCACCGGCCCGAAGTGAATACGTCAATGAGACCGTATTCCTGACGGCAATCGATTGGGAACAAGACCTGAGGGCTTCAGAAGCCCTCCTCGACGATGTTAGTGGGTTCTGCATTTCAAGTGACGGACTTCAGTTTGACCTTCTAGATGACATTGCGACAGGGATGCCCTTCGTTCCGTTCTTCGACGACGCCTTTACCTGGGCAACCGAGGAGTCGTCCGGGTCGGAGGATCTTCTTTCACTTGTGGCAAGACTCGGACAACAGAGTCACGACGACAAGTCGCTGATCCTTGGTGTCAAAGGTTCACCATTGGCCTCGTTGCCAATTGAACAACGGGGCATCATCGACCAACCACAACAGACTTGAGTAGACCCATCGCTCCGCGCTCGTTTGTCGCTGTCCCGCTGGGCTTTCTGTCTATGGACCCAGAGACATCACGTGGCCTTCCGAAGGTGCCGCCCGAACAACTCCGTCAATACATGGCCACGGTCCCAGAACTCTACCGGATGCAAGCAGCAGGAACCTCCGAGGGTGACTTCTTGAACATGTACACCCATCCTCGGTCGGAAAGAGAGCAGATCCTGGGATCAACCTATGGCCATCTGTTCTCTTCTTCGCCATCAGCCCAGCCCCTGCGTGGTGAGTTCATCGACGGGCAGGGACTTCTGGTAACAAGTGGGCAGCATCGAGTGATGGAAGCCCATCGACTCGGCGTACCCTACGTGCCTATGCACGTGTCCTTCCCCGACATGGAGCATTTGGAGCGGGTTCGCGACGCTTGCGAAGAAGAGGTTCGTTCTCTCACTCCAGACATGCCGCAAGTGCCGGAAATCCAACGGGCCCACGATGCTCGGTTTTACCCTGAGCGAGATCGCCATCGGGTAATGGAAAGGCATCAAGGGCCAGAGCGGCTTGAGCCTGAACGCGAGATCGGTTGGCACTATCCCGAGCGAGAGCGCTGATTTGGGACACTATTCATCATTCGCCAGGGGACTGTTGCGGGGGTCGGTGACTGCGTCGCGCGCCGCGGCGCGGGGTGCCGGTACCGCGGGTGCTGCGTACTCGAGGACTGCGCAGCGCCGGTCCCTTCGGCGGGCGAGTCGAGCTGCAGCGACTGGGGTCCTTGCCCCTGGTGACGCCGATCCACCTCCAACGGGCACCTCCGACTACCTTGACTACAGGGGTATTGCGACTTCGAGGGATATCGCTCCGCTGGAAGGGCAGGAATACGAACTTGGGCGCTTTCTTGACCCTCGCCGTGGACCCGCTCGAGCTGTCGGCATTCCCTTTGAAGTTCTTCGCCGTCATGCTGCCGTGATCGGTCCAACGGGCGCCGGCAAGACAAAGAGCGTTCTTGTTCCTTGGATCGCCTCAGCTCTCCGCCAAGGCCATTGCGTTGTAGCCATCGACGTCGGTGGGGACTTGCTCGACGACCTCATGATCCATCGCTCCGCCACTGGAGCCCTTGGGGCGAAAGTGTCGAAGTGGGACTATTCCCAGCCAAATGACTCAATCGGTTGGGACTGGCTTGCTTCGCTCGACGACGACGAATCCATGATCGCGGCTGTTGATGCGATTCACGGGAAGCCGCGCCCAAACGACTCGCAGCCCTTCTTCCATCAGCGCGATGCCCGAGTGCTGCGTGGAGTGTTGGAGTTGGCGAGAGGTACCGGGGCGGCTCGCACGGGCCGAGACTTGCTTGAACTTGCGCGGGATGGATCAAGATTGTCTGCACTTGTGAGTGCCAACCCAAGGCATCCAGGTGCAAGTCGCCTTACAGATGTCGTTGCACAACAGACAGGGACCTATCAGCAGATGATGAGTGGCGTCATCAATGATCTTGAGATCTGGGACAACCGTGGCTTGGAGGCTGTCACTCGATCAGGCGGGCTGCGCCTGGACTCATTTTTCGACGAACCACGTTTGCTTGTTGTTGGCGCGCCGATTCATGGCGGACGAATTAGTGAAGCGGCATCGGGGCTACTGCTCTCACAGATAATCAACCGGCTCTATCGACGTTTCAACACGTTGGAAGGGCAGCACGTGTTCTTGATCATTGATGAAGCAGCTCGATTGATAGGTAGGATCCCAATTGAAGAGCTCCTCTCTGTTTCGCGTCGCGCAAGGGTCTCGGTTGTGATTGCGACTCAAGATGTCGGACAGTTCAATGACGAAGATGAAAGACTTGCGATTCTTGGGAATTGCGCAACGTACGTATCGCTTCCGAGCAGGTCAAGTGCAAATGGCGAATATCTATCTAGCCGACTCGGTCACCGATTCCAGACAGCAACGTCTATTAGTCAGGGACCTTCACTTCAGACGCAGGCGTACGGTGGGCTCACGGTGTCGAGCAGCACAAGTCAGGTGCCCGTCTTGGGCACGAGAGAGATCCTTGATCCACCGTGGGGTGAGCGTGCGGCCATCGTGCATTGTCAGCCGATGGTGGGGAAGCCGTTCCTAGTTGACCTGACTCGGCCCGAGTTCTTGGCGTAAGCCTGTCTACCGGAGTGCACACCATGGACTTGAGGACGAGCGGCGGAAGAATGGTCAAGGCAGGACTGGTCCTTGCCGGTGGTGGTCAAGGAGATGTCTACGACGTCCAAGGGAGGGCTGACGTTGTCTTCAAGCGCTACCACCCAGGGGAATTGGTCAAGGATGTAGAACTGCCAGATCGGTTGGCCCTTATGACAGCGCGACGGCCATCAGGCTGGCGCGAGGCAAAGTCCCAACATGTCCTGCTTACTTGGCCGACCGACATTGTCCGTGAGAATGGGCAATTTGTCGGGTATCTCATGCCACGTATTGACTCAAGCCGGTCAGCTCGACTTCTGCGTGTAACTGATCCCTCTGATAGAAGTACTGCGGAGGGGGAAGCTGGCTGGCTCAGAGCGTTCACCTGGAAATACCTGGCGACAGTTGCCACTAATCTCACACGCGCCGTCGAGGCACTACATGACGCAAATGTCGTGATCGGCGACTTTAACGATGCCAATGTTGCAGTGACCAAGGAAGCACGGGTCACGCTGTTCGACTGTGATTCCATGCAGATCGAGGACCCGAACACAGGCCGGAAATTCTTGTGCCGAGTATTCCGCCCAGACTTCTTAGCACCCGAATTGGTTGGCACGGATCTCAGGACTACCGTGAGACCGAGATCAAGCGACCTATTTGCACTTGCTGTTCACATTCATCAACTGCTTCTCGAAGGTGAGCATCCTTTTAGGGGTCGCTGGGAAGGAGGTGGTGACCCTCCAATGGAAACAGTATTGGGACGAAAAGGGCTCTGGACGCACGCTGGATGTCCAGAGATCTCCCCTCGACCTTCAGCCGTCGGCATCGACCTCCTTCCGAATGAGATTGTCGCACTCTTCCATAGGGCTTTTGTCGAAGGTGCGACGGTCCCGCGCATGCGACCCACAGCCTCAGAATGGGGCGAGGCCTTGGAGGAACTCACGCGAAGCCTGAAGCGGTGCAAGACCGATGGCCAACACTGGTACCCAGCCAAGCATCGGCGATGCCCTTGGTGCGCTCGGGCCGGTATGGCGCCAGGTCGGCCTCACTTGCAAAAAGGCCTTCCGGCTCTTATGACGCCTAGTGTCGCGGCGGGTCCGAAGATCATTTCAACGCCCCCCCCGAGTCCGTCAACGCGAGCGGTTCCTCCAGCACCGTCGGCTTCCAGACCGCCGAAACAAGTGATCCCGCCCACAAGGGCTCCGGCAAGGGTGCCTATCGCCGGGGTTGGGGAAAGCCGACGGAGCGGAAAGCGGCTAGTTCAAGCCATATTGGCAGTTGGCGCCCTGACCGGCGGCTACTTTCTATATCAATACTTGACGGCACCTGCTCTAGATTCGGCGGCAGTGTCCCTGGCCGCTACTAGTGATGGGCGCGGGTATTGGATCGTGTCCTCAAAGGGAAGTGTCTACCCCTACGGCGATGCGTCCAACTACGGGGGCGCGACATCTTGTTCATGCTCAATCGTTGCGATGGCGGCGACTTCTGACGGAAAAGGGTATTGGCTACTGTCATCGGTCGGGGGTGTGTTTGCATACGGCGACGCGAGCTATTCTGGGTCGCTTCAGGCAATTGGTGTATCGGATACCACGGTGGGAATTGCACCAACGAGCGATGGTAAGGGATATTGGTTAGCGGGGTTCACTGGCGCAATCTATGCATTCGGTGATGCAAAGTATCAAGGCTCTCCAAATCAGTTTCAGTCCACATTCATCACCGGGATAGCCTCAGATGTCCAAACCGGTGGGTACTGGACGGTTAGCGCTAATGGAAGCGTGTTTGGATTTAATGCTCCCTATTTGGGTGGTGCGAATGGCGAGCAGTTGAATGGCCTGGTAAATGGCATCTTCGCTGCGGCCTCGGGCGGTTACCGTTTGACCGCGAAAGATGGCGGAGTCTTCAGCTATGGGTCCCAATACTTCGGGTCGTTAGCGGGAAGCAGCCCCTCATCATTCTTGGCCGGAATGGCAGGGACGCCATCAGGAGCTGGGTACTGGTTGTTGACTGGCAACGGACAAGTGACCGGATTCGGAGATGCGACCGTCTTTGGTCATCCGTAGCGTCCTCCGGAGCGGCATTGCCAACCGAGAAGGCAAGAATCCAGAGGCAGTGTCAGCTCTGTTTCCGCTGTTGATGAGGTCACCACGCATCATCTTGATGCACGTGTTGCAGAGCTCAGGTTCCACGTCCGGCTCGATATCGTCAAGGAACCAATTGGGCGCTTGATCGGCGAGTGGAATGCGGCATGCAGGTGCGAACGTATTGACAACGCTGCTCACTGTCCCAAGTGAGCATCCCAGACGGCTGGGTCGCGGTTCGTTTCAGTTGAGTCGTGATTGTGGCCTGCCGCACTTTGCAATCCCAACGCGCTCCTCTGAAGTCGTCATTATCAATTCAGGCACTGGACGCTTGAAGAACAGCTTGTGCATAGGAAAGTCGTCGTAGCCATCGCTGCCTTGGGGCTCGAAAGGGTTGGAGGCGAAACTGAACTTGTCGGGACAGTCACGAGCCCCGGCTGTAGGCCCCGAGATGGGCGTCTATCCCAGGCGCGTATTCCTTGACGTCACTCGACCATCATATGCCACGGTAATTAGTCCGGATGGCGGAACTCTTCGACCGACCCACCTCAACCCACGAACTCTTGAGGAATCTGCAGTCTCACCTTGCCATTGGTCGACTCTACGCAGATTGTCCAGTGGGCGCTGCTCCAAGGCGATTGAACTGCGGTGCAGCGATGCAGGTCCCCTGGCGCTCCCCAATTCGCTGGCGCCCTTGATTCCCCTCACGTACCATCTCGCCATGGCGGTATTTCGAAGGGCCAGCCGGGAGCCGGCAAACTACAACGATCCGTTGTTAGACGACGGAGCATGGCTTGCTGCTGGCGAGGCTCGCTATGACCGACTCATATCCAATCACTATGGCTCGCCAGACACGATCGCGGCTGGGGGCGACCAGCGACTACAGCAAGACGACTCCGGGTCGGCTCTGTTCTTCTACCAGAAGGCGATCGACACTCTCCACAGCATCTACGTGTGCGGCATCAACGACTCCGGCCCATCAAGCTGGAGCCGACAACCATCGCCCCGAGATCAAACGATCCTCGAGCACTACCTTGCCGCATTAAGGAATGTAAGAGCAGTCCGTCCTGCTGCGCCGGTGAACGCTTCGGTGACCGAGGTGACGCACCGATTGCGGACCATCTCCAGCAGGTTCACTGTGTGCGGTCTTGACCCCTACCCGTACGTCCGAAGCCTCGATGCCCTGGGCGAGATCGCCCCTGACATTGATGTCTCTGGTGTTTTCTGGTCCTGAGAGCGACAGTTCTCGGCCATCTTCAGGAGCGATCGTCATGGCACCTTTTCGTCGCAAGGAAACGATCCGCCGCCGGCCCCACCAATACAGGCGCAGGTGCTGGACGGTGCAGATCAGGCGCCGCAACGACTCGAGCCGCAATACAATATGGATGTTCCGAGCGCGCCAAGCTACGACTGAGATGCCGTGACCGATAGCGGCGCCGACATCTACGTCGACACGTTCCTTGAATCCCTGGTCCGACAAGACCCGGACGCCGCACTTGGCGCGGCGCAAGGAATCTTCGCAGCGACGCCGCCCACTGTTGAACGAGGAACAAGCTTCCTTGAACGACCCTGGCACTGGTTGTCGGACATCGCTTCGTCCAGCGATGCCCACGGTCAGTTCGTCCGAGCGGCGAGAATTGCATTGCTGTGTCAGCTCTGGAATCGGATGATCCTGAAGGAGGACTCACGGCTGCAAATGGGGAGGCTAGTTCAAGCTCCTCTTGAGGCTGAGTTGGAGATCTACCGCTCGGGACTGCGGTCCCTTCTTCGACTGCCAGCCCATCTCCAATTGGTGCCGCACGGAGGTGACGAAGGGTGGAGTGTGGCTGAGGCTTTGGGCCAGATATCCCATTGCATCACGCTGTTAATTGACGAGGGCATCGCGGTCCCAATCGAGCTGCAGCACCTCGCCACCGCTGACCCCGACTTGGTCATGACCCTGCGCCTGGATGCTGAAGCCGATGGCCACGGCGAAGCGGACGTATAGATCAAGCGCATCCATCTAAGTGAACAAAGGGCCAATTCCGGAAATGCGGCCAACATTGGGTCCTGTAGCGGCCGGAAGCACGATCAACCACACCAGCCACGGTGTGCTAGATCAGCGTGACAGACATTCACTGCAACAGGAGGACCACCTGATGAACGAGATCGAGGAGTGGCGAGCAGACGCTGAAGTCACTCTCAACGCGGTGCGGCTCATACTTGAGTCGTGTGGACTGGCATCGGTGGATGTTGAGCCGATTGCCATGCTTGCCGGCGGCGCGGCGATCGGCTGGCAAGAAGGTGGTTTCTCGGTCGTTACAGTTGGTTTAGGTGGTTCTGAGAGCTTGATAAACATCGCCACCGGAGCGATGAAGGATGTCCCTCACGATCGGCTGAGCATCCTCGAAACGTGCAATGCGTGCACCCGGGACAATCCGCTCTTCCCCGTTTACCTGCATGATGCCGAGATCGGATGGGACATCCTGGTCCACCAACGATGGCCTCTCGAGGCGTTCGGTGACAGTCCCGGGCTCCTGGGAATATTCCTCCAGGTTCAGCAGCAGAAGGCTGATGAAGCACGAGAGAAGGGGCTGGCCCGGTCCCTCGAAGGTGGGCGATTTGTGTGGGATGACGACGACATCAAGCGATTGGCGATCAGCACGGTGTTCTGAAGGAGGGCATTTCCGTCGCTTCGCTAGGTCCGGTCACCATTGCGTTGGCCGCGGCCCCATCCCCTTGCAGGGGGTTCGTTTCTGGACCCGATGAATGGCGAGCAAGTCGGAGCCAAACGCCGGCACGTCATTCGACCCGTCAAGCGGCCGAGTACATCGTTCACTGAACTCTGGCCGCCATGGATTGGATCCGCTCTGGCGTGCCCTTGTGGGAAATGGAGGCCGTTCCGAACTGCTCGACAAGACTCAGTTGACAGCACATCTATCCGATACTATTTTGCATTGCGTGATCATCTCCAAGAAGGCATTAAGGCACTTCGACACCGCGCCGACGTTTGAGCGATGTGGCGGGGAGAACTGTGGCAACTGCGAGCCCTCGTGCGAGAAGTGCTGCGAGAGTGTGAGTTCTCGTGGCGCCACAGGGCCTGCCGTCAGATCCATCGATGAGGCTCACCTTTCGCTGAGGTGACTGGCGGGGCAGACGACCCCTGTGATTCCAGTAGCCGTGCGAACGACTCGAGTGAGGAGTTCCCGTATCTGCTTGCTCGGCCAGTACGAGTGGCGAGCCGGCTCCTCCGATTGGAGGTGCTCGGCGAGAACGCGCTTTACGAGCTCACCGATGAACCGGGAGTCCTTGATGCCCTGAGAGAAGTACTCAATCGGTGCGACGGATCAACATCGATGACGATGCTCGAAGAACTCGCCGGGCCAGATTGGGATTCTGTCGGCGAAGCCCTCGAAGCACTGCGCCAGGCGGGCATATTGGTGGATGCCGCATCCGTCGGACGAGCCGTGCTGGCGCTCGGCTGGATGACCCGGCCAATCTCCCCAGAGCGCCTCGCTGCGATCGTCACTTCGTCGACCTGGCGACCAGATCGCATGTTGCGGATCGTCGCGGAGGTGGTCCGCCCCAAGACCCCACGTCGACCCCCCTCCCTTTCGCCAGATCACACTGTGCGTGGCGGAGTGATTCGATGGCAACAGCTCGCCGAAATCCTCACTGATACCTATGGCCTCGCAGAGGACGGACGACGTGAGGTTGCCACCGCCGGTGGCCTTGCCGACCTCGAACTCCATGTTTGGAAGATGGATGAAGGCAGCTCCCAGGTACGCGGGTTGTGGCTTGACGCCTCACTACCCGGCCTCTCCGATCACGGCATGGTGAGTGACATCGACACTTTCTGCAGCTGGTTCATCCAACCCTTGCTCATAGACCGAGTGCTCACTGATGGCGGCGCAGTAGTCTCCGTTTGTGCAGACCTGAGTCGTTCAGCCATGAAGTATGGCCACCGAGCGGCGCTATTCGCCGCTATGGAAGCAGGCGCAGCGGCGCACGTCATGAGCGGAGCGGCAGCGGAGAGAGGAATCAAGAGCCGTACGATTGGTGGCTTGTTACCCGTCCATATGGACGCACTCGTTCGACGGGGCCTTGACCCGCTCCTGGTGGTGCTGCTCAGCGGTGCTTGAAGTTGCGAGGCTCCGTGCCAGCCTGAGCAAACAGAGCCTTGAGCCGTCGCCCGGTACCTCGATCTTCGCCGGCGACGGCTCGATCACCGTCGTCGACTTCGCCCAGGACGTTCAGATCGACGCAGAGGTAGGCGCCGACGCTGAGGTGCAGGAACTCCTCGCCCATCTGACGGGCGTCGGCGCGCTTCGTCCAGCCAGTTGGGCAGACGTCTTCCCTGCCAGGGTGTCTATCCAGCCCAGTGATCTGCTACGGGGAACGGCGGACGTAGTTGTGACAGCGATCGAGGCCCTTTCGGTAACCGATCCGTCGTCTCAGACCACCGGACTCATCGTCGAACTATTCTTAGCGACCCTGCCAGATGAACTCGCCATCTGCTACGAGCGCACGATGGTAGGCGGCTGGGAGCTAGTCGCTTTGTCCCCCACAAACGCCCTGCGAGCCGTCCTGACGTTCGATCCACCCTCAGGTGTTGCCACGGCCAATTCGCATAGTTGGGTGCGCCAATTGCTCGACGCGCCCACTGGGCGGCTCCGGCCGGCACAGTCGGCTGACGCGAGAGAGGTGCGGGGCTGGTGGACAGCGTCGTCAAAGGTGGCCAGGCGATTCCAGACCCTCGGCCAATCCTCGATGTGGGGTGCTGGAGTGGCTACAAGCGCTGAAGGAGCGAAGATAGCGGCGGTCGCCGAAGCGCACGAACGGTTTTCCGCGAGCTACCTTCCACTTGGCGAGTTACGAACGGCGAAAGAGATTGACCTCGTTGGTGCCGTAGACCCGCGGAAGTTTATTGATTACACCGAAGAGCAGCGCGAACGGAACCGTGATCTGATTGCGTATAGGCCGGACCGCCAGCGACTGTGGGTGGAGGCACATTCGCTGGCCGGTGAGGTGCAATGGATCCTCGCTGACCTCGTGTTCTACCCCTTCGGCACAGCTGATCACCGCCGACACACCTCGGCGAACTCCTCGGGGATGGCTGCCGGACGCGACTACGCATCGGCCGTGACGAGCGCCTGGTTCGAACTGGTCGAGCGCGACGCCTTTATGCGCTCGTGGCTCGGGCGCTTAGCTGGAGATCGTCTCAACATCCCGCGGGCTGGAACTGGAGCCGAGCTAGTGAAGGATCTCGAGTCCATGAAGTGGACAATCGAGCTGCGCGTGCTCTGGGGGTCGCAAGGCGACTGGTCGATCCTGGCAATGGCCGAGCACGGGTCGAAGCTCTCACTTGGAAGCGCCGCCGGACCCGATGCGACGACTGCAATAACGAAGGCGATTTCGGAGGCATGGGCGGGCGTAGTCCTCGTATCTAGCGATGAGAAGGTTCCAGAGATCGCTGACGTCCGTTCACCGAGCGACCATCGCCGCCTCTATCGGTGGGGCGACGTTGGTCCTGCGGCTCGGGCCCACTGGATGGGAGGCCGTACGCTCGAGGGCGCCGACCTTCCGCCGCAGAGCATTGCTTCCAGAGACCTCATCGTGATCGAATGGCCTCCGTGGCTGACAGCGCCGCTTCGAGTGGTCCGCGTTCTTTGCCCCGAGATGATCCCGATTACCTTTGGTGGGGGCCTGGAACCACTCGGGCGACCTGACGTTGCTGAGCTCCTCGTCGCCGCAGGGGGCCCGCCTCCACTGCCGCACCCCTTTCCATGATGGAAGTCGTCCCATGAAAGTCGCGCGTCCACAGGTAACTCTTCGCCGTCCTGTCCCGCACGACCTCAAACTCCTGCACGCTCTTGATTCCAACCAGCTCGATTCCGAGCTGGCGAACCCGATGGGATTCAACGCCATCCCATCGTCCATTCTCGAAGACCGCCTCCGTCGCGGCGACTCTGCGCCGCTTACGGGTGCAAGGGGCTCAGAGGAGTTCACCATCGAGTCGCACGGAATGGCTATCGGCATCGCTGGGCTCTATGAGATCGACCTGTACAACCGCGTCACCTCAATTGGCGTCAGCCTTGCCTCTTCGAGAGGTCAGGGGCTGGGATATGCCGCCCACGTGGCCCTGTTGAACCTCGCCTTTTCACGCGAGGGTATCGATCGCGTCGTCGGTCACATTAAGTCACCCAACGTGCCAGCGATCCGCGTCGCCGAACGCCTCGGCATGACTCTCGAGGGACGTCTCCGTGCGCATCGCCGACTCGCTGACGCACGGGTTGACCTTCTTGTATACGGAATTCTTCGTGACGAGTGGGTCACTCATGGTTCGTCAGAGAAGTCCACTTGATCGGCTCTGTCGTATGGACCCGCCCCACCTCAGTCCCGTCGGATGACTAGTCAAGGTCAAGTCTTGAGTTCCGAATTCAGGTTGTAACACGATCAGCCGCGATAGCCGCTCGAGAGCCCCTGTATCTAAGTGGGATCGGGAGGCAAATGCCGAGTAGAAGTGCTGGCCACGCCAGGGGGTCAAAGCCTCGGCATCGGTTGCCACCAAACTCAGGGATAAGCTCGTCCGTCAAAGTCCCAGCCGCCGGTCCGAAGACGTCGACCATACCGAGGACGAACCCGAAAGCATCGCTCGTATTGCAATTATGAAACGGTTCGGATGGCAATCAAGAGCGCCATCCGAAGGTGACGGTTCGATCGGCAGCCAATCTTGCCCACGGACCGCCAAAATCGAACCGTCCCCTTACTTCTAGATTAGTGCTGTATACACCTGAGTGAGTATCCTCTCGACATCCGTCTCATTGGATTGGTGTGGCGTTCCATGGATGCCGTTCGAGTCAAGTATCGCTCGGGCATCAGGCACCCTAACTGCCACATCAGAGATCACAGCCTGCGCATACGGAGGCACATCGACCAGAATCCGCGGCGGAAGAGCGATCTTGAGCAGAACATCGATCCCGGTATCTCCCTGGAAGGCAACAGATGTAACCGGGGCAACTTGGTTAAACCCGTTGCACAGCTGAAGCAGGCGATTAGCATCGGCGTCGATACTGTGTGCAACACCCGCAACGATGGTTGCGGTGGACGGTGCAGAGCTATCCGCCGACATGAAGATCACTACGGCGTTTCCAGGCTCAAAGATGGATTCTGGTCTCTGAATAACGAGCGCATCTCCATAAGGAGCCATCGGAACCGAAATTGCGGCTGTTCCAACCGCATCAAGAGCCCCCTTGATCGACTCGCAAGATGCAGTGGCGTAGTCCATGGCGGTGTATCCAGGCATACCCGTATCATGGCTCAGAAACGAGGGCTAGGCAGGCAATACCTGGCCCACAACGATCTCGTCCGCATCCGCCTGCTCCATGGGCCCCCGAGATTCTCCAAGGCATGGTCATTCTACGGGACCGCGTCTCGCTTGCGCCTAGCGTGAGGCAATTCCGGCGGTCGAGGGCGTTCTGCGACTCTGCGGAGAACTCCGATCCAGTCGCCCTGGAGCTAGTCGGTGAGTCCAGGACAAGAACCAATAGCCTGGTGGAGCCTGACGATATGAGGTGCAGCAAGATGGGCCATGGTGACCACGTCTACATGATGCGACGAGGGGGTACACCGATCACGGCATCGACTGCGGTGATGGCACAGTCATCCACTTCTCTGGTGAGCCGGGCTCGGCAAAGCATGGCGCATGTATCGTGCGGAGTACCATGCATGACTTCCTTCAGAGTGGTGATCTCAATGTCCGCGAGTACGGCCGGCGCGACGATGCGGAGACGACGGTCAACCGAGCCGAGTCGAAGCTTGGCGTGACTGGCTATCACCAGCCGGTACTGTCCAGGGTCTAAGCGGTGCTGGAGTGATGTCTGCGCTTGCATCGGCCGGCAGCTTGGTCGGCGGTGGCGCAGCGATCGGCCCAGCGGTCATCGGGGTGACACCTGCATTGGTGACGGTGGGAGTGACCCAGATTGCGCTACGGAACGGAGACCCTCTGCCCGAACACGAACGCGCTGCTCGCAGGGACGGGAGAGTTGCTTCATTGGCGGGCGCCTCTGGTGCGACGGCCGGTGGAGTGGCGGCAATCGGTGCAATGGGAACGACTGCGGGATTCAGTTCAGCGGGGATCGCGAGCGGGCTCGCATCCATTGGAGCGATTCGCCGGTGGCGGGATGGTGGCTGGCGCAACGGTGGTTGCAGCCGCTCCGGTCGTCGCCGCCGCCGGCCTAGCCGCAGGTGTCTTTGTGTTGTCTCGCCGGCTGCACTCTTGAGCGCGTCGAACCTCACGTTAAGGCCGCAAAGTCGGGGCAGCGGCATCGGCGATCTGCTTGAAGCGGGCAAGAGTCGAACGAAGTCCCAGAATGCGCGGCGAGATGAGCGTGTGCCGGTAGCTCCAAGCGCTGGCCATCTCTGTGGCTTGTCTGGCCATGAATGGACTAGACGTGCTCAGCTTCACAAGCTGAAGAAGGACAAGTTCCACACCCGCTTGCTGTGGTGCTCGAGGATAGAGTCCAACCGATCCGGTGTTCGAGTCTGCTTCTGGTGCGTCGCCAGCCTGCTCGAGGCGACCAAGCATTTCCGGTGCGTGAACGGCCACCTGCACCTGAAGGCGCTTCGCACAGCGCCCAACGACCACGTCTGATCGAGGTCATAACCCCATCTCCACTCCGAACGAGGAAGTGACCCCATAGCGCAGCCAGAGCCGTCACCCCAAATTCCACTCCGGTCGGCACACCCTCTGGTTGTTACTCGACGACCCTTGACAGCACGCCCAGGTTCGTGGATCATTGCTTTTCACAGACGGTTTGAGGAGGTTGGGTCGATATGGTTCGCACGAACATTTCCGCGGAGTGTGCGATTGAGGAAGAAATGAATCGCACGTACCCAGGCATCGAGTTCTCTTCGGATGATCGCCTGCGTCAGGTTGGAGCCTTTTGGGTTGTCGATTCAGACGCCACAGGGGGGAATGCTCCTAGAACCGGACTTCAAAAGGTAATCGCAGCCACAGCTGCAACCAACCGGGGGTAGCCGCCGCATTCCCTTAGCTCGTCTGGCTACCGTCGCTCGAGGCACAGACGTGTCTGCGACTCGTCGGACACGCCGCTTGGTCAGAATACAGCGGAGTGTCCGACCAACAACACGCTCGTGTAGAGCAGCGCGGGGTAGGTCGAGACAAAGGGCCAAAAGAAGTCGTTGAGTCCCATCAGTACTGCGACGCCATAGTGGAACAGACCCCCAGCGACCAGGATGGCTAGAAGCGGAGTTCCGCCCACAAGTAAACCCACAGAAAAGAGCATCTCGAAGCTGATCGTTCCCCAGTCGGCAACCCGAGCCAGGTTTCCGTGTCTCTCGACAAACGGACCAGCATATCGATGGCCGAACGAGCGTGTGGTAAGAATGCCAGCGCTCGCCCGGCCACTCCG
>Ga0209698_10004327_pt1 | contig 15584 bp, 17 predicted proteins | sample LitLauG_LLR_2012_FD_187203 | JGI IMG/M metagenome (GOLD analysis project Ga0209698, IMG submission 187203) | Freshwater sediment microbial communities from Pennsylvania, USA - Little Laurel Run_MetaG_LLR_2012 (SPAdes) (version 2) | ecosystem: Environmental > Aquatic > Freshwater > Creek >...
CACTTGAAACGTCTGTAGCGCCGAACAAGGCACTATCGCGCCTGGCATCGTGATGGTGTGCGTATGATTTTGGAACTGGCCTTGTAGCGATTGGATGTTTGCGCTGGTCTGTTGCGCGGTGGCTTGGGCGGACGCCCAGACATTGTTGATTTGGCTCTGGAGCGAACCGACCTGTGTTTGGAGGGCGCCTACCTGCGCCGTCAGTGAATCAATTTGCATTCTGAGCGTCTCGGGCACTCGGGTGGGCGGCGGCGGCACGTCATTTGCGCGTGCGTTTTCCAAGATTGCGCCAGTCAGGACCAAGCTCAGCAGTACTCCTGCGCAAAACGCACCTGCTCTTGTAGACCAGAGGCTATGTATTCTCATGGGCAACCCTCCCGGTTGAACTCTGCTGAAGTGGGCGTGCCAAAGCTATAGACCCCAGTGCACTGCCGGTGAACCGCGATAAATTGTGCGCCCTATGCGACCCGAGCCGAACTGATCGTGACGCGACCGGCCGGATTCGGATGGGCGGACCCCGACGAAGCGGCTCTTGCAACACACGGATGGTGACGTCCTAGTGTTTCCCTGAAGGTTTGGGGGCGCAGATGGCGGTCAGCATCGAAGAAGCGACGAGGCTCGCAAAGGGATACACCGCAGCTTGGAACACCGGCTCACCGAAGGCGGTCGCAGAGTACTATGCTTTGCAGGGCGGGATCGTGATCAACCGGGGTACACCCTGGACGGGTCGCACGGGCGTCGCTGAAATGGCGGCTGGATTTTTTGCCGATGTCCCGGACTTGGCGCTTGTATGCGACGGCGTCCGCTGTGCGGGTGATCACATCATCTATCTGTGGACTTTCACCGGAACTCACGCCGCAACGAAGAGGCGCTTGAGCGTTGCCGGCTGGGAAGAATGGGATGCGACGCCAATCTCAAGGTAACGGCCTCACGCGGTTGGTTCGACGCCGATGATTACGCGCGGCAGGTGGCCGGCGCCTAAGCAGTCTCGACAGGTCAACGGCGGAGGTCGGCGAAGTCGCGCCTTGGCGCATGCAACATTTCCGACGATACGTTCTGGGCGACTGAGCCAGTCGCGAAATAGGGCAGGTCGGCCCGCGCCGGCCCTAAATTGCCGGTGGATGTATGGCCGGGCTTCGCGGTCTCAGGTTGAGCGCAGCGCCGATACGCCACACTTCGTCCCGACTTAGCGGCGCTTCCGATGCTAGCGACGGGTGGTCCTCAAGCTCAGCTTGGTGCGCGTTAGCGTACAGATCGCCGGTCATCGCGGGGCGCATGTTGCCCTATGTACTGCCGCGTCGATTTTCTGAACGGGACCGGGTCACGAAAGCGTGTCGCAGGAAACAGGAAGTGCCAATACGCCCGCTCGCTGGCGGAAATGCATGAGATCGCAACGCAGGAATGCCGAATGCGCCAAGCGGACGGCTTTCGCCTGAGTGACCTCCACACCGGCGCCGTTCATGACCACCCCATAATGGATGCTCACGCGGCCGCCGCCGCACTTAAGGCCATTCAGGATTTCCACCAGGCAAATGCCCAGGCAAAGGAAACTACTCTCAGCGCCAAGAAACGCTCTAAGATCGCCAAGAATGCCCGCTCAAAAGCGCTCGGGAAAAAAGCAGCCCTAGCTCGCGCAGCCAGTGCCGGCGTCCTATCTGACGGAGTGCGCTAAAGCATTTGCCGAGGAAGGCCATAGATGCGGGGGGCCGTTAACTTTGGCTAACCCTCGTGCTAGCGGGTGATCAGATTGATGTCCCTATTGATGGCAGGTTCAATGCGGAGCGCACATCGGCCCCGCCTGGTCCAGTCTCGGCGAGAGCGAGCAATATTCCACCGAAAATGATCAACTGCCCAATTGGAGCTGGGCCGACGTTTTGGACATAGTCGACGAGCCGATGATGGTATGACGGAGAGAGCGGCATGAGGCATGTGGGTGTCGGCCTCCTCCTAACGCTTATGCTGGCGTCAGGCTGTCAGCACCGCCCGCCCCCTAGCATTGGCGAGGCATGGATGCTGCCCAACGGCGTCATCGTGCTGCAGCTGCGCAGTTTGCCGCCCGGTCCCGTCGCCGAAACCCAAGTAGAAATCGCCCCAGCTGATCCAAGGTACGCGGACATCCGCCGTCATATCGGCGGCTTAGAGGTCGGCCAGCACAAGCCCGTGCCGCCCTGGCCTTAGTGTGAATGAGCAGCTTGTCGATCCTAAAGCACAACGGCTAAACAGATTTACAGCCCTAGCGCCAGATTGCGGCCCGCGGCCCATTGAGGGATGCTGGCAAAGGACCGCCGGCCAAGCTTGCGATTTTGTGAGGTTCAGGAGAGCTGAGCGTCGAGATTGTGCGCAAGCATGACGGGTGAGGACGTCCTGATTGGAGGCGCCCATGCGTGGGCCGGTCGCTCTCCTTGTTTTCGCGGCTTTGGCCGTTGGCTTGCTCAGCGTGAGCGATGCGCGGGATGTGCGCGGACGCCTTATGCGGTTCGTGCCGACGCGCGCAAACTTCGCGACCGAGCACGTCGCGAGCATGGTGCGGCCCGTTACGTATGGCGATCTGCGCTGCAGGTCTTCGGCGATTGACGATTGCGTCGTCGCAAACATGCCGCTCCTGGGGCAAATGGATCCGCGTTTACAGGCGCCGCTCGCCACCTATTCTTCGCGCTATGCGGTCAACAGCGGACCTAATAGAGGCGAGATCATCTGGTCCGAGCCGCAGTTCGGCATCGGGCCGACGCCTTATGCGCCCACCGACTTCGCCAACAACATCATGGGCAATGGTTGCTACATCACGTCGCTGACAACGCTTGAAGTGGCCGCGCTCGCCAATCAGACCGTCGCGCCCACCGCGCGGGCGCGGACGCTAGCGCAGATTGACGCCGGCGCCTTGATGCCCGGCGATGCCTCGATCAATCGGTTGGAATGGCAATATCGACGCTGGGCCGACAAACTGCAGCCAAATTTGACCGATCCGTCTCAACCTTCGAGTCCCGATTTCTTAGAGCTTGAAGAGTTCGCCGGCGATTTTCCGCTCGGAAGCGTCGCGTTCCAAGACTATCCCAATCCCGGCGTTCTCTCCGCCGCCAGTCTTGTCAGCGGCATGCAGGGCGGCGCGACCTATCTGATCGCGTTTCAGCGCTACAACGTGACGTTCGCTTCCACCCGCGACGCCGTCAGGGTGCACTTGGCGCTCGCCTATGATTCCCATCATAAGATCGCAGTGAGCGGCTTTCAGCCTGGAACCTATCCGATCCTGATCAACGATGTCGGCAACGGCAGACGCTACCGCGTGCGGCTCACCACCGACGTCCACTCGATACCGTTCACGGAAACGGTTTCCGGTCACACCCGGACCATGCCTTCGAGTGAAGTGATGCTTGACATACCGACCGGCTATCCGCCTGGGCCGCGGCTCTATCTGGTCTATGAGGGCGCGGACGGCGTCGCAATCGGTAATGGCGGCCAATTATTCGTAGTCGAAGACATTCAATCCCTCACCGTCGGCGCGCCGTACCGCCCACCACCCCCGCCGCGCGGCGGCCACACGCCGATCTGAGCCACGCAGGAATCGCCGCGCGGGCGAACGACTTCTGTCGGCGACGGCCAGCCTTAGCGCGCGCAGCATTACCGACGACGCAAATTGAGCGAGACCGCCGGTCGCGAAAGACGGCGAGTGGGCGAGGGGAGGCCCGAAGCCGTCGCCCGGCAGTGATCGCAACTCGAACGAACCTTACTCCGGATATACGGCTAGCGGCATCTTGGCGCGAGCTCGCGCGGTAATCCCGCCTCAACCACGATCTGGGTCCGGAATCTTAAAGCCTGTTTGGCATGGTGAGGGCGTTGGAGAGTAGCGTGAGCGCGCTCAGAAGGGCCAATTGGCGTCTTTTCCGCGACCGCGATGCGCCGGCAGCGGGCATGCCTGCTTGGGGCTACGTCGCGCTCTTCGCCTTCTGCATGGCACTCGGCGATTTGAGCCTCGAACGTTATAATGCTTTGGCGCTTTGGCCGGCCAATGGCGTGCTGATCGCCGCTATCCTAATGCTGCCGAGCCGTCGGGCGCTCGCCGCGCTCGCCGTTTGCGCCGCGATCAACGTCATAGGCAACATCTTGCGCCACGACCCAGCGCTCATGGTGTTCTTGAATGTTCTCCTGAATTTCGGCGAGGCGAGTGCGTGCGCGTTATTGGTGCGCCGATTTTGTGGCGCGACGCTCGACTTGCGCCGGCCTCTGCGCTTGGCGCGTTTCTCGATTTGTGTGGTGGCGTGTGTGCTCGTTTCAGGAGCGATAGGCTGCTATTTTAGGCCTGACGTCAAACCTGACGAATACTTGTACGTTCTCGGCTACTGGGTTTCGATTGAAACCCTCGGCGTCCTGGTCACCGCTCCGACGCTACTGCTGTTGGCCAGGGCGCATTCCTTCGCGGACACAGATCACCGTTCGGGCTTGGAGAAAGCAATCTTGCTCGGCGCGCTGGCTTTAGTCACCGCGGGGAGCTTCGCGACGCGCGCCACGACAGTTGAATTTTTCGTCTTCGTGCCGCTGTTGGTCACTGCGTTTCGTCTGCCGCCGCATTGGACTGCGATTGCAGTTGTGGTGGTGGCGTCGATCAGCAGCTTCTTCAGTCTGAACGGGTGGGGACCGTTCACGTTAGGCCATATGGCGCCAGAAATTTTTGCCCGCCTGCCTGTGGCTCCGGTTCTCAACGTTCTCCCGGCGCTTCATCTATTCATGGCGTCGGCTTTGGCGATGTCGTTTGGCGCGTCCACTGTGCTGACAGAACGGCGGCGCTTAGAGGCGCGCCTGAAAGCACGAACGGAAGCGGCCCAACGCGCCCGCGCATCAGCTGAGGCCGCGGAAAAGCGCGTTACGCACCTGGCGCTGCACGACAACGAGACCGGACTGCCCAATCGCTTGGGTCTCGAACGCGAAGTTGGGATCATGCTTGCGCAACTAAGTGGACGCAATCTCTATGTCGCCGCGCTGGCCATCGATCGCTTTGCGGCGATCCGAACCGCAATCGGCAGCGCGCAGGCCGCGGCTTTGACCCAGCAAGCGGCAAGCCGGCTCGAACGCCAGCTGCAGGGCGCGGCCGTGGCGCGGCTCTCGGTCAATTGCCTCGGCGTCGCCTTGCCGGCTGGTAACGCCGCGGAGTTCACCGCGCTCCTGAATGCCGCGCGCAAGACGTTCGCCACGCCTCTGACTGTTGGCGCAAGCCGCGTCGACATCCGCTTTACTGCGGGCCTCGCTGGGGCGCCCGAACACGCCGGGGACGCCCGCACCTTGATCGAGCGGGCGCAAGTGGCGCTGGACCAAGCTTGCGCTGTCGGCGCCGAACTTGCCACCTTCGACGACACCGCCGAGCGCGCTGCCGCGAGTGGCCTGACGCTGCTTAGCGAATTGGACGCCGGACTTGAAAACGGCGGGGTGTGGCTCGCGCATCAGCCCAAACTTGACCTCCGCCGCGATGATTGGAGCGGTGTGGAGTGCCTTATCCGCTGGACCCACTCTGATCGCGGCATGCTCGCGCCGGACACGTTCATCCCACTCTTGGAAGAAACTGGCGCGATCAACACGATCACAGAATGGGTGCTCGAGCGCGCGTTGATCGAACAGGCGGCGATGGCGCGCGCGGGGCTGAGGCTTGGCATGGCCATCAATGTTTCGGCGCGCTCGCTTGGCGCACCCGGTTTTGCTGATCGCTTGGCGGCGGTGGCGAGACGCTTCGGCGCCGCCAGCAGCGCAGTGACGCTCGAAATCACCGAAACGGCGCTGATGGTGCACGAGGACGAGGCGCTCGCCAACATGCAGGCGTTCAGAGCCGCGGGCTTCAGGCTTTCGATTGACGATTACGGCGCGGGAATGTCGTCGCTTTCGTATTTGAAGCGGATTCCCGCAGATGAACTGAAAATCGATTCCTCCTTCGTACGGGGCCTCGCGCTTAACAAGACCGACGCCATGCTGGTAAAGTCCAGCATCGATCTTGGACACAGCCTCGGTCTCAAGGTCGTCGCGGAAGGCGTCGAAGACGCCGTGGCGCTTGATTTGCTGCGGCTGTTTGGGTGCGACTATGCCCAAGGCTACCACATCGCACGGCCCATGCCGGTTACGCGATTGATCGAGCAATCCATGCCGAGCTTAAGCGCCTAAAGCTCGCGATGCCGATAGTGGACAAAACGGTCCGTTCAAGCCAGCGCCCACAAACAGCAAACCCGCCAGCGCCATCGCGATCTGCGAGGTTTTTAGGTGATGATATCCATGGTCATGTGCGTGAGTCATTCTGCTCACCCGCCCGCACCAAACGGGCGAGGCAGGAAGGCTACGCTCGCCGACAAATGACTCAGCCGGTCGTCAAAAATCGCGGCGCGGCTTACCCTGGCCCAATCGTGCCGGTCGCCATTTTGGGCCTGGCGGCTGTTGACAGCCTAAATTATTGACCTGTGTCAAGAAAAGAGAGCCGCCCTCTGAGGCGGCTCCCTGGCTTTGCGACTGCCAGCTTAGAAACTGTGCCACCGGCCGTTGCGCCAATAGCCTTGGTCGTCACGGTCATGACGCCAATGGTAGTTACGATGGTGGCGCCGCGCCCAATCGTCATCGCGAATAATGATCCCCAGTGTGGGCGGATAGTCGCGGTGGACATTGGTGCGCCAGCATTCATTCCAGCGATTGCACACGATCTCGGCGTTTGCTGGAATGCTCATGGCGGTAAGCCCGCCAGCGACGAGGACGGCGAGGAGCGCGCCTTTTGCCACCCGCATTTTCGAGACGATCATCCAACTTCTCCTAGCTGCCCGCCTCGATTATCAACTTGGTCGGACCGCGCCAGTTCCGGAGATCGGCGCTGTTTGATGTTGCACAAGAGGCAGGGAACTTGGTGTCCTTAACTGACACGCGGGGTGCAAGTGTAGAGTCTGAAAGCGCCCCAGGAGCGAAGCGGCAACCCAAAAGCCCGATGGGCGTTCAACGAACAGGGGGGCCGCGGTTGTTCCTATATGGGAGGCCAAAATGAAAATCCTGATAGCTGCCGCACTGTTGTCCGCGGCATCATTCGCAGCCTTTGCCGCTGAACCTTCTGCACTCAAACCAGCGGCCACCGTCGCCGATAGTTCCGTCGACGCACATGTCGTCGCCAGCGACAATGAAGTCGGCCAGGCCCGGCGGGCCTATCGCGGCCAATGCAATCGCTACGAATCCGCCAGCTTCTGCGAATGTCTGACCGCCGGCGTGGCTCAAGCGCTGGCGCCCGTGGACGTCCGGCTAGCAGCGCGCACTATCCGCGAACGCATAAACGCCCAAGGCGATGCGTCGGCGCCAGCCAATTCCGATCCGGCAATCGGCGAAGGCAATGCGATGAGTCGCATCGAACAAGCCGAGGGTCATTACGCCGTCGCGTGCGCGCAATACCGCAGATAGCTGGCCTAAACTTGCGCAGTCCCGGGGCGACAGTCCTGGCCCCACTCGGCCCTGGATCGGGCCGGGCCAAAGAGCGGCCACGCCTGGTCTCGCGTCAGTCGTTCAGTCCTGAGCTTAAGGTCTTGCGGCCTTAAGACATCTCGATCATGGACGCTGTCAAACTCTTGAAGACGGATCATCGCAGGGAGGTAGGCGTTTTCAACGATTCGAAAACGCGTGCTGCAAGGTGGCCAAAACAAAATTGACCCGACATGTCGACGAAGCCGATGTCGAGCACGGCGGCGCCAGGGTCCTAGTCGCGGAAATGATAACTGGCTCGCCGGATGAGGATTTTACCACGCCAAGGTCAGGCGCTCTTCCAGGAGATCAAGCACTACGTCGAGGAGGAGGAGCAACTTAACGGCTTTTTTGCCCCACGCGAAGGAGGCAGCCGTTGCAACGGCGCCTCCATCGCAGTGGAGTATCAGCCGGCTGGGCCAGCGTTGGCCGCGATGGCGGCTGCTGCCGCGGTAGTTTCAGGCGCCGCCGCGCCGGGGCTCGAGCGTTGATAGTCGGGCGGCACCCCGAACAGCGACGCAGCTTGGGGACCGCGATCAAGGCGCGTGGCTGCAAAAATGGTTTTGTTCTGTTCGCGCTCCTGCAGGACGATGCCATCCGGCGTGATGCAAGCGGTACGCTGCGCCACACCGAGGGCTGTGTCGGTTGCGCGCCATTCGTCGCCGCTCTGATTGGCCACCCGGCAAGGGCCAATTTTGGAAACGCCGGCCGGCATGAGCAGAGCCCATGGCGTCTCCAAAGGCTGCGGCGCCGCCGCATCGGAGACCCGCACAGCCGTACCCAAGACGCGGGGCGCATTGGATGCCGCCCTGACCAGAGAGGAAGTCTGCGGAGTGAGGGCGTAGGCGTCGTTGGTGGCGGGATCGAACACGACAATCGTGCGCCCACCCGGCAACAGCGTCTCGATCCGAAATTTCGGGCCGTCGCGATAAATCACCACCTTTTGCGGCGCGCCCCCGCCGAGGGGCATGCGCACGCCTTCGAGACGAAAAGCCGGGCTGTGGGAGAAATCGGGATAGTCCGAGGCACGCAATCCGCAGGCGTTAAGCGCAAGCACGCTAATGGCGGTGACGCATTGGAGCATGGGTTTCATCCCAACCCAACTGCCTCTGCCTGCGCCGGTTCCAGATAGCGCAGCGGGCGCGCGGTTGCCTTGTTCGCCGGGAGGAAAACTGGCGCCATGCCGCCGCACCAAGACAACGCATCGATCGGTCGGGCTCTCGATGACGCACGGCGTTTTTCGGGGACGCGCGCCCCGGCCGCACCACGCAACTTCGGGACTGCACGCGGCCCGCGGTCATCGAGCAGGAAATGATTGTCGCCGCGCTCTTGATCGCGGCGGTAGTGATGACGATGAAGATTGCAACGATGTTTGGAGAGAAACTTGCCGAGATAGGTGTCGATGCGGATTCGTCAGAACTCCGGTTTCGACTGTTCGGGCGCACGCTCGAGCGACTTGGCGTCATCGCCCCCCTTGACCTGCTCGACTTCCTCCTCCGCCTGCCAGAAGAACAGGCAAGGGCTGATCGTCGTGCCTAGACCAAGACCAGCGAAAGCCGGTGCGCCTCGGCATCCATGGCTGAGCACGGCGCGGAACAGCAGCCGCCGAATGACGTTTCCCAGGATCAAAGTCGCGTTCGGAAGGAGCGTCCATGTTAAACTGGGCCCTCGCCTTTTTCGTAGCCGCAATTGCTGCCGCCGTGTTTGGCTTTGGCGCAGTCGCATCTGATTTCGCTGCCATCGCGCTGCTGTTGTTTTGGGTATTTGTTGCGTTGTTTGCGGTCACGCTGATCGTGTCGCTGTTTACGCGCGCCGGCGAGGGCGTTGGTACCGGCGGCCCGATCGCGCTACTGGTCGCGGTGCTTTGCATCGGCTTTCTGGTTTATGCCTGGATTGACCACGGGCTGAGCGCCGAGAGCCTCGGCCGCTCCGTCGATCACGGCGCGGCGCGCCTGAGCACGGACGCAAGCGATGTGATCAACAAGGTTGGCGACCGCGCCGGCCATGTCTTCCATCAAGCCGGCACTGACCTGCGGCAGGACACCGCCAACGGTCTGGGCCGCGCCCAACATGCCGTAGAGCCTCACCATCCGCCGGCGCCGACGCGGACCGGGACTGACCACGGTTAAACTAATGCGAAAGCGCCCGTCCGATGCTTGTGATTCACAAGGTTTTACCCATGCCTGACGATTTGCACCGCCTGCCCTCGAATCCAGCGGCAAAATTTGATACTCCCGAGCAATTGCTGCAGGACGCTTCTTTGTCGCTCGCCGACAAGCGGCGCTTGCTGGAGGAGTGGGAGGAAGACGTGCGCGCCCAGCTCGTTGCCTCAGAGGAGGGCATGACAGGGCCGCTCGACGTCTCCCTCGTCGACATTCTCAAGGCCAAGGCTGCGCTTCCGATTGATACTCCCGCGCGACCGGAAACGCCGAGCAAGGCTTAAATCTCGCGTTGGAATCGCTGGTGCTGTGCGCGTGTGGCGTTGCCGCAGGAGCGGCAACTGTCGGAACAAGCAGCGGCTGCATCGCGCTAGGCGACGATCCGGGACCGGAGCTTCTTCGGCCCAAACTCCGCTTCATCGGCGATGCGAAAGTCATTGAGGTTCCAGGAGAAAGGGGAGAAGGCGCCGCCCCTCCCCCTTCCGTCATCCTCTGTTACCGGCACCCACAATCATCGCCGTCGCGATCGCAACGGTAGCGGCAGTCGTCGCCGTCGCGATCGCAGCGCCGAACCGTGTAGCGGTTGTCACGATCATAGTAGCGGTTGCCATTGTATCCGCCGTAGCCATAGCCAGAGGCATCGTTGCGTCCATAGAGATGCGACCGTGCGTACCAGCCACTGACGCGTCTGCACTCATCACCATCGCGATCGCAGCGATAAGTGGCGCAGCGGTCGCCGTCGCCGTCGCAGCGGGTTATTGTGCGGCTATAGTTGTCATAGCCGCGATAATATTGTGCGCTTGCGGGCGCCGCCAACGCGGCCATCGACAGTGTCGCGGCAGCCGCGCCGAGTATAGCAAGCCGGGCGTTCATGTGGCTCTCCTCCAAACACGTCCGTCGCTTAGGTGAAACGGTGGATCCGTTGCAGGCGTTCCGAAGGGTGATCCTCTTGTCGCAGGGTGGCGGTACTCCTGTCCCTCATCGCAACGCAGCCAGCGCGCGGTTTTCCGCCTGAACGCGTACAAGGGCGCGGCTCCATTCAAGACTGAAAACACCAGTGCGGTTGCCCCGGACCATGGGCGCACCGAAATGCTCGACAGCCGGCGCAGTTTGAGCCTAGCCGCGCTCGGCTCGCGGCAGCGTGACCGTTACCGTCGTTCCCATACCGGGCTCGCTCTCAATTTCGGCATGCCCACCCGATTGGTTTGCGAGGGCGTAAACTTGCGCAAGTCCGAGGCCTGTCCCTGCGCCTGCCGGTTTGGTTGAAAAAAACGGCTCGAATGCGCGCGCGTGAACGTCGGCGTTCATGCCGCTGCCGGTATCGGATACCCTGAAGGAGACGCAGTGCTGGCGACCGCTGACGACGTTTTCGACTTGAATGAAGAGATCGCCGCCATTGGGCATCGCGTCGCGTGCGTTCAGCGCCAAATTGAGAAGGGCGAGCTCCAGCTGACTTGGCTGAACCTTGATGGGCCAGATTCCGGGCTCAACCCGCACCACAACCTTAATCGACGCCCCCAGCGATTGGCCGATCAATGTTTCAATGCCCGCCATGACCTCGTCGATATTGACGAGTTCCGGCCGAAGCGGCTCGCGTCGCGCGAAAGCCAGCAATTGTCTGGTCAAAGTCGTTGCACGCTCAAGGACCTGATCAAGTGCAGCCATGGTTTTTGCGCGTTCTTCCTCCTGGCGGTTGAGGGAACGTAGTCCCCCGGCAATGGCCGCAAGAAGATTGTTGAAATCATGCGCCACACCACCGGTGAGTTGTCCCAGCGCCTCAAGCTTTTGTGACTGAACCAATTCCTGACGTGTTTGATGGAGTGCGGTTTGCGTCTCCCGGCGATCAGCGGCGAGCGCAAGGCTCGGCAATGTGGCCGCGACGATGAAGGCAACCAGCAGCAAGAGCGCCTCATTGAGTGTGGGCGCGCTAAACGGCGATGAGCCAGCCACAACCCCCCAGATGGCGAAGCTCGAAATAACAAGAGCAGTTGTGGCGGTATCGCGAAGTCCGAGCCTCAACGCCGACCACATGAGAGGTAGAATGGCGAAAAACGCCAGTGCGCTGCGAACGCCCAAAGGTACAGGCGACAGTGGGCTCAGCGCCAGCAGGCCCACGAGCGCTGCCGCCACGAACGTCAGAAGCGAGGTCGAAGCGAACGTGCGCATCTCCTGGCCGCGCCACGTGCGAGCCCACAAGACAATGGCCGGCGCCGCGAGGATTGCGCCTGCCAAATCGCCCAGCCACCATGTGACCCAAACTGGTAGGATACCACGCCATTGCGCGAAACCTGTCAGTGCAAGCGCCACCACGCCCAAACTCGCGGAGGCGGGAGCGGCAGCGCAGACCACGATCAGTGCAAACTTGCCAATACCGGCGGGCGAGTAAAAAACGCGCTCGCCATCGGCCCAGCGCTCAATCAAGAACGCAGCCAAATAAGCTTCAAGGCCATTGCCGGCCGCAATTGCGCCGGCCGTCACAATAGACGGCGTTGTCGCGAAATTGGCGGCAAAGGCGCCGAGCAGCACGGCGGGCAGCATCGCGCGGCCGCGCACAATAAGAAGTGCGATCGCAAGGCCGGTTGGCGGCCAGACCGGTGTGACGCTCGCATTGAGAGAGGCAAACGAGAGGCTCGCACGCGCGAGCGCAAAGTAGCAAAGCGCCGCCAACAGCGCTTCGCCGATCCGCATCCAGAGTGGATGCGCGGTCCGGTCTGCACTTGCGGTAGTCACAAGGGCGCTCCCGCTTAAGCGGGCAGCTTACCTTGCGACCGTCGGAAAAGAAATGTTCCCTGGCTTCCTAATGGGAGCGCGCGCAGGCGGTTCTGCGCAGGGCGCGGTCTCAATGGCGGTATGACAACCCCCTAAGGTGGTTGCTGGTGGTTCAGACGCGCTCGCCACCATCCGGTCTGCTGTCGAAAGTCGGCTTCAAGACATGCGCGAGCATCAAGATTTGTCGAGTTCAACGGACTTAACGGACTGAACCTCAAAAACGCGAAGATCCGCCACCGGCGACATTGAGCCGTTTTCGGTCAAATGTGATCAAAGGCGCAATTGAGCAGGGCAGACGCATCACGATAATCTTGCGGCGGCGGAGCGCGGCACAAGCGCGGCCGGTGGCGCTTGCCATCGGTCGCTGGCGCTGGCCTGCGATGTAACCGTTGGCTCGCCTGAGCGAAGTAAGCTGTATGCGTCTTGCGCAGAAATTGGCTCTCACTCTGGTCGCGCTTTTGGCTGCGGCATCGTGTTCGCAGGCGGGCGCGGTTTTGCCTCACCCGCGGCGCACTGCTGAAATGGTCGTCGTCGAGCTGTTTGAGAGCCAAGGCTGTTCTTCATGCCCACCCGCCAACGCCAACGTGAACGCATTGAGCACGCGACCCGACCTTTTGACCCTCATTTATGGCGTGACCTATTGGGATCAGCTGGGGTGGACCGACACTTTTGCGCGTCCGGAATTCACCCAACGCCAACGTGACTACGCGCGTGGTCTGGGCAACGACAATGTTTATACGCCCCAAATCGTCCTCAACGGGCGCATCGATTTGGTCGGCATAAATCGGGGCGAGCTCAACGCTGCCATAGGGAGGGCTGCGATGACGGCGTTTACGACGCGAGTGACTATCGCGTTCGATAGCGTGACTGTTGGGGCGCAGAGCCAAGCGCAAAGCCCAGCCGATGTGTGGCTCGTGCGCTATGATCCTCGCACCTTAAATGTTCCCATTCGCGCAGGCGAGAATAATGGGCGCACGCTGCCACATGTCCATGTTGTCCGATCTATTGACAGATTGGGGTCGTGGGACGGAACGGCGCACACATATCCGTTGCCAGGAGCGCAAGCGCCGCTGCGCACGGCGGTGCTGGTGCAAATGCCCAATGGCGGTCCGATCATCGGCGCGGCGACTGGCCGCTGAGTTCAGGTCGTTCGCGCGAGCCTGTTACGAGCTACGCGGTTCCGAAAGACCAAACTCGGATGTACCGGATACCCGATCGCTCACCCGTACGCTGTCAGAAGGAGCCGGGGGCCTCCCTTTGTGGCGACGCTGGGCCCCCCATCGCTCCAAGAACAAGCGATTGTCAGGATCAATCAAGCCCATTCGTAGGCGTGCGGGCCGACACGGCGCATGCTCTCGGCGTACGCGTTGGGGGGCGCACGCAATAGCCCCAGCGGGCTGCTAGCCGAGAGGTCAATTCGACCCCAACTACCAAGGAAGCTCCTCACCGGTGATCGCGTGCAAGAAGCGGCCAGAGGTTTCCAGAGTGAGCGCGTCGATCCGCGCAAGGAGGCCGCGAACTGAGTCGGATGGCTCAATGCCTTGGCCGCCGGTCATGTCTGTGCGCACCATACCGGGATGCAGGAGTGCAACTGCGACGCCCCGGTCCCGGAGATCGTGCGCAAGCGAGACCCCCGCGGCGTTCACAGCCGCCTTTGACATTCTATAGCCGTAAAAACCACCCGACGAATTGTCAGCTATGGAGCCCATGCGGCTTGTTATGATGGCGACTTTGCTGCCCGGGTGAAGGAGTGGAAGGAGCGCGAGCGTGACGCGTAGGGGGCCGGCCGCATTGACTTCAAACTGACGCCGCACCGATTCCAGGTCGATAGCGTCAAAACGGGAGAACTCGCCAATCCCGGCGTTGTTAACCAGGAGATCAATCTCTTCACCATTGAGACGCTGAGCCAGCGCATCGAGTGATCCAGAATCCGTCACATCCACGCCTGATTCCACTCGGACGCCTAGCTGATCGAGTTCTGGTGAGCTCCTTCTGCAAATGGCGATGACCGAAGCTCCCCGCGCCGCGAGTTGGCAGCAGAGTTCGCGTCCTATGCCGCGGTTGGCGCCAGTCACTACCGAATAGCCCATGTCTTGATGCTCCGGTCCAAAGTCATAGCTGATTAGCGGAACCGATACCGAATGTATTTCAAATTAATTCAACGGAAAAAGGGCCGATGGGCATGGGGAGATGGTGGTGTCGGCTATTTTGGACGAGGAACTGCACACCGATCATGGACAGAAGTTGGGTTGCCGTCCGGAGGAAGGTAAGGCTGATTAAGCACGCCGCTTCAGCGAAGACCTTCTGCGCGCGGGCTCAACCTCTGCGCACGCGGCGAATGTAGAGGCCTGTGATGAAGAGTGTCGCAGTGCAGGAGCCGCGGCCCGGCGGCGGCGAACAGACAGAAGCACCATCCGGGCAACAAGACAAACCAGGAGTCCCGCCAATTCGCGCCGTGCTCTTTTTTCTGCTCGTCACAGCGGGCGTAGGTGTTGGTGGATATCAATATGCGCAACAGCAGGGATTGCTAGCTGCACCGTCGACCATCGCGCAACAAGGTATCGAGATTGCGGAATTGCGCCGTCAGGTGAGGGAGCTCCAGATAACGCTTGCGCAGGAACGTCTACAGGGTCACCTGCCGACGTTGAGAGGCGCTGAAACCCCGCGTACCAGTGCAACAATGAATACCGTGCAAGCGCAACCTGCTAACTCGGATCAGCCGCAAGACCGACGCGGTCGCCTCACTTCGGGCCGATGGGTGGGACGGTGGGCGTCCACGCCAATCTCTTTGGTGTTCGCAAAGAGTGGGATGGTCGTACAGTCGCGATCTCAACAGATATGGGAAACGCCTGGAGACGACGCGGATAATTCTTGGGCCTTTGAGGGCCAAAAGGTCATATTTCCAGTATTTTTTGTTGAGACTCGCAATGACACACAAACACCGATCCGAGCGGTTCCAACGCGCGCCGCATGTGTATTTGAGGCGACGATAGATGGCGACCACCTAGACGGCATTAGCAACGGATGTGGAACGGACGTGCATTTGACGCGCCAATAGACACGGGTCGTTTTCCGTAGATTACGAATGACCGAGAGCGGCGATAGGGTGCCGGCGCCCGGCTATGGTGATAAGCGTCACCAATTGGGTGTGACCTCAACTGGTCGACGCAACACACTGGTAGCCGTTCCCTCCAACCG